>Ga0182006_1001814_pt1 | contig 12283 bp, 14 predicted proteins | sample Sormic07211104_1_FD_123022 | JGI IMG/M metagenome (GOLD analysis project Ga0182006, IMG submission 123022) | Rhizosphere microbial communities from Sorghum bicolor, Mead, Nebraska, USA - 072115-104_1 MetaG | ecosystem: Host-associated > Plants > Roots > Rhizosphere | place: USA: Nebraska...
AGAACGAAAGAGACCGCAGGGAGTTGAACAATGGGCAATGTCCAGACCGCCGCCAGCGCAGGGGAATTGCTGTGGCGGCATACGCCGAGTGGCGAACTGGTCGATCTTGGCCGGCCCCACCGGGTGCCGTTGGGGCAGTTGCGTTTGCAGCGAGCGCCCAAGGGTATTTTGAGTCGGCGCGAAACCCTTCTGCTCGGTGTGCTCGCGCTGTTGGTGCATGGCGCGGTGATTTACTGGGTCAGCCAGAAACCGACGCCGGTGCTGCCGGTCGTGCCGCCGGAAATTCCGCCGATGACCATCGAGTTTTCGCGTCCGGCTCCGCCAGCGCCGCCGGTTGTTGCGCCGCCACCACCGGCACCGGTGGTCGAACCGCCAGCGCCGGTGGAAGAGGAATTGGCGGTAAAACCGCCGCCGCCCAAGCCGATCGCCAAACCCAAACCAGTGGTGAAACCGCCGCCCAAACCGGCGCCGAAGGCAGTAGAGCAACCGCCTGCGCCAGCGAAACCGGCAGCCCCGGTCGCCGCGCCAGCGCCTCCTGCGCCACCAGCACCAGCGCCCGTTACGCCGGCTTCAGCCAACGCTGCGTATCTGAAAAACCCGACACCGGAATATCCGTCGCTGGCCCAGCGGCGCGGTTGGGAAGGCACGGTGTTGTTACGGGTGCATGTGTTGGCCAGCGGCAAACCGGGCGAGATCCAGATTGCCAAAAGCAGCGGCCGCCAGCAGCTCGATGACGCCGCGCTCAACGCTGTGAAGCGCTGGAGCTTCGTCCCGGCCAAGCAGGGTGATGTCGCCCAGGACGGCTGGGTCAGCGTGCCTATCGATTTCAAGATTCATTAAACCGAAACCAAATTCGCGCGAAATGTTTACACGAGGGAACACATCATGACGTTACTGGCATCTCCACTGGAATCCATCGAAAGCGCGGTGATCTGGCTGCTGGTGGTTTTTTCCGTCGCCACTTGGGGCCTGGCGTTGCTGAAGGCTGTGCAGTTCGGTCGTCTGAAAGCGCAGGATCGGCGCTTTCATAAACGCTTCTGGGCGGCGTCGAGCCTGGATGCCGCCGCCGAGCTGAGCGAAACCCAGCCCGGTGCCGCAGCGCGGGTGGCGCAGGCCGGTTACGCAGCGATCCAGGTGGGCGAGGCGCCGCCGGCGAATGATCTGAGCCAGGCGATCAACCATCAGGATCGCCTCGAGCGTGCCTTGCGCCAGCAGATCGTCCGCGAACGGCGCTCGCTGGAAACCGGTCTGGCAGTGGTCGCGAGTATTGGCAGCACCTCGCCGTTCATTGGTCTGTTCGGCACGGTGTGGGGAATCATGGAGGCCTTGGAAGGCATCAGCGCTGCCGGTTCGGCAAGCCTGGAGACAGTGGCCGGCCCGATCGGTGCGGCACTGGTCGCGACCGGGGTGGGTATCGCCGTCGCGGTGCCGGCGGTGCTGGTTTACAACTACTTTTTGCGCCGTCTGAAACTGACGGCGGCGGATCTCGACGATTTTGCCCACGACTTCTACAGCCTGGCGCAGAAGAGCGCGTTCCGCGTGCTGATCCACCCGACTGCACACAAGGTGGCAGCGCCCGGCAACGCAGCAAAAGTGAAGGAGGCGTCCTGATATGGCCTTCTCCACGCAAGACACGGATGAGGTGCTCAGCGAGATCAATGTGACGCCGCTGGTGGACGTGATGCTGGTGCTGCTGGTGGTATTCATCGTCACCGCGCCGCTGCTGACCAATGCGATACCGATCAACCTGCCGAAGACTGAAGCGGTGGCGCCGGTCGAGCAGAAGGACCCACTGGTGGTGAGCATCGACGGCGTCGGCAAGCTGTTTATCAACAAGGACGAGATTCAACCGGACTTGCTGGAATTCAACCTCAAGTCGGCTAAGGCCAAGGACCCGGAAGTGCGCGTGCAATTGCAGGCCGATGACGGGGTGAATTACGGCGAAGTGGCGCGAGCCATGGCTTCGATCGAGCGGGCAGGGATTACCAAATTGTCGGTGATCACTGCGCGGTGACAGATTTTCGTTTTTCCGGGGCCGTCTCCTTGGCAGGGTGCGGCCCTTTTTTTATTCGTTTTTTGCCCACGACACTCTCCAATGTTGGAGCGAGCCTGCTCGCGAAGGCGGCATTCTCCACAACATCTGCGTCGACTGATGCACCGTATTCGCGAGCAGGCTCGCTCCCACAGGATTCGCGACTCATATGCATTATGGGTATTAATAAATAGCTTCTTATTCCTTAACGGACATAACTCCGCTCCCTATACTCGACCCGGAACAGACACGACGCAGGAGAGCTCCCCATGCGCAATGAATCAATCCGTTACCTGATTGTGCCGGGCTGGCAGGGATCGCCAGAAGATCATTGGCAAAGCCATTGGCAGAACAGCCTGCCGAACAGCGCGCGGGTCGAGCAGGCCGATTGGCTGACGCCGCGCCGTGAAGACTGGGTCGCCGCGCTGGCCGAAGCGATTGCCGCCGACAGCACACCAGTGATCCTCATCGCTCACAGCCTCGGCTGCATCACCGTTGCCCACTGGGCGGCGACTGCGCCGTTGCAGTACCTGCGTCAGGTGCGAGGGGCGTTGCTGGTTGCGCCGGCCGACGTCGAGCGTCCTGCGTGCGTGCCAGCACTGCGCAACTTTGCACCGATTCCGAAAGATCTGTTGCCGTTTCCCAGCCAGGTAGTCAGCTCCGACAACGACGCCGCCGTCAGTGCGCCGCGCGCATTGGAACTGGCACGCAACTGGGGCGCGGAGGCGGGGATTCTTGCCGGGGCCGGGCACATCAACGTCAAGTCCGGGCATCAGCGTTGGGAGCAGGGTTTCGCCTATCTCTATCGCCTGCAAAACCGCCTCGAACACCACGCCCGCCGTCGCGCCTGATCTAACTTTCAACGCCCCCGTCGACTGGCGGTTTTGGGCGGGAGCCTGCCATGAGTTTTGAAACCTTCGGTCAGCCCTTGCTGACCTTTCCCGATGCAGAAAAAAGCCCGTTGAGCATTCGCGCCAAGGCGTTGGTGTTCGTCGATCCGCGCTCGCGGCAATTGCGCGAGGAACTGGAGCAGTTAGCCCCCCGGTCGATTTCAGTGCTGATTCGTGGTGAGACGGGCACCGGTAAAGAGCTGCTCGCCCGGCATATCCATCGCGCCAGTGACCGCAGCGGTCTGTTCGTTTCGGTGAACTGCGGCGCGATCAGCCCGACTTACGCTGATGCCGAACTGTTCGGCTACGCCGCCGGCAGTTACAGCGGTTCGGCCAGCAGCCGCGCCGGCTGGTTCGGTTCGGCCAACGGCGGCACCTTGTACCTGGACGAGATCGGCGACCTGCCGCTGCCGATCCAGATCAAATTGCTCGCCGCGCTGGAAAACCACGAAGTCACCCGTGTCGGTGCGCATCAGCCAAGCCCGGTGGATGTGCGCCTGGTCGCCGCAACCAGTATTGATCTGGCCCAGGCCGTGGATGCAGGAAAATTTCACGAGCGGCTCTATCACTACCTCAGCGAGGGGCATCTGGAGTTGCCGGCGTTGCGCGCGCGCACCGGCGACATCCTCTCGCTGGCCGAGTATTTCCTTGGCATCTACAGCCAGCGTCTCGACCTGCCCGTACCACTGATCAGCGAAGCCGCGCAGCATGTACTCGAACAACACAGCTGGCCGGGCAACACTCGCGAACTGGAAAACGTCATCCACTTTGCCCTGCTGGTCAGCACCGGCGACGAGATCCTGCCGGAACACCTGAATCTTCCGCCGGTATTGACGCAGATCGAAAGCCAGATTCAACAGATCCTCACCGCCGGCTCCACCGCTGACCAAGCCGCGCTCAAGCATCTTCTGGCGAACGCCAAACTCCTGTAGGAGCTGCGGCACGCTGCGATCTTTTAATCTTCAGTTGATTAAAGCCTTGAAAATCAAAAGATCGCAGCCTTCGGCAGCTCCTACAAGTGACGTAGAGCTGTATGAACAAAATGGAATATGAAGCTGAATAAACGTTATTGTCCGGGAATAAAAAATCCGGGTATTGTCCGCCTCACGCCAGCGATATCACTTCACTGGCACACGTATTAATGCCGTCGTCGATGACGACCGTGATTTTCGATAAGGACACTGCATGAAAAAGGTTCTGTTGTTTACCGCATTGGCGGCTGCGCTCACGGCTTCTTTCGCCAACGCCGGCGAGAAACTGGTGGTTGCCGCAACGCCGGTGCCTCACGCCGAAATCCTCGAGCTGATCAAACCGACCCTCGCCAAAGAAGGCGTGGATCTGGAAATCAAAGTGTTCACCGACTACGTTCAGCCGAACGTACAAGTGGGCGAGAAGCGTCTGGACGCCAACTACTTCCAGACCCTGCCGTACCTGAACAGCTTCAACCAGGGTAAATACAAGGATGACAAGTCCAAGTATCTGGTCACCGTGCAGGGCGTCCACGTTGAACCGTTCGGTGGCTACTCGAGCAAGTACAAGACTCTGGCTGAGCTGCCGGACGGCGCGACCATCGCCATCCCCAACGAAGGCAGCAACAGCGGCCGCGCCCTGATCCTGCTGCAAAAGGCCGGCCTGATCGAACTGAAAGATCCGAAGAACGCTCTGGCAACGCCGAAAGACATCGCCAAGAACCCGCACAACTTCAAGTTCAAGGAACTGGAATCGGCCCTGCTGCCGCGCGTGCTGAAGGAAGTCGATCTGGACATGATCAACACCAACTACGCGCTGGAAGCCAAGCTCAACCCACAGAAAGATGCGCTGGTGATCGAAGGCGCTGACTCGCCGTACGTGAACTTCCTGGTGGCCCGTGAGGACAACAAGAACAGCGACGCGATCCAGAAACTGGCCAAGGCACTGACCAGCCCGGAAGTCAAAGCGTTCATCGAGAAGAAGTACAGCGGCGCGGTGCTGCCGGCGTTCTGATCTGACGCTTGAGTAAATCCGCTTCAGACGTGAAAACGCCGATGGCCAGTGATGGGCATCGGCGTTTTTGTGCGTCCAGAGAAAAGATCGCAGCCTGCGGCAGCTCCTACACGGGAATGCGGTCTCCAGTAGGAGCTGCCGCAGGCTGCGATCTTTTGATCTGGCCCTTGCTTCAGGCCACCTGCGTCTTCAACGCCCGGCGCAACGCCCTGAGCAATTTCACAATGTCCTGCGGATCCAGCCGCTGCGGCACTTTTACGTCCATGTCTTTCTTCCTTGTGATGAATGGGCCGGAGAGTCTGGCCAAAAGCTGCGGGTCCTTGGAGGTCTTTCGTGAAAAAAAGATCCGTCCTACAGCGCAAAGAAAAATAGCCGTCTTATTCCTTCCCGGCAAACCCACAGGATAGTTTTTTGGGTGATATCAATATGCTTTAACGGTATTTAAATTCTTATTTTTATACCTATAAAGTCAGTGCCTGCCGGACGGCCATCCGCCGTCCATGGATTGCATCATCGCCGCTTACCAAGCAGCGTCAGGACGCTTCATGACTTTGGACTACGCCTTTATCCTCAGCACTCTGCCGGCTTTTCTCAAAGCCGTCGGCGTGACTCTGCAGGTCGGTTTGATTGCGATCGCCACTTCGCTGCTGGTCGCGCTGCTCAACGCGACGATTCTGGTGTTTCGCACGCCATACCTGCAGAAAATGGTCGGCCTTTATGTAGAGCTGGCGCGCAACACGCCGTTGCTGATTCAGCTGTTCTTCGTCTACTTCGCGTTGCCGGCAGTGGGGATCCAGGTTTCCGGTTTCACTGCGGCAATCATCACCATGACCTTCCTTGGCGGCGCCTATCTCACCGAAGTGCTGCGCGCCGGCGTCGATGCGGTGCCCCAGGCGCAACTGGAATCCGGGCGTTCGATCGGCCTGTCCCACGGCCAGTTGCTGCGCTATGTGATCCTGCCGCAGGCGGGGATCCTCAGCCTGCCGTCGCTGTTCGCCAATTTCATTTTCCTGCTCAAGGAAACCACCGTGGTCTCGGCCGTGGCGGTGCCGGAAATCCTTTACACCACCAAGAGCTATATCGCGCTCTACTACAAAACCTACGAAATGCTCGCCGTGCTGACGCTGATCTGCGTGCTGCTGTTCTTGCCGCTGTCGCTCTTGCTCAGCCGTCTGGAAAGGAGGCTCCAGCATGGCCAGTTCGGGTCTTGAACTGCTCTGGGTGTCGTTGCCGCAACTGGCAAAAGGCGCCGGGCAAACCCTGTCGATCTCGTTTCTGAGCATCGCCATCAGCACGATCGGCGGTGTGCTCTACGGTGTTCTGCGTACGTTGAACGTAGCGTGGCTGAACGCGATTTTGCGCATCTATCTGGAGCTGTTCCGGGCGATACCGGTGCTGGTCTGGTTGTATCTGCTGTTCTTCGGTCTGCCGATTTTCTTCGGCCTGAGCCTGCCGAGCTTCTGGTGCGCGGTGCTGGTGCTGTCGCTGTGGGGCGCCAGCGAAGTTGGCGAGGTAGCGCGCGGTGCGCTGCATTCGTTGCCGCGCGGACAGCGTGAAGCGGGGCTGGCGATCGGCCTCAATGCAGCGCAACTGTATGGCTACGTGCTGCTGCCGCAAGCACTCAAGCGCATGACGCCGCCGACCATCAACGTCTACACGCGGATCATCAAGACCAGTTCGCTGGCGGTGCTGATCGGCGTCGTCGATGTGATCAAGGTCGGCCAACAGATCATCGAGCGCACCTACGAATCAGTACTGATTTACGGTGCGCTGTTCCTGTTTTTCTTTTTCATCTGCTACCCGCTCTCGGCCGCTTCGCGCGTGCTGGAGCGACGCTGGACGCAAGCATGAGTGCACTGATCGAGTTTCACGGTTTCAACAAATTCTATGGCGCCCAGCAGGTGCTCAATGGCGTCGACCTGCAAGTACAGAGCGGCGAAGTGGTGGTCATTCTCGGACCCAGCGGTTGCGGCAAAAGCACCTTGCTGCGTTGCCTCAATGGCCTGGAAGAGGCGCACAGCGGCAGCCTCAAATTTGTCGGGCACGAGCTGTTGGACAAAGCCACTGACTGGCGCGAAATCCGTCAGCAGATCGGCATGGTCTTCCAGAGTTATCACCTGTTCCCGCACATGAGCGTGCTCGACAATCTGCTGCTCGGCCCGCTCAAGGTGCAGAAGCGTCAGCGTCGCGAAGCACAACAGCAGGCCGAAGCCTTGCTCGAGCGTGTCGGCCTGCTGGACAAGCGCGATGCTTTCCCGCGTCAGCTCTCCGGCGGCCAGCAGCAACGCATCGCCATTGTTCGGTCGCTGTGCATGAACCCGCGGGTCATGCTCTTCGACGAAGTCACCGCCGCCCTCGACCCGGAAATGGTCAAGGAAGTGCTGCAAGTCATTCAGGGTCTGGCCCGCGAAGGCATGACCTTATTGATCGTCACCCACGAAATGGCCTTCGCCCGCGCGGTGGCCGACCGCATCGTGTTCATGGATGCCGGACGCATCCTCGAACAGTCCCCACCCGAGATTTTCTTTACGAACCCGCAAACCGCACGCGCGCAGCAGTTTCTGGAGAAGTTCTCCTTCGTTGCCACATCGCCAGAAACGAATCCGAAAAAGGAACTGGAACTGCTATGAAAACTGCCGCTCTGTTATTGCCCCTGCTCAGCCTCGCCTTGCTTGCCGGTTGCGGTAAAACCGAAGAGCCGCCAAAGCCGAAAGTCGCCAGCGAAAGCACCGCGCCGGCCGGTTATCTGGACAAGATCAAGGCCCGCGACAAATTGATCGTTGGTGTATTTACCGACAAGCCCCCGTTCGGTTTCGTCGATGAGGCCGGGCGCTACGTTGGCTTCGACACCGACATTGGCCGGCGCTTCGCCAAAGATCTGCTCGGCGATGAAAACAAGGTCGAGTTTGTTGCCGTCGAGCCGGCCAGTCGCATTCCGTTTTTGCAGAGCGACAAGGTCGACCTGATCCTCGCCAACATGACCGTCACCCCGGAGCGCAAGGAAGCGGTGGAATTCACCAACCCGAACCTCAAGGTCGCCGTGCAGGCACTGGTGCCGCAGGGCAGTTCGGTGAAGAAACTCAATGATCTGGCGACGCGCACCACGATTGTCACCACCGGCACCACCGCGGATATCTGGCTGACCAAAAACCATCCGGACTGGAAACTGCTCAAGTTCGAAAAGAACTCCGAGTCGCTGCAAGCCTTGGCCAATGGTCGTGGCGATGCCTATGCGCAGGACAATCTGGTGCTGTTCAGCTGGGCCAAGCAGAACCCGGGCTATCGCGTGCTAGAAGAAAAGCTCGGAGCCGAGGCGCCGATTGCGCCGGCCGTGAAAAAGGGCAATTTCGAGTTGCGTGACTGGGTCAACAGCGAGCTGGCCAAATTGGGCGAGGAGAAATACCTGCTCAAGCTGTATGACCAATATGTGCGCAAAGAACTGAGCGATGACACCCGGCCTGAGAGTGTGATTGTTGAAGGGGGCAAGTGGCAGGGCTAGTGCCTTGATTCAGCGGTGACGCTTGAATCGCTTTCGCGAGCAGGCTCGCTCCCACATTTGACCGCGTACGATTGTGGGAGCGAGCCTGCTCGCGAATTTTTCAGTCACCGCTCAATCCGGCCAATGCCACGCCGGCTCATCCAGCACCCGCTGCCCGACAATCCCGGTCTGTCCCAACGTCTTCTCCAGCACGATGCAATTGCAATCGGGGTCTTCCTGCAACGCCGAGATCAACCGCCGCGCGTGTGACACCACCCACACCTGACACTGCTCCGAAGCGCGAATGATCAGCCGAGCCAGCGCCGGCAGCAGGTCCGGGTGCAGGCTGGTTTCCGGTTCGTTGAGCACCATCAGTGTCGGCGGTCGCGGTGTCAGCAACGCCGCAACCAGCAGCAGATAGCGCAAAGTGCCGTCCGACAGCTCTGCCGCCGACAACGGCCGCAACAGACCTTCCTGATAAAACTCAATGGCAAAGCGTCCACCGGCCAACGGCGCAATATTCAGCCGCGCGCCGGGAAACGCATCGCTGATCGCCGCTGTTAACGCCTGCGGATCGCCAATCTCGATAATCGTCTGCAAGGCTGCCGCCAGATCGCGGCCGTCGTGGTGCAGCACCGGCGTGCGGGTGCCCAGTTGCGGCTGCCGCACCGGCGCGTCGGCATCGCTGCGAAAGTGATCATAGAAGCGCCAGCGACGGATGAACTCGCGCATCTGGAACACTTCCGGCGAGCTGCGCAGATTGCCGACCTGATCGAACAGGCTGTCGAAGTTCGGTGTGTGTTGCGCCAGCACATCCCAGGCGCGACCTTCGCGGGCGCGGATCATCGGGCCGTTGCGGTCGACCAGCAGGCTCGCCGGGCGAAACACCGGTCCGGCCCAGATACATTCACGTTTGATTTCCGGGTCGAGGGAAAAGCATGAAGTGCTCGGCTCCGGCAGACCCAGGCCGATGGCGTAACTGAAATCCTCGCCGGCGAATCCCAGGCGCAGCCGCTTTACCCCTTGGCGCACCGTCGGTTCGATCGCCACTTCACCGTTGCGCATGCGTCGACTGATGGTTTCCGGCCCGGCCCAGAACGTCGAATCCAGCCCGCCTTCACGCGCCAGCGCATTGACCACGCCGCCCTGCGCGGTTTCGGCCAGCAGGCGCAAGGCGCGGTAGAGGTTGGACTTGCCGCTGCCATTGGGTCCCGTAATGAGGTTCAGGCGCCCGAGCGGAATCACCAGTTTGTTGATCGAGCGGTAATTGGCCACGGCCAGGGTATGAAGCATGGAATTCCTTCTCTTCGGGCGGCCCTTGTAGGAGCTGCCGAAGGCTGCGATCTTTTGATCTTGAAAAAGCCAAGATCGCAGCCTTCTGCAGCTCCTGCACGGAAAGTTTGTGATCGCTCAGGCGAACGTTGAACCCTGTTCTAAGCTCACAGTCGTATCGTCACTTGCACGTTCGTACACAGGAAGGAGTCTGCATGGCAAGTCCCGGAATGAAAACAGCGGTCATGCTGAGTCTGTTCACTTTGCTCACCGCTTGCGGCGACAAGAAACCTGCTCAGGAATACCTGCCGCGGGTTTTTGTCCAAGAGGTCGAGCCGGCCAACTACGCCGCCGCGGTGACCCTTACCGGTGATGTGCAGGCGCGAGTGCAGACGCAGCTGTCGTTCCGCGTCGGCGGCAAGATCATCCAGCGCATGGTCGACGTCGGCGACCGCGTTACGGCCAAACAGGTGCTGGCCAAACTCGATCCGAAAGACCTGCAGACCAACGTCGATTCCGCTCAAGCCCAGGTTGTCGCCGAACAGGCCCGCGTGAAACAAGCGGCAGCCGCTTTCGTGCGTCAGCAAAAACTCCTGCCCAAGGGCTACACCAGCCAGAGCGAATACGATTCGGCGCAAGCGGCGCTACGCAGCAGCCAGAGCGCATTGAGCGCGGCGCAGGCGCAGCTGGCCAACGCCAGGGACCAGCTCAGCTACACCGCGCTGATCGCCGATGCACCCGGGGTGATCACCGAGCGCCAGGCCGAAGTCGGCCAAGTGGTGCAGGCCACCGCGCCGATTTTCAGCCTCGCCCGCGATGGCGACCGCGATGCGGTGTTCAATGTCTACGAATCGCTGCTGGCCGAGCGGCCGTCCGATCGCTCGATCGTGGTCAGCCTGCTCGACAACCCCGAGATCAAAACCACCGGCACCGTGCGCGAAATCACGCCATCGGTGTCGGCGCAATCCGGCACCGTGCAGGTCAAGGTCAGCCTCGACAAACTGCCGCCGGGCATGCAGCTCGGTTCGGTGGTCAGCGCCACCGCCAAAGGCACCGGCAAATCGGCGGTGGAACTGCCATGGTCGGCGCTGACGAAAAACATCAGCGATCCGGCGGTGTGGCTGGTCGATGACAAGGGTGAGGCGCAGTTGCATACCGTCACGGTCGGTCGTTACCTGACCGGCAAAGTGATCATCAGCGAAGGCCTCAAGGGCGGCGAGAAAGTCATCGTCGCCGGCGGCCAGTTGCTGCACCCCGGCATGAAAGTCGAGATTGCCGAAAACACCTACAAGGATCTGCAACCGGGAGCGCAGCCATGAAGCGCCTCGGCCTGTTGTGCATGGCGCTGCTGCTGGGCGCCTGCTCGGAAAAGGAAACACCGCCGGAACCGGTACGCCCGGTGCTGTCGGTCACGGTCAAAGCGCTGAATGAAGAAAGCCTCGGGCGCTTCGCCGGGAGCATTCAGGCGCGCTATGAAAGCAACACCGGTTTCCGCGTCGGCGGACGCATCGCCAGCCGTAACGTCGATGTCGGCGCCGAGGTGCAGAAGGGCACCCTGCTCGCCACCCTCGATCCGTCCGATCAGCAGAACCAGTTGCGTTCGGCCCAGGGCGATCTGGCGAGGATCCAGGCGCAACTGATCAACGCCCAGGCCAATGCACGTCGGCAGCAAGCGCTGTTTGATCGCGGCGTCGGTGCGCAGGCGCAACTGGACGTTGCCAACACGGACCTGAAAACCACCCAGGCTTCGCTCGATCAGGCCCGTGCAGCGGTCAGCCAGAGCAAGGATCAGTTGAGCTACACCGAGCTACGCTCTGATCACAAAGCCGTGGTCACCGCGTGGAACGCCGAGGCCGGGCAAGTGGTGACGGCCGGGCAACAAGTGGTGACGCTGGCGCAACCGGACATCAAGGAAGCGGTGATCGATTTGCCCGATACCCTGGTCGATCAGTTGCCCAGCGACGTGGTGTTCTCGGTGGCTGCGCAACTCGACCCGAGCATCAACACCACGGCAATCATCCGCGAGATCGAACCCCAGGCTCAAAGCGCCACGCGCACCCGCCGCGCACGCCTGACCCTGTCGGATACGCCGGACGGTTTCCGCCTCGGCACCGCGATCAGCGTGACCCTCAGCTCGGCGATCAAGCCGCGCATCGAATTGCCGCTGACTGCGTTGCAGGAAGTCGACGGCAAAACCCGGATCTGGGTGATCGACACGCAGAACAAAACCGTCAACCCCCGCGACGTCAGCGTGGTCAGCCGTGGCGACAACAGCGTGGTGCTGGCCGGCGGTGTGCAAAACGGCGAGCGCGTGGTCAGCGCCGGCGTCAACAGTCTCAAACCCGGACAATCGGTAAAACTTGACGAGGACAGTCAATGAAAGGCTCTTTCAACCTCTCCGAATGGGCCCTCAAGCACCAGTCTTTCGTGTGGTACCTGATGTTTGTCGGGTTGCTGATGGGTGTTTTCTCCTACTTCAATCTGGGCCGCGAAGAAGACCCGTCGTTCACCATCAAGACCATGGTGATCCAGACCAAATGGCCGGGCGCGACCCAGGAAGAAACTCTCAAGCAGGTCACCGACCGCATCGAGAAAAAACTCGAAGAGCTGGACTCCCTCGACTACGTC
>Ga0182006_1001818_pt1 | contig 12276 bp, 8 predicted proteins | sample Sormic07211104_1_FD_123022 | JGI IMG/M metagenome (GOLD analysis project Ga0182006, IMG submission 123022) | Rhizosphere microbial communities from Sorghum bicolor, Mead, Nebraska, USA - 072115-104_1 MetaG | ecosystem: Host-associated > Plants > Roots > Rhizosphere | place: USA: Nebraska...
CGGAACATGATTGGGGAGCTTAGGTTGGGCTGGCCATTCTGAAAGGAGAACTTGGTGATGTAATACATCTCAACCCCATTCTTTTTCTGTACAGTTCCTGATGCATCTTTTGATGGAACAATGTAAGACCATCTTACATCTTGAGGGTGCGAAGCCATTGCTGCACGAAGGGATGAAGAAGCAAATTCCTCTCCCCAGCCAGAGTTTCCGTCTGAATAGATCATGGAGGCAATGGAACCGAATTTACCGTAATCATCTGCTGCGGTGAAAGCAATGCAGAAGATGGTCTCCGGACTGGTTGTTGCATTAGCGAATAATGCCGGATACGTGGATTTTGTTGTCAGCTCAAAGCGCCCGGAATTGATTACTTTATTGGCATATTCGATTGCTTTAGCATTATCTTCTTTATAAAGGTTCACACGGGCAAGTAAGCCATATGCTGCTTCCGCCGAAGCGTATTGCACACCCCTGGATTGTGTCATCAGTCCCGCAGCTTGTTCCGCGTCCGCAAGCACAGAGGCATAAACCTCGGCCACGCTGGACCGTGCTTTAAGACTTTCATCTGTTAGGTTGGTGCGTAAGATGATGCCAGGCGCATCAGGTGCAATGCTGTATGGCTGTCCAAATAATCTTACCAGGTTGAAATGGCAGAAGGCACGTAGAAAATAGCATTCACCTAAAAGCTGTTTTGTTTTAGCGTCTGGATCAGGAAGTTTTTCTACCGCGTCGATTACGGTGTTTACACCAGTGATGATTTTGTAAGACACATACCAGAAATACCTGGTGTTTGCCTGCGAAGGGGAGTGGCCCAAGGTGAAACTGTTGAACAAGGGATCTTCCGTGATCTGTCCGCAGGTAATGTCATCGCTTGCAAAGTCAGATAGCTGGTAGAACTGTCGTAGGTACATGTTGTTATTGTCAACCGTACCATTAAAGGCAATATGGTCTTTTAACAATGCATAAGCGCCATTTAGCGCGTTCGTTAAACCGTCATTGGTCGTCACCAGCGTACCGGTGCTGATTGCATCACTTGGGTGAACCTCCAGTTTCTTGCAACCACTTGAAGCGGCTACAAAAAGCATGAACAGGGTGAATATTGTCTTTTTCATCTTTTTATGTATTTGATGTTTGATGAACCATTATGGTGCTTTTCAATCCTGCTGAAACCACCATGATTCCAAATGCTTTTGTTGAGACCTGGTTAAAAACTAAAGTTAACATTGAACAGGTATTGCCTGTTGTTAGGGTACTTAAAGTCGGATACCCCTGGTGTTCCAAAGCTCCCTGCCTGTATGGTGGTCTGTGGATCCTGACCCAGGAAGTTGGAGAAGGTTGCCACATTATCTGCAGTAAGTCCCACAGTGATACCATCCATGTTGATTTTGCTCGACCATGCTTTTGGTAGTTTGTACGACAGCGCAATGTTGCGGATGCTGAAGTAACTGCCATTTTTAAGGTAGCGGGTTGAAGTTTCGGTAGAGTTTGCAGAGTTCTGTGGACTTGGTTCCGTTGCTTGAGTATCGCCGGGACCAGTCCAGATCTTCGCATCATTTGGCATCCGAATCTGATTGTAATAAGGCTCATGACCATCGTTCATCATAAAGCGCAGGTTGTTGCTGAATACCTTATTGCCATAGTTGAAATAAGTGCTCACACGCAGATTGAAGTTCTTGTAGCGGAAGTTGTTATTGAAACCACCCTGGAATTTAGGCAAAGCAGAACCACTCTCCTGAATGGTTGCCTGCGCATAATCACTGGTGCTTTCTCTGCCAATTACGCCGCCATTTTCATCATAAGTCAGCTTCTCCCAAAGGGGCCCACCAGTTTGTGCATCAACACCAAGCCATTTCGGCATGTAGAACTCATATAGATTTCCGCCATTGCGATATATCTGAGAGATGCTCCAGGAGCCCGTTTTTACAATGTTTGCAGGCAAACCATCAAGTTTGTTGCTGTTGAAGTTAATTGTGAAGTCTGTGCTCCAGTCGAAGTTCTTCTGCTGAATGTTGGCGGAAGTGATGCCCAGTTCAATACCCTTGTTAACCACGTTTCCGGCATTCTCCCATTTGGTTTCAAAACCAACGGATAAAGGCTGTGATACTTGAAGCAACAGATCTTTGGTGTTGTTACGGTAAACATCTACCGTTAGATTCACACGTTTGAACAAGCCGATATCAAGACCTGCATTGATCTGGTGTTTACTCTCCCAGGTCAGTGTGGGACTCGCCAATTGATAAGGTACAGCACCAACTACAGAATTGTACTGCGTAGTAAGAGAGTATAGGCCCAGGTATCTGGAAGCGCCAATATCCTGTGTACCGGTGATACCGTAACTTACTCTGAGCTTCAGGTAATTCAGGATGTTGCTGCCGGCAAGGAAATCCTCATTGCTGATGAGCCATGCACCGGAAATTGCCGGGAAGCTCCCGTACTGCTTCGTAGGGGCAAAGGCAGATGAGCCGTCATAGCGAAAAGATGCAGTCAGGAAATATTTTTCTTTGTAGTTGTAGTCTACCTGCGAAAGCAGCGACTGCAAATATCCCTGGTTGTTGTAGCCATTCACCAACTGGTTGTTGGAAACAACATTCAGTACCCTTAAACCTTCTGGCAGACCACGGCCGGATGCGCCTGAATATTCTGTCTGACTTCCTTCAAACGCAGCGCCTGCAAAACCATTCAAGCTGTGGTCGCCCATTTTGAATGCAAAGCGAAGTAATTGATTGGATACAATGCCGTAGTTAAGGGTGTTAAGCTCGTTCAGGTATCCCGAGCCGCGATAAGTTCCGGCAGCAAGTGGAGAAACGAAGTTTGTGCCTTTATTGAAAGCAGCAGCTACCCGGTTCGAGCTGGAAAAGGTAAGCCAGTCTGTAATGCGGTAATTGATGCCTAAATCGTAGTTCACATCGAAACCTTTGTAACTGTGGTCTGAGTTCTCAATGGTATGCAGTGGATTTACTTTGTCCCTGGACCACCATTTGAAAGTGGAATTGCCATCCACGTAGATCGGTTTCCCAGTCTCATCATAGGGGTTATCCCAAGGCATGTTCAGGAAGGAATAGTACACATCCATATAATCGTAACTCTTGCCCATGTTTGCGCTCAGGTTGATGTTGTTCGTTACATCAAGTTTCTTTGAGAAGTGATAGGTGGAGTTACCACGTAAGTTAATGCGCTGATATTTGGTGTTTTGGAACGTTCCTTTTTCATTGTAATAAGAAGCACCTACGTAGTAGTCGTTCTTTTCTGTCCTGCCTGCGGCAGAGAGATAAAAATTATAGATTGGCGCCGATGTAAATGACTCTTCCGGCCAGCTATAGTTCTGATCCCGAAGGGTTAGCGGGCGCTCCGCGTAAAACTTTCCAAGATCTATCTTATAAGAGTTATCTGCTGCACCAAGAATGTAATCTCTGTAAAACTCCTTTTGTTGGTCATAAAGCTCGTTGCTGCTCATCACCTGAAGTTTGCCAAAATCGGCGGTTCTGAATCCGGTGGATACTTTCGCTTCAAAGCGCGTTTCACCTTGCTTAGCTTTCTTAGTGGTTACCACGATCACCCCGGCATTTGCCTGTGAGCCGTAAAGTGCGGTTGATGCCGCGTCTTTCAGTACCGTAATGCTCTCCACATCATTCGGGTCATAGTTGCCGCCAATGATTCCGTCGACAACAAATAGGGGACTCTGATTAGCGTTCACGGAGGACACCCCACGTAATCGGATGTCCGGCGAAGCACCTGGCGCACCGGAGCTGTTCACCACCTGTAAACCCGCAACCTTGCCCTGCAACATGGAACCCACGTTGTTCGTGGTAACATCCTTCAGCTGCTCTGACGATACTACGGTAACAGCACTGGTTAGAGCACTTTGCTTCTTGCTGCTGTAACCAACCACCACTACATCGTTAAGCTGCTGCACGTCTTCCTCAAGCGTGATCTGTAAGCCCGATTGACCGGCATTAACGACAACTTCTTTCCGGAGAAAGCCCACGAAGCTCAATACTAAGGTCGACCTGCCTGCAGGTGTGCCGATGCTGAACGCACCATTGCCGTCGGTGCTGACAATGTTTGATGATCCTTTCAAGGCGACACTTACACCTGGAAGTGGTTGACTATCCTTTGCAGATACAATGCGTCCGCTTGCGCGTTGCTCCTGTGAAAAGCCCGCAGTATGCATGGCCAGTAAGCAACAACAAAGGAGTAAAAGTTTTTTAATCATGATGCGGAATTTAAATGGTGGAACCTGAAAGAGGCCTTATTGTAAATATGAAGTAAATAAACTGTTAAGAAAAGTTAGAGGAATGCTGATATTCGTAAAGCGCAGTTACGCAAACGATTGCGCTGTCTACGCAAACGATTGTTTAATTTTAACGCAAACGGTTGCGCTAAATCATGGGAATGTCATGTGACGGACTATTGTCCTGTAGGACTGGTGTATTCAATCATCTCAGAATCGATGATGTGCTGCAATAGTGGGGGCTCCATACCTTCTGCATTTCCTGGATGTTTAATCAGTTGAAAAAGGAAGTCTGTAGCCATAGACGACTGTTTATAAGCGAATTGCTCGATCGAAGCAAGTGGAACGCTGTCCATGTATTCCCAGATGGGTAAGTTGGCAAAGCTGATGAAACTTACATCCTGATTAATGATCAGTCCCCGGGACTTGACAGTCGCAATGCAGTCAAGCAGTACGTAATCATTGAACACGATCACTGCAGTAGGGGGTTCTTCGATGTCCAGCAGCTGCGTCATGGCCCGCCGATTATCGGCTTTGGAAAGACTGGTGGACACAATAATTTCGTGATCAAGTTGCAGCTCATGCGCTTTCAGACATTTATAATAGATCTCTAAACGCTGGAGTGTTGCGGCGAGTTTCGCAGGGCCATTGATCAGTCCGATTCGTGTATGCCCTAAACTTACGAGTTTGGTAACCGCCTGCAACATGCCAGAAACAAGATTACAGGCCACGTAATTGATGTTCTTCTTGCTGGGTATGCGGTCGAAGAATACAACTGGAATGTTATACTTCTTTAAACCATCAAAATGCTCATAAGAGGAAGTTTCTTTGGTGAGTGACACCAGAATGCCATCAACACGATGATCCTTCATGTTCTCCACGATACGTTTTTCACGTTCAAAGCTTTCAAGCGACTGACCGATGATCACGTTGTAGTTGTTTGCTTCTACGGCATCTTCAATTCCTGTAAGCGCAGAAGAGAAAAAGGGTTCAGAGAGGTTTGGGATAATCACGCCGATGGAGTACGTCTTCCTTTCCTTAAAATGAATAGCGGAGCGGTTTACTTCATAACCCAGTTCCTTGGCCACATTTTGCACCCGCATCGTTGTCACCAACCCGATACTCGGATGGTCACGTAAGGCGCGGGACACCGTTGATACAGAAACATTAAGTCTTTTGGCAATTTCCTTAATGGTGGGTAATCTATATTCAGACATGTGATTTAAATGCAATTAGCTCCTCTAAATGTAAGATTTTTATCCTTTATTCTTAATTTACTTGCTCAAGATCATTACAGCAACAGCTTGACTGCTGATCAACCTGCTTTAAAATGTACACGTATGAAAGAAAATAGCCGCCGAATGTTTCTGAAAACCTCTTCCCTAGGTCTTGGTGCTTTAACAACCACCGGCATAAGCGCACTAGCCCAGTCCTCCAAGGATAAAGAACCAGCATTCCAAATCGAAGAAACAATCATTAACCTGTGGTCAGATCAGTCGAAGAACAATGGTTCTGAGGCGGGCAAACGGCCGAACATCGTCATCTACAAGCCTAAGGGGGCGGCGACTAAAAAGCGCGCAGCAATGCTGGTCTGCCCTGGCGGAGGATATGGCATGCTGGCCTCAGATCATGAAGGTGTGCAGCTCGCCAGGTTGTTTGCTTCAAAGGGGATGGTTGCCGCTGTGTTAACCTACCGTGTTGCACCTAATAAATTTCCTGCGCCTTATGCTGATGGAGTACGCGCGATGCGCATCATTCGCTCCAGAGCGGCAGATCTCGGCATAGATCCCCAGCGTATTGGGTTAATGGGCTTCAGCGCTGGCGGACATCTTGCATCAACAATTGCAACACAGCCAGAGCTCTACAAAGACCCTGAAGATAATTTAGCTTCAACTGTATCTGCCAGGCCAGACCGGGTGGTGCTGGGCTATCCGGTAATCACGTTTGGTGAGTTCACACATGCCGGATCTGTGAAGAACCTGCTGGGTGACAATCCAACAGCAGCACAAAGAGCGCAATTCTCCAACGAATTGCAGGTGAGCGCTCAAACGCCTCCAGCATTCATTTTCCATACCGCAGATGATGGTGCAGTGCCTGTACAGAATGCCTTCCTCTTCGCAGAAGCCTGTGTGAAACACAAGGTTCCTGTAGCGCTGCATGTCTATCCAAGAGGTAAACACGGGGTGGGCATGGCCTTGGATAATCCGGAGCTCCGTGACTGGACAACCGTGCTCATGGGCTGGCTTGGCGACTGGCAAAGTGTTTAGGTTTACAAATAATTTGTTTTACTTTGCTGCATGCTATCCAAAAAAACGCAATATGCCATTAAAGCGCTAGTGATCCTTGGTAAGAATTATGGAAAGGAGCCCATGCAAATTTTACGCATCGCGCAGGAAGATAAAATACCCAAGAAGTTCCTGGAACAGATCCTGCTGGAACTTCGAAACGCTGGACTGCTTGTAAGTAAAAAAGGTGCAGGAGGCGGGTATAGCCTGAATAAAGATCCCAATGAAATCTTTCTTGTACAGGTATTAAGAATTACGGGCGGACCAATTGCCCTGCTTCCCTGTGTAAGTCTTAATTTCTATCAACGTTGCGAAGAGTGTATCGATGAAAAAACCTGCGGCATCCGCGACGTATTTACCGATGTTCGTAACGCCTCTTTAAAGATTCTTTCCGAAACCAGCATAGCTGATGTTATCGCCCGCGAAAATACCTTGCTTCAAGGAATGCTGTAGCGCGGACAAATAAATCTGAAGTTTTGAAAGTAAATCCTGGTGTGAAAACACCGGGATTTCTTGTTTATATGTCTCATTATTTGGTAATTGTAATTCCTGTATGTTTTATAAATTATATCTATTTTAATAAAGACTACTAAATCTATGTACTTTATCATATATTTGAAATAACCGAACCAATTGATCAACCAACCAATACTAAATACCAATGCAGAGTTTCAGAACCGAACTGGAGAACCCAGTAGTAGCGCAGGACATTATAGATCTGGAATTAAAAATCCGCGCCTTTCGCGAGGGCAAGCTTCATGATGAGAAATTTCGAAGTTTGCGACTTGCCCGTGGCGTCTACGGACAGCGCCAACCGGGCGTGCAGATGGTGCGCATCAAACTTCCATTCGGAAAGGTAACTTTCAGGCAGCTGTTGAAAATTGCGGACATCTCTGATAAATATGCCAGCAGCAACCTGCATCTTACCACCCGCCAGGACATTCAGATCCACTATGTGAGTCTGGACAGGACCCCAGAACTTTGGGCCGAGCTGGAGCAGGATGATATTACATTGAGAGAGGCCTGCGGAAATACCGTCCGAAATGTAACCGCCTCTCCAACGGCAGGCATCGACCCGAAAGAACCTTTTGATGTTTCGCCGTATGCACATGCGACCTTCGCATACTTCTTGCGGAATCCGATCTGCCAGGATATGGGCCGCAAATTTAAAATCGCTTTCTCTGCGACTGGTGAGGATACGGCTTTCACTTACATCCACGATCTTGGGTTTATTCCAAAGCTAGAAGGGGAAGCACGTGGCTTTAAGGTCATGCTGGGCGGTGGTTTAGGTGCCATTCCATCCATTGCACATTCGGTAAATGATTTCCTTCCCGAAGATCAGCTCATCCCTTTCATCGAATCAACCTTAAGGGTGTTTGATCGTCACGGGGAACGCAATAACCGGAACAAAGCTCGAATGAAGTTCCTGGTGCAGAAAATTGGTCTGGATGCATTACTGCAGCTGATTGCCGAAGAACGGGTCGCCAATAAAGTGAAGACCTTCGATGTGAACCGGCATGCGCTAAGACCAGCGGTTATACCAGCAATCACAGATTTTCCTCAAATACAAATTCCGAACAGCAACCATTACGATACCTGGTTGAAGACCAATGTTTTTGCACAAAAGCAGGAAGGGTTTTTTGGAGTTTACATTAAGGTGCTGACGGGGGATATCCCCACTGTAAAAGCAAGGCAACTCGTGGAAGCCATCCGGCCGTACGTTGCAGATGAAATCAAGATTACCATAAATCAGGGCCTACTCCTGCAGTATGTACGGGAAGCAGCACTGCCTGTGCTGTTTGTTGCGCTTGATAAGCTTGGATATGCGATACCGGGTTTCAACAGTGTTGCAGACGTAACCACTTGTCCGGGTACAGACACCTGCAACCTCGGTATTTCGAACAGTACAGAGATGGCCAGAGAGCTTGAAAACCTGATCTACGATGAATACGAAGACCTGATCCAAAATCAGGATATCAAAATAAAAATCAGCGGCTGTATGAACAGCTGTGGGCAGCATGGCTTGGCACAAATCGGCTTTCATGGGAGCTCCCTTAAGGCTGGTGCCAAGGTAATCCCCGCGGCGCAGGTCCTTATTGGCGGAGGAACTTTTGGAGATGGGATAGGTCGTGCGGCCGACAAGGTGATCAAAGTGCCTTCGAAAAGGGTGAAGGATGTACTTCGACGCGTTCTGAACGACTACAGCTTAAACCAGCTTCCCGGCGAAACCTTCAATGCTTACTATGATCGGTTCGGCAAGGACCATTACTATCAGCTGTTGAAACCACTTGCTGACCTGACCAATCTAACCGATGATGAATTTGTAGACTGGGGTCATCAGGAAACCTTCCAGACCGCTATCGGTGTAGGGGAGTGTGCCGGTGTAGTTATCGACTTAGTCGCAACATTGCTATACGAAGCGGATGAAAAACAAGGCTGGGCGACTCGCGCTTTTGAAGGTAAGGCTTATGCAGATGCTATTTATCATGCTTACAGTGTATTCATCAGCGGCGCGAAAGCGCTTCTGCTTGACAAAGGAATCAACAGCAGCACACAGACCGGCATCATCAAAGAATTCGACCTGAATTATGTGAGCGAGAATGAAATCACAATGAACGGCACTTTCAACGACATCGTTCTTCAAATCAATAAAAATGAACCATCAGCTGAATTCGCGGCGAGCTATTTAACGGAGGCTCGGGAATTCCTGGAAAAAGTAAAAATTAAGAGAGAGGCATTGGTAAAACTATGATACAGACCAAAACACAAACAACCGTAAAAGAACCTAGAATAACCCTTGTTGGTGCTGGCCCCGGCGATCCGGATCTGATTACACTCAAGGCGATCAAAGCCCTGCAGTCTGCCGACGTCGTGCTTTATGATGCATTGGTAAACCAGGCGCTGCTGAACCACGCACCCGAACATGCAACCCGGGTGTATGTCGGAAAACGCTCAGGCGACCATTCCTATTCGCAGAGTGCCGTAAACAAACTGCTGATCGACTACGCTTTAAATTATGGGCACGTTGTGCGCCTAAAGGGTGGGGATTCTTTTGTATTTGGCAGAGGCTACGAAGAGGTAGAGTTTGCAGATACCTACAGCATTAAGGCGGAAGTGATCCCTGGTATCTCCAGTTCAATCTCCGTTCCTGCACTTCAGGGCATTCCGGTTACGCATCGTGGCTTAAGTGAGAGCTTCTGGGTCGTTACCGGCACCACTGCCGACGGGAAGATTTCCCAGGACCTTTACCAAGCCGCGAAAAGTAAAGCCACAGTGGTGGTCTTAATGGGCATCAAAAAGCTGGCAGAGATTGCCGCCATATTCGAAGCTGAAGGAAAAAGCAGATTGCCCGTTGCGGTGATCCAGAATGGATCAATGGAAAATGAGAAAATGGTCGTGGGTACAGTATCCACCATTGTGGAGGCTGCTGCGGATAAGAAAATTGACTCACCTGCACTGATCATCTTCGGCGAAGTTGTTGGCTTGCACGCAAATTTCCAGCCCATAAGAGCTTTCTATGAACTTGCTGAACGCGAATAGAACAATCCTGGAAACGGAGGTCGGCGATAACCAACTCTTTCCCGTCTTTCTAAAGCTGAACACGCTTCAGGTATTGCTTGTCGGTGCCGGTAATGTTGGACTGGAAAAGCTGATTACGCTGGTAACAAACAGTCCGGCTTGCCAGATCACGATTGTAGCCAGTCAGGTTTCACCGGCTGTCTCGGCCTTTGTGCTGGGTAAGGACAATATTGAAGTGCTGGAACGACCTTTTCAAGTATCAGATTTGGATACTGCTGATCTTGTTGTTGTTGCAACCAATAATAATCCGCTGAATGAAATCATCCGTCAGGAAGCTAAAAAACGAAAGCTGCTGGTAAATTTTGCAGACAAACCTGCGCTATGTGATTTCTATCTCGGCGCAACCGTAAAGAAAGGAGACCTGAAGGTGGCGATTTCGACCAATGGGAAGTCGCCCACGATGGCTAAACGCATCAAAGAGGATTTGGAGCAAACATTGCCGGATGATGTTGATACCGCCATACAGCAGATGCATCAGGTGCGTAACAACCTCAACGGCAGCTTCGCTGATAAAGTAAAAAAGCTGAATAAGATTACGGAAGTGATGATCCGGGGTCAACAACCTCCAAAGCGCTTTAATACAAACTACAAACTGCTTGCATGGTGTACCATTTTCTGCTGTGCAACCATCATTGCTGTGCTGCTCTGGCACTACGAGCCAGGCTTTCAGCAAACCGTCCAGGAAGTGCATCCCTATTTCTACTATTTCCTGGTGGCCGGATTCATATTCTCCATGATTGATGGTGCAATCGGCATGTCCTATGGCGTTACTTCAACAACCTTTTCATTGTCCATGGGCATCCCTCCGGCATCGGCGAGTACTGCCGTGCACCTGTCGGAGATCATGAGTAATGCCATTGCCGGCTGGATGCACTTCAAATTAGGTAACGTCAACAAGAAACTCTTTAAGCTGCTGGTCGTGTCAGGCAGTATTGGTGCCGTTACCGGCGCTTACCTGCTCAGTAGTTTCGAGCATTACAACATGTATATCAAGCCTGTGGTATCAACCTATACCTTGGTGCTCGGCTTAGTTATCCTTTCCAAGGCTTTCCAGGTAAAACGTAGAAAAATAGGCGACAAGATCAAGAAGATTATCCCACTCGGACTTGGTGGCGGCTTCATGGATGCGGTTGGCGGCGGCGGCTGGGGTTCCATTGTGCTGTCCTCCCTCATCGCTGGCGGGCGAAATTCCAGGACTTCTTTGGGTACCGTAAAGCTATCGAGATTCTTCATCGCATTTCTGAGCTCCATCACCTTCATCACTATGGTCAACGGCCTGCATTGGGAAGCCATCATCGGCTTAATAATCGGCAGTGCAATCGCCTCGCCCATAGCGGTACGGGTATCCAATAGGATCTCTGCAAAAACGATCATGGTATGCGTCGGCATAATCGTTACGCTGGTTAGCATTAGGAGTCTTTACGTGTTTATTGATAAGCTGACGTAAAGCACATTAAATTATGGTTATGGATTTTTCAACAACATTAAAAGATAAGTTAGTTAATGCCACACCCGTGGAGACCTTGCAAGCCATTGCTGCTGCTTACCCGGGTAAGGTGGTATTTTCAACCAGCTTCGGCTGGGAAGATCAGGTGATCAGTCACATGATCTTCAAAAATAACATTCCAATAAAGGTCTTTACGTTAGAAACCGGGAGGCTGTTCACGGAAACCTACTATGTATGGAACCGAACACTCGAGATGTACCAGCAGCCCATTCTGGCCCACTATCCAGACCAGGCTTTGCTGGAAGAGATGGTGAGCACTAAAGGGCCGAATAGCTTCTACGATAGTGTGGAGAACCGTAAGCAATGTTGCGGCATCCGTAAACTCGAACCATTATCACGGGCTTTAAAAGGCAATGCAGTCTGGATCACTGGAATCCGGGCCGAGCAGTCTCTCAACCGTCACGACATGCGCGCCGTAGAATGGGACGAACAAAACAAGCTGATCAAGTATCACCCTATATTCAGCTGGTCACTGGAAGACGTTAAAGCCTACATCCAGGAAAATAATATACCGTACAATCCGCTACATGACCGTGGCTTTCCAAGCATTGGTTGTGCGCCATGTACCCGTGCGGTACAGCCCGATGAAGATTTTCGTGCCGGCAGGTGGTGGTGGGAGGATTCCTCCAAAAGAGAATGCGGATTACATACACATAATGAAGTCGTAGAGAAATAAA
>Ga0182006_1001819_pt1 | contig 12272 bp, 14 predicted proteins | sample Sormic07211104_1_FD_123022 | JGI IMG/M metagenome (GOLD analysis project Ga0182006, IMG submission 123022) | Rhizosphere microbial communities from Sorghum bicolor, Mead, Nebraska, USA - 072115-104_1 MetaG | ecosystem: Host-associated > Plants > Roots > Rhizosphere | place: USA: Nebraska...
CAGACCAATTGTAGCCACTTACAGAAACCAGTCTTTAGACGAACTGATGGAAGAGACAGCTGTGCTTACTTCCGAATTAAGAGCAATAGGGAACAATATCAATCAGATTGCCAGAAAGATAAACACGCTCAAAACGGTTCCCGAATTCAAAGGACATCTTTATCTGTTCGAAATCCAAAGAGAAAGGCTTTTTGATAAAATGGAGGAGGTTTCAGGCCACACCCAGAAAATCGCAGAAAAATGGTTGCAGTGATAAAAACAAGCTCGTCCATAAGAGGCATTCTGAATTACAACGAAAATAAAGTTGAGATCGGAAAAGCTGAATGCATTAGTGCCGTGAATTATCCGCTGGCACTGGAAAAACTGAGTTTCACTTCAAAATTAAATCGCTTCCTAAAACTGGAAGAACTCAATACCAATGCGAAGAGAAACACAGTGCATATCTCGCTCAACTTTGATCCTTCGGAGAATTATTCGAAAGAAAAACTGGCTGAAATTGCAGACACCTATATGGAAAAACTGGGATTCGGAAGACAGCCTTATTTGGTGTATCAGCATTATGATGCGGGTCATCCTCACTGCCATATCGTGACAAATAACATTCAGAGAGACGGAAAAAGAATAGATCTGCATTTATTAGGGATCAGAAAATCAGAACCTGCCCGAAAAGAAATTGAAGAAATGTTCGGACTTGTAAAAGCCGAAGGAAGAAAACAGAAAGAACAATTTTCGTTAAATCCGATAGATGTCGGCAGAGTCCAATACGGAAAAGCAGAGTCCAGAAAGGCAATCAATTCAGTTTTAAACAAGGTTTTATTTGATTACAAATATTCAAGCCTGCCTGAACTCAATGCAGTTTTAAACCTCTATAATGTTCATGCTGACAGAGGAACTGAAGAGTCGAGAGTTTTTAAAAATAATGGACTGCTTTATAAGATACTTGACCAGAATTCAAAACCCATAGGCGTGCCGATAAAAGCTAGCGAATTCTACAACAGACCTACCTTAAAATTTCTGGAGGAAAAATTCAGGATAAACGAAACAAAAAAACAATACTGCAAAAGCCACGTTAAAAATGCTTTGAGACAGGCTTTTTTTGATGAAAGAATTACTTCTATCGAGAGATTATCCGAAAGGCTCAAAGATGAAGCCATTCATACTATTTTACGAAAAAGCAGTGAAGGAAAGCTTTATGGAATCACTTTTATAGACTTTAAAACACAGTCGGTTGTCAATGGAAGCAGTCTGGGAAAAGAATTCAGTGCAAAAGGAATTCAGGAAAGCTGTGCAATGAACATTCTTGCACTTGAAAGAAAATACCAAAAGTCCAATTTAACCGCTTCAGAAAACATTCAAAATCTCGAATCGCAAGAGTATTTAAGAGAAAATCTGGCAGATATCCTTCTTCGCGGTGAAAAAGTAAATGACTACGTTTCTAAACAATTTAAACAAAAAAAGAAAAAGAGACTCTTTAAAGGTATATAAAAAAAATGACAAGCGTGCAATTTCGCATCCCTACTTTTCCAATTATAGCTGGCATTCCCATTATATATTTACATAATGAAATGACAGAATTGAATTTGTACATTTTTTGATAATTAGTAAAAAAGTATTATATTTGTAACATAATTTAAAAACCTACTAATAAATAAAAGTTACATCACCTTTTCAAAAAAAATGTATTTATGGAGACAAACACTGGATTAATAATTAAAGGATTACGGGATAAATATGGATATACACAAGATAAGGTAGCTGAATTTCTTGGCATAAAAAGAGAAATGATCAGTTTTTATGAAAATAATGAGAGAGAAGTACCTTTAGAAATATTAGAAAAATTATCCGATTTATTTGGAATTGATCTTGATGTCTTTTTTGTAGACAATGTTGATGAAGCGCTAGCAGAAGTTGTTTTTGCATTTAGAAAAAATGATTTAGATAACAACGACATGGATGCAATGGCTGATTTTGGAAAAATTGTAAAAAACTATTTAAAGATTAAAAATTTGCATGATAACGGTTAATGATAAAATACTTGAAGTAAGAGCTAATAAATTTAGACGTCATTGCGGTATTGGGAATGAAAATGCTATAGATTTCGAAAAACTTCTTCGATCTCTAGATGTATTAACTTATTTTCGACCGCTTGATGGTGAATTTTCAGGTATGGCTGTAAAAACTAAAAACAGCAATTTCATGCTGATAAATACTAATAACTCAATTGGGAGACAACACTTTACAATTGGTCATGAATTATACCATCTTTTTATTCAAGAAGGCTTTAGTTTTCAAATGTGCAATGCAGGAAAGTTTGACAGAAAAAATCGTGAGGAATATAATGCTGATATATTCAGTTCTTACTTACTAATGCCAGAAGCAGGAATTATGAAACAGATTCCGGAAGAAGAACTAGCTTGGGGAAAAGAAATTTCATTGGCTACAATTATCAAATTAGAACAGTATTTCGGAGTATCTAGATCTGCTATGCTAATTCGTCTGGAAAAAATAGGTTTATTACGCGGAGATTATAGTCAATTTAAAGTAAATATTAAGAAAAGTGCAATTGAACATGGTTATTCACCTGCATTATATGAAGCTCCAGAAAAGAAAAGTCCATATGTTATAGGAAACTATGGAAGTCGGGCAAAAGAATTGTTTGATCGAGATAAAATTTCAGAAAGTCATTATCATTCACTAATGTTTGATATTGGAATCGATGTTGATGCTCCTAATGTAGATGATGATGACGACAAAGATATCTAGTAAAACGAAAATATTATTGGATTGCGATGTTATCATCCATTTCGTAAAGGCAGGTCAACAGTTGCTTCTTCCTAAAATATTTCCAGAACAATTTGTTATACTGGATAAAGTTAAAGCGGAATTGGACAAACACAAGAGCAGTAAAACGTCAATCGATAATTTTATCATCTGGTCAAAAATTCCAATTATTCCAATGCCTCGAAATGTTGAAATTATTAAAGAATATAGTTTGCTAAAAAAGAGTTTAGGCGATGGAGAAGCTGCATGTCTGGCAGTAGCGAGGCATACAAAAGATTTTATCGCTAGCAGTAATCTGAAAGATATAAAAAACTACTGTGATTTACATGGAATTGTTTATTTAACAACAATGGATATCTTATTGCAAGCCTTCACTTCTAATATTATGAATGAACAACAATGTAATGAATTTATAAAGGAAGTAAAAGACAAAAAAAGTAAACTTATATATGATATAGACAGTATCACTGATTATCTCAGCTATAAAAATAAAGAGTAAAAAATTTAGCTTATAAAAAAAGAGGCCTTGCAAGCCCCTATTTTTGAAAAGCAAATTACGTTTTTAAGATAAAATATAAAATTGCATTTTCGCTTTGGTCGGCACAAATGTACTACATGGATTCAATATATCTAACAAATCCAACATATTTTCTCTCTTTTATCCTAAAAACAAATTGTATTAACTTAATCTACTATTGCAAAGTAAATTGATAGAGAAATTATATATGCAAATTTCAAATTTAAGCTAGCAGAAATCCAAATTATCCAAAGGATTTTCAAAGTGCATATAATACGGATACAGTGTTATTAATATTAAATACAATTAATATGTTTGATTTAGGAAAACAAAAAGTAAATGTCACCTGCAATTGCGGAAGAAATCATAGCGTTACTTTAAGCGATGTAAGCAATAGAAGGAATATTAGATGTGGATGCGGAATTAATATCCAATTAAATGATAGCGGGGGCTCGGTTAGAAAGAGCGTATCCAGCGTAAATAAAAGCATGAATAATCTTGAGAAAACGCTCAAGAGATTAAGTAGATAAAAAAACCGAAGCATAATGGAATCAAGCTTCGGATCAGAGTTTAAAATTTTGTTCGAGCAAAAATTTATTCTGCAAATGTAATAGAATTTTATTGTATTACATGATTCCTTGGGTTTAATTTATGACACCTCAGTATCAAATAGGTCGTAATTCCTACTTTTTAACACAATGGCAAAAAATGGAAAATCAGGTGACGGACATCGTAATGGTGCTGTAACCAATAGAAGTCAGGCTTACAATCCTGTAACTCACCAGTGGGTAAAAATAAATAATACCACAGGAAGATTTATGGATGTTAAGCAAGATGGCACTCCTTTTAAAGGAGTTACCAAAAAGTAATTGTAAATTCAAAAAGTAAGACCAACCAGTTCTTCTAAGAACTGGTTGGTCGTCTTTTTTCGTACAATTAACAAAAAGCTTTTATCAATATTGTTTGTTAATAACCTTTTGATTCTATGACGCCAGATTTAAAAAAGTACACGACTTGAAATTTATTTTTAAGCGCACTAATGCTTTCGCGTTCGATTATAAACTAACAATGCAAGCAAATTAAAATTGTGCATTTGATAAATTTACTTAAAAATGTTGATCATATAAAAGCTTTTATACTATTCAAATATGCAGAATTTGTTAAATCTAATTATGATTTAAATTAATTTTTCTCCGTCTTTTTTCCATCTATAATTTACAAATTCTTTAAACTCTGCTTCATCAGCATGTTCTAGAACAAGTATCTGTGGTCTGTATTTCACTAATTCAAATACACTTTCAATTTCTTCAAGTAAAACTCTAAAGATGTTCTTTACCTGTTCAATATTCTCATCAATTTTAACTTTTAATTGAGATTCGTCATTAAATTCTTCTTCTATTTCCTGTACTTGCAACTTACCATACTGAGAAGGAAAATACACTTGACTTGGCTGATCTAAAATCAAAATAGAAGGGATCGAAGATTTTTCAGAAGTACTAATTAAATGAAGAAATCCTAAGAATACAGATAAATGAATAGCCAACCAGTTTGATCCACTTCCCATTTCAGTCAAAAGTATATTTTCCTTACCATTAAACTGATATTTAAATGAAAAATCTTTAAATGAAAAAATTAATTTTCCAGGTCTCAACTCCTTTTCAAAGTCTAATTTATCGCAAATTTCAGTCATTTTATTATTTAACTTAATTTCAGCTTCTTTAATCAGTTCTTCGATATTGTACCCACTTAATTCACCTTTCAATCTTTTTATTTCATCTTCAAGTTCAGTTATCAAATGAGGATTAGAATTGGCCAAAATACTACGATCAATTAAATTTTCAACATTGGCTTTTGTTGCGCCTTTTAAAACATAAGCTCTTTCAAAAAATGTGCTATCACTGTCAATTTCCTCTAGTTGTTTATCTATTTTAGAAATTTCTATTGACTTTAAAGTAATTCTCTTTTTAAGTTCATCCCTATCTTTAGATAAACCTTCTAACTGCTTACTCGAGTCATTGGTATAAGTGCCAATTTTGCTAAATTCTTCAAGTAGCTTATTTTTGGACTCACTTACTTTTTTAATTTTCTCAGTTATTTCGCCCACTTCATGGTTACAAAGCGGACAAGTTAAATCATTAATTTTATTATTTAATGACACAAATGATTTCAACCTTACTAAGGTACCATTATAATCTTCTGAAAGATCACTATTCGATTTAAGTTTTTCAATAATCTCGAGGACACCATACAAATTATCTTTCAGTTCATTACGTTCCAATATATATTTATCGCGTGTCAATTTAATTTCTGAATTACTAAATGATTTTTTAGTTACATCTGGTAAATTTAAAGCTATTGCTTTTAATTCTTTTAGCGGAAGATTTTCTTCCAACTCTTGTCCTATAAAAACGTAATAACCTTTTATCAGAGGATATAATTGGGAAACTAATTGATTATTATCAATCTTTATTTTTTCAACGATTTTTTTTTCAGCTTGTAGTCTTTTAGATTTTTCTTCTAGCTCTCTCTTCAGCATAAAATACTTACTATTTTCCCATCCCATTAGAATTGAAAAATCCTCTATCGTCTTCTTTCTTTTATAATGATCGTCAAACCTATAAAATAAGCTATGCTTATTTGCAATCAAATTTTGATGTTGAAACAAAAATGGAATAAAACTTCGCATTGTAACTTTTGAGCCTGCTATTCTTTTATCATCATCCTCGTCGATTCTAGCATCTACTACAGAAATTCCCAAATGCTTTTCAAATTCAGCTTGGTTTTCTTTGATATCCTTTAATTCTATATTATCAAAATAACTAAGGTTAAAATCTTTAAGAAATTCCTCATCAGTTTCTATACTAAAATATGATTTATTCCTGTTTACTGATTTTCCTTTTGGTCTTGCTATTAAAATATTCTTATCCTTATTTTTTAAAACAATACAAAACAATTCTACCCAATTGTCAATGATTCCTTTAGGTATTGTAGAACGACTAGAAAAAAGGCAGTAATCTATTATTTCAATTATTGCACTCTTACCAGTTTTTGAATCGCCCGTTATAATATTTAGTCCATCATTCAATTTTACTGTTTTAACTTCTCCTAAAGAATTAAAAAGAAATATTCGAGAAATATAGATATCCATTATATTTAAATTAAAATTTGTAGAATATTGATTTATAATTTTCTTTTGAAAAAATTAGTCCTAAATAAAAAGCCGATTTATAATAGTGCCTTAATATTTCGTCTTTTTCATTTTTGTAGTTTACGGTGCTATTTTGAGACAATTTAATAAAATCAGAAATTACTAAATCCATATTCTGATATCCACAAAGAGTTATTAACGCCTCATTTGTTAAGGTGAAATAATCCTTTGCTTGCTTTGACAGATCAATTATTTCAATTTTTATATCATCAGTCATCAAAGTCTTAAAACTGGAAGACGATTTGCACATTGATAGCTTATATCTTATTTTATTATTATATAAGATAGGAAGCACAAAATAAATTAATTCAGTTTTAATCTTTCTATTTTTAGCTCCGCTTAAAAAATGAAGAATAAAATTTGCCATCAATATTGGATTGAAAATAATGGTATTTATATTCTCTATTTTCATAAATCATCCTCTTTAAATTCCCACTCAAATAATGTATTCTCAAGTAAACTATGAATCCTGCCATTTCTATAGTACCGTTGTGTATTCGATACATTAGGAATTTGTGGATGCATCTTGTTTATAGACTCAAAAAAAACCTGCCTTGCTTCCGAAATGGCTTTATCTGTAGAAATATCCTCTTTTTTTAAATTATATGATTTACTACTCTTTTCGTCATTCAAACTTCTTTCGATATTATTGTCATAAATTTTTAGCTCGTTAAAAATTACAGGAGTAAAACCTAAAAGTTTCTCAGCGCTTAGATTTGCTTTGAGGTAATCTTCGACTGCATTTGCTTGATCTCTATCCTTTAATCCAATTTTTTTTAGTTTTTTAATAAAAAGGAAACTCCTATCTTCTAATAGATCCTGTTCCACTTCATTTTTTTCTATTATTGGAAAAGGAATATCACTTTGAGTAAATCTTTTTAATTGATATTTCATGTCCCTAAAAAAATCATTTATATTTACTTCCCACCTGTCAAGATTATCTAATGCTTTAAAACTTACATATCCATAGACACTTCGTAAGGCACTCTCTTTAAATTCATCGCTTACTAACGCAAAAAATGAATGTTCTTTTAGCTCTTCAATCAAGTCTATTATATTATGCTGATCTGAATTAATAATAAATTTATTAAGTATTTTTAAAGCATCTTTTTTTGGTAATTTAAAAAACTCCTCTTTATGTTTTATAATTCCATCAGCGGGCTCATGCTTCATAAGTGTTGAATACTTCTGATCTGCAGTTTTTTTATTCCAATTAAAAAATATTGAATCTGATTTTATAGATGATGTTGTATATAATATCAGTTTATTATTATCAATAATCTTGTCAAATTCTACAGCATAGTTTTTTAACGTATTCCATACGTCTTTAGAATTATTTGTCAAATAATGCTCTCCCAAATGATGTTTAATCTCTAAGCTTTCATCTTCAGTTGCCACATCTCCAAAACACTCTATCCATATTAATTCATTTTTTTTTGCATTTATGCAATAACGTAATGCAATTAATTTCTGATAATCTAATCCAATTCCTTTCTTGGTATTATTGTTAGAAAATGACTGTTTATTTGACATAGGCAATTAATTTAAAATAATAAAATTTAAATATTATTCAATTCTAGCTCTCATTAGTAATTATATTATTAACACTACCTAAAACTATTAATAAATATAGAGATAGGTAAATAGTCAATATTATTACTAAACCCATAAAAAATTACTAATATAGAACTATTTTTATTACAAAAAGTCCTATTACAACATTTGATTTGTTTTCTGAAATCTTATTGTCCAAAAATATATTTATAAAAATCAATTTGATCAAAAAAAGTTTTATACGGAACATACTTTCTTTTTATTCCATTATATAAAACAACATGTACCTTAATTATTTCAATGCCATTTTGTTTTGCAATCGGAATTTCATCAAATTTTTCGACGACGAATTTTTGACCATCAACTACAACTTCACGACCTAATAATTGAGAATGCTTTTTAACAAATTCATCAAATTGATTGTATCTTAAATTTGAATGTACGTAGTTGAGCTGGTCGTTATTTACATCATCTACATCATCAAGTAAATAAGGATTATCAATTGTAAGTCGAGCCGTAAATTCCGTACTTTGCTGGATAAAGATTTCCGCAAATTCTTCTTTAGTTATCTCTTTATTTAACAATTTTTCATTCAATACGTCTGAAATTTCACCCAAACCTGTTTTAAAGTTTTGATTAAAATCTTTTTGCCTTTTTCTGTAGAATAATTTATTTACTAAGTTTGAACAATCTATTACATTGTTGTTTTTTTTAAAGATCACTTCAATTTTCTCTCTATTAATATCCACCACGCTATCCAATTTCTCACCAGAAATACAATCTTGATAATATTGAAAGTCAAAATCCTCACCATCGTAATCATCTGCAATTAAGATGACAGAACACAAAACATTAAAAAGTTCAATATAGGCATATATCTTATTTTTGTAAGACCATAATTTAATTAAATGAGTAATCTCGCCTGATGAAAACTCTCTTATCTCTTCATCAAGATTACAGTAAAAAACATTGTCTAATTTATTGTCTAATTCTCTAACCCGAGATGCTAAATCATTAAGCGAAGGAGTAATTATTTTTGTTAACACACAATATTCAACAGCCATTTTATTCATCAACAAATTAATCTGTGGATTTGTCTTAAATTCTACTTTGACACGAAGAGGTTCGTTTTGAACGCTTTCTTTAATTTCAGATGCAATTATTTTAGTCCCTTTATCTTTTATTTTTTTTGTATACCTTTCAAAATATTTTAAAGCATTTTTTTTGTCTCCAATAATTGACAATAAAGTTTTCCCATTTATTTTTCTTTCAAATACCCTAGGTTTTCTATAAATTATCTTTCCGCCATTTTTATACAAATAGTCGTCTTCCCCACTTAAATTTTCAGCTATTGCGCTAGAGGCATTTTTAAATCCAAGGAGTAATAGAATTGGATTAAAAAAAGTTTTAGCAACATTATCCAGTTGTGCACCAAAATAATTATTGCATTTCGAACATATTATTTCACGAGAATGTAATTTCCCATTTAAACTATCTAAAACTATATGTTCATCTGAGTTATCTAAATCATCAGAGCAAAAGATACATTTCATATTTTTAAATATAATATTACCAAATTGAACAAATATATCACATTTGAAATTTCGTTAATCAAAAAAAATCTCCTTGATTTGTTTTTTTTGAGTAATAACTTAAATGATAGAAGTCCAATATTTATTAGCAAATATTATTAATTAGAAAATTGCATCATTACGGAAAACCATAATCAAGATATATTGTTTCAGATAAAAATTTTAAAATTTTAAACAAAATTGACTTATATTGACTCTCTACTGTCGTATCAGATAGAAAATAATAAACTTAAATTGAACACAAATTATTCAAATCATTGGAAAAACGGTTCGAGAATTGTCCCGTTAGGGCTACTACTTTAAAGCAAAAGCCTGAGAAATCTAGATTTCTCAGGCTTTTTTTGTGTTTCGAAAAATACTGTTTTATTTTTTTTTATATTTGTTGCAATTCGTGAACAATTATTTCAAAGCCAGTTGGGTACTATTATTCTAGAGACAACTAAGACGATTTTTTATCCAAAAATCACAATTGAAATATTAACTTTAATATAATCGGTCTTATCATCACTTTCCCTTATTAAAATAATTTTATAGTTTTTCATAAAATCCATCAATCCTTTTATATCTAATGATATTTTCCCTTGATTTATAAAAAATTTTGAATTCCTTATAAAATACTTTAAATCTAAGACCTCGACAGGTTTTAAATCAAATAAAATTTCAGCTTCTTGAAAACAAAATTCGGTGTGTCCATTTCTGTCTTTAATAAAAAAAGTTTTAGGAATATTCTTGTTTTCAAATAGATAGGAATTATCTATTTTAAAATACAGCGTATCTCTTTTTTCTTTTTCCTGAGCTTGTACATTACTTAAAAAAAATAAACATATAATAATTGCACATCCTGTAAAAAGAGAGCTTTTAAATTTCGACATCATCATTCAAATCAAATTAAGTTTGATATTATTTACTACAAAGACTAACTTGTGTTAGCTTCTTAGCTACATTATTAAACGTTGCATTTATTGATGCTTTTTTTTCAGGAGTCAAATTGTCCCAAGCTACCACATCCACCTCTTTCAAGCCATTCCACGCCATTGCTTCATACAGTTCATCATTAGGCTCTTCACCGTAAAAATTTACATATTTATCAAAATCCTCTCGCAAAACATTTTTGTGAAAATCTTTTAGAGCCTCTTTCATACTACTCATATACTGGTTAGCCATAGCACTATGGTATTGCTCACCCGCATATCTTGAATAAACCTCTCTAAAATTTGCCGCCTCTATATCATTAATATCTGTTGTAAGTAACTTTCTCAACATATCAGCGTGTATATATTCGTGTAAAATTAATCTAGCTGCTTCCAAAGAACTTATAGATTCAATTTTAGAACTACTAATTAATATTTGCAAATCATTACTACCAACAGTATAAGTGGTCTTTCCATTTTATTTCTTCGTTGTCACTATTAAAAACTTTATCAGCCGAACCAATGACAATGTTAAATTTCGCATTACCTTCAAAATTACTTAATAATTTTTCAATAAAAGAATTTCCATTCTGATTTAGTAAATTATTTATACATTTTGCCTTACCAGTAAGATTATCAATAATTTGTGGTTTAGCTGGAGTACTTGTTCCAGGATTTGAACCAGCGCCGCCCCCGCCGCCATAGCTTGGAGGAATGTCTTCTTCTCCTGTTGGTCCTCCACCTTCACAATACAACAATTGAATCGGATGAAAACCATCTTCCTTCCACCATCCAATCCAAACACAAGTTATTGCTTCTTCACGCATTTTTGCAGTTTGCGAAGGTAAGACTTTATTTCCATCTTTAAATTGCAATTGAGTATTCACACCATTAGACAAGTCTTGTAAAAAAACTTTTCCATCAAAATTTTCGTTAATATTATAATAATTGAAGTTATTATTATCAACATTTGATTGCTTAGAATCTGTAAAAATCTGAACATAAAAAACACGAAACTTATTTTGGTCATTTTTTAAGAACATCAATCGGTGATGGTCGTTAAATAAACTAGCTTTTTCATTTGAAGATTGCAATTGGCTTTGTAAAGTAAATGGAACTTCAATTACAACACCATCTGCACCATCTGAAATTATAGCATTTTCCCACTCTAGTGCATCTATATATTCAAAGATTGGTGAATTAAGTTCATTTTTGTGTAAACGATACCAATTTTTCACTTCATTTACTGCGCTAGCAGTCGAATTATCTTCAATTTCATTTGTACCACAATTTGAAAGGAGTAAAAGAAAGCATAAAAGCGTAAAGCTTTTGAGAAGGAGTGTAATTTTTCTCATTTTAATATCGTTTAATTAGTTTGGTAATTTAAAAATTTTAACAAATAAAAAATTACGGAAAACCGTAAAAACATATAAAAATTCGTAATTCTGAAATTTTAAATTAAAAATAACTGTCCATTTAATACAAATAACGCTATCATTTGCCACGGAATTAAAAATATAAATATCCTGAGAAAAAACGGGGAGTTGCAATAACTGCTTATACTTACTACCTTACGCTTTTCTTAAATAGTAAACAAGTCGATTTTCTATTAAATATTCTTTTTTGCTATGATTGGTATATCCACCTTTTCACTTCGGTATTTAATCAATACTTTAGTAAAAATTTATTGATAGAATGATTAATAAAAA
>Ga0182006_1001826_pt1 | contig 12230 bp, 9 predicted proteins | sample Sormic07211104_1_FD_123022 | JGI IMG/M metagenome (GOLD analysis project Ga0182006, IMG submission 123022) | Rhizosphere microbial communities from Sorghum bicolor, Mead, Nebraska, USA - 072115-104_1 MetaG | ecosystem: Host-associated > Plants > Roots > Rhizosphere | place: USA: Nebraska...
AATCCGTCAGCCACTTGTTGTGCGATTGATAAAAAAGGGTAGCCTCGGCTACCCTTTTTTCTTTTCCGATTTTTACAACCCGGTCGCAGTTGCTGACCACCCAGGATTGGTAGCCAGTCATGTCTCTCGAAATCGTTATCCTCGCGGCCGGTCAAGGCACCCGTATGCGTTCGGCGTTGCCGAAAGTGCTGCACCCGGTAGCCGGCAATTCCATGCTTGGGCATGTTATCCACAGCGCACGGCAGCTCGATCCACAGCGCATTCACGTGGTGATCGGCCACGGTGCCGATGTGGTGCGTGAGCGTCTGGCGGCTGACGATTTGAATTTCGTGCTGCAGGACAAGCAATTGGGCACTGGTCATGCAACGGCTCAGGCTGTGCCGTTCATCAGCGCCGACACCGTGTTGATCCTCTACGGTGACGTGCCATTGATCGAGGTCGAAACCCTGCAGCGCCTGCTTAAACATGTCGTACCGGGGCAGATGGGCCTGTTGACCGTCGAGCTGGAAGATCCGACCGGTTACGGCCGCATCGTGCGTGATGCTGACGGCAAGGTCGCAGCCATCGTTGAGCACAAAGATGCCAGCGAAGCCCAGCGCGCAATCACCGAAGGCAATACCGGCATTCTCGCCGTCCCGGCCAATCGCCTGGCCGACTGGATGAGCCGCCTGTCGAACAACAATGCCCAGGGCGAGTACTACTTGACCGACGTGATCGAAATGGCGGTCAGCGATGGTCTGGTGGTGGCCACTGAACAACCGCACGACCCGATGGAAGTGCAGGGCGCCAATGATCGTAAGCAACTGGCGGAACTGGAGCGGCATTACCAGCTGCGCGCCGGCCGCCGGCTGATGGCGCAAGGCGTGACCCTGCGTGACCCGGCGCGTTTCGATGTGCGTGGCGAAGTCACCGTCGGTCGCGATGTGCTGATCGACATCAACGTGATTATCGAAGGTAATGTTGTCATCGAGGACGACGTGGTGATCGGCCCGAACTGCGTGATCAAGGACAGCACCCTGCGCAAAGGCGTGGTGATCAAAGCCAACAGCCACATCGAAGGTGCGGTGCTGGGTGAAGGCAGCGATGCCGGTCCGTTCGCCCGTCTGCGTCCGGGCACGGTGCTCGAAGCACGCGCGCATGTGGGTAACTTTGTCGAACTGAAAAACGCGCGCATGGGTGAAGGCGCCAAGGCCGGGCATCTGACCTATCTGGGCGACGCGGAAATCGGCGCCCGCACCAACATTGGCGCGGGCACCATTACCTGCAACTACGATGGCGCCAACAAGTGGAAAACCGTGTTGGGCGAGGACGTGTTCATCGGCTCCAACAACTCGTTGGTCGCACCTGTGGATATCTCGTCCGGGGCAACTACCGCGGCTGGTTCGACCATCACCCAGAATGTGGATAACGCGCAGTTGGCAGTTGGTCGGGCGCGGCAGAGAAATATCGATGGCTGGAAGCGGCCAGAGAAGATCAAAAAGAGCTGAGTTATCCACAGTAGCTTTACGATCAAAAGATCGCAGCCTTCGGCAGCTCCTACAGGGGGTGCCGGGTCTGCGATTTTTTTATGGCCTGAGCTTGACGATCGACGGGCAATGGGTTTTGATTGCTTCCGTTATCTTTCGAATCGAAACTTATACCATCATGTCGAAACGCAATACACCCCAGCGCCGGCACAACATCCTCGCCTTGCTCAATGAGCAGGGCGAAGTCAGTGTGGATGAACTGGCCAAGCGCTTCGAAACTTCTGAAGTTACGATTCGCAAGGATTTGGCCGCACTGGAAAGCCATGGTCTGTTGCTGCGCCGTTACGGCGGGGCGATCACCATGCCGCAGGAATTGGTCGCTGAACCGGGCCAAAGCGTTTCAAAGTACAAACAGGCGATTGCCCGCGCCGCCGTCAAACGCATCCGCGAACACGCCCGCATCATTATCGACAGTGGCAGCACCACTGCCGCGATGATTCCCGAGCTTGGCCAGCAGCCGGGTCTGGTGGTGATGACCAACTCCCTGCACGTGGCCAACGCCTTGAGCGAACTCGAACACGAGCCGGTGCTGCTGATGACCGGCGGCACCTGGGATCCGCATTCGGAGTCCTTCCAGGGCCAGGTGGCCGAGCAGGTACTACGCTCTTACGACTTCGACCAGTTGTTTATCGGCGCCGATGGCATCGATCTGGTGCGCGGTACCACCACGTTCAACGAGTTGCTCGGTCTGAGCCGGGTGATGGCTGACGTGGCGCGGGAAGTGATCGTGATGGTCGAGGCCGACAAGATCGGTCGCAAGATTCCCAACCTGGAGCTGCCGTGGAGCAGCGTCCATACCCTCATTACCGATGATCGCCTGCCTGAAGATGCGCGCGATCAGATTCAGGCCCGCGGTATCAGCGTGATTTGCGCGGCTGTCAGTCAGGAGAAATAAGCATGTGTGGAATTGTCGGCGCAGTTGCTGAACGTAATATCACCGCCATCCTGCTCGAAGGCCTCAAGCGCCTTGAATACCGCGGCTATGACAGCGCCGGTGTGGCAGTTTTCACCAACGATGAAAAGCTCGAGCGCATGCGCCGTCCGGGCAAGGTCAGCGAGCTGGAAGCGGCGCTGGCCGCACAGCCGCTGGTCGGCCGTCTCGGTATCGCCCACACCCGTTGGGCGACCCACGGTGCACCTTGCGAGCGTAACGCGCACCCGCATTTCTCCGGTGATATCGCCGTGGTGCACAACGGCATCATCGAGAACCACGAAGCCCTGCGTGAGCAACTGAAAGCGCTGGGTTACGTGTTCACTTCGGACACCGACACCGAAGTCATCGCGCACCTGCTGAGCCACAAACTCAAGGATCAGCCTGACCTGACCGTCGCGCTGAAAGCCACCGTCAAGGAACTGCACGGCGCCTACGGTCTGGCCGTGATCAACGCACAACAGCCGGATCGTCTGGTTGCCGCACGCAGTGGCAGCCCGTTGGTGATCGGTCTGGGCCTGGGTGAGAACTTCCTCGCGTCCGACCAATTGGCCCTGCGTCAGGTCACTGACCGCTTCATGTACCTGGAAGAAGGCGATATCGCCGAAATTCGCCGCGACAGCGTGCAGATCTGGGATGTAAACGGTCAAACCGTCGAGCGCCAGACCGTGCAGTACAGCGATGGTGCCGAAGCCGCTGACAAGGGCGAGTTCCGTCATTACATGCTAAAGGAAATCCACGAACAGCCCGTCGTGGTGCAACGTACCCTAGAAGGTCGCCTGAGCAACAATCAGGTGCTGGTGCAGGCCTTCGGTCCACAGGCTGCCGAACTGTTCGCCAAAGTGCGCAATGTGCAGATTGTCGCCTGCGGTACCAGCTACCACGCCGGTATGGTCGCGCGTTACTGGCTCGAAGAACTGGCCGGTATCCCGTGCCAGGTCGAAGTCGCCAGCGAATTCCGCTACCGCAAGGTGGTGGTGCAGCCGGATACCCTGTTCGTCACCATCTCGCAGTCCGGCGAAACCGCCGACACCCTGGCCGCGCTGCGCAACGCCAAAGAGCTGGGCTTCCTCGCCAGCCTGGCGATCTGCAACGTCGGCATCAGCTCGCTGGTGCGTGAATCCGACCTGACGCTGCTGACCCAGGCCGGTCGCGAAATCGGCGTAGCCTCGACCAAGGCGTTCACCACGCAACTGGTCGGCCTGTTGCTGCTGACCCTGTCGCTGGGTCAGGTACGCGGCACGCTCGGCAAAGGCGTTGAAGCCACGCTGGTGGAAGAGTTGCGTCGCCTGCCGACCCGTCTCGGCGAAGCGCTGGCGATGGACAGCACCGTGGAAAAAATCGCCGAGCTGTTCGCCGAGAAGAACCACACCCTGTTCCTCGGCCGTGGCGCGCAGTTCCCGGTCGCAATGGAGGGCGCCTTGAAGCTCAAGGAAATCTCCTACATCCACGCCGAAGCCTATCCGGCTGGGGAACTGAAGCACGGCCCGCTGGCGCTTGTGGATAACGACATGCCGGTGGTTACCGTGGCGCCAAACAACGAACTGCTGGAGAAGCTCAAGTCCAACCTGCAGGAAGTCCGCGCCCGTGGTGGTGAACTGATCGTATTCGCTGACGAGAAAGCCGGGATGACCAACGGCGAAGGCACCCATGTGGTGCAGATGCCGCACATCCACGACATTCTTTCGCCGATCCTCTACACCATCCCTCTGCAGTTGCTGTCGTACTACGTCGCCGTGCTCAAGGGCACCGACGTCGACCAGCCGCGCAACCTGGCGAAGTCGGTGACGGTGGAATAAGTTATCCACAGCTGACATTGACCTGGTTTTAGACAATAAAAACTGTCGCTGAACAATAAAGACTGTCGCAGAGGAGGATTTCCTCCTCTGCCGATCTTGAACGCTAGGTCTCTCGTAGCGCAGCTGCATATTCTATGGTCTTGCGAATCCAACCTGGCACTGGATTCAGGGTTGGGCCTCGGTGCATGCTGGTCGGAGCTTAATGCTGGCAGCCGCTAATCATCGGCATTAGACGTTGCCAGAGCTAGCCGCTAACATTATGCGACATCAATACAAATGAGGCGCCTATGATTGGCCGATCCATTCACGAATGTGTTGATCTTGTTTTGCTTGGAGATGCAGCCAATACAATTCTGGAGAGTACCAAGGAACGTCTAGCTCGCGCTGGCGGAGATCTCAAAATCGAGGAAGCCGCCAGCAAATGCCTTGAAAGCCTTGATCTTGCGAGCTCAGCCGGAGACTGTTCGCTGGATGATGTCAGGACTGTCAAGCGGGAGCTCAAGATTGCAGTGCGCGATCGGCGCTTCGAGCTGAATCCTTTCGACTAATGTGCAGTCATTGTCGTTTGCTTTACTTGTTCCTTAGCTTAAGAAGCACGACAGGCGATCAATCAGCCTTCCCTGGCCTTCATGCCCATCCCGCTGACGCCCAGCGCGCCCACCATTCGACCACTTTGCTGCAGACCTCTCTCACTGGCCTCATGCTCCTCCGGCTAAGAAAGGCTCCGCATCCGTATACACCCTGGAGGCTATGCACTTTTTCCACCAAGTCTGCTTTTGTGGTTGACCTTTCTGTGCTTTTTAGCTAAGTTTTCGATACGGCTTTATTCGTGGCCGGCGAAAGCAAGTTACGGATTCTCTTTTTCACTAATTTTAAATAGTGAGAGGTGGATCTTTGCATTCGCGAAACTGCCTCTTACTCTGGAGGCAATTATGTCAGAAATCTTACCTTCTCCTCTCCCTGTTCCCGAATTTCGCAAGAAGAAGGGACGTGCACTTGCACGCCTTGATCGCGAGCAAAAAATGCTGGAGTCCGGTCCGCTTGGCGCCGAGCGCTTACTTCTCAATATTGCAGTGGACTATATGGAACGTCACCCAAATATGTCTTGGGACCAGGCTCTCTTCGCGGCTCGAGCTTATCTTGATCGAGCACATGATTAAGCAAGGACAGCCATGATGAAGAAAATGACAGCTATCTCACATAACAATGTAACGTATGAAATCAGGTTCGGAAGCTGGTTTCAGCACCTTCACGGAAAGGCCTCGGAAGCACTTCGTGAGGTACATACAGATGACATTATACTTCCTACTGAAAAAACAGTAGCGATCTACAAGGCAGAAAAGAGGGCTGAGTACAATGCCCAACCACGCAGTCCTCGTTCATCAGCGAAACAATACCTCAACGACTGCTCGCTGAGTGATTTTGGGCTAAGCTGGGATAAATTAATTGAGTTGCTCAAGAAAAGAATAAATGACGCCTGTATACCCTTACTTTTGAAGTATCAGCACTCTGATAACGAAAGCTATGAGTTAGCTAAAGCGGCGTCCAACGGGCATATCAGCGCCATGTACCGGATCGGAGCCTCGCTTGGGGGGGGGGGTCGGAGTGATGATTGTCTGCTCTGGTTATCGATGGCTCATAACAGAGGTCATCTCGGGGCGTGCTACGAAATGGCAATGCACCTTGCAGCCAAGGAAAATCACATCGACTCTCTACGTTGCTTGATAATATCTGCCGATGGAGGTTCCGATATTGCCTATATGTCTATCTTTCAGATAACCAATCTGAAAAATATGTTAAAAATCCAAGCTGAACCACTTGAAAGCATGTTAAATGAGCTCGCAGAGGCAACACATGCATCAAGCGCTAATTACTTTAAAGGCATACTAAAACTTTTTTCAAATAACCCCGCCGCCGGAATGGCCATTTTAAAAAACTTCCTGAAGGAGCCGAAGAAAAAGCCTTCTGAAAATGATACTGGTGAAGTTTATTACAATCAGGTCAATATTGTTAGTAGCTTCATTGAGGGTGTATTGGCGGACATCCAATCAGGAGTACCTCCACTGATATCCATCTCGACTCGTGGCGAACAGGCTGGTTTCTGCAGCTTCTCGGATTACACTGAGTTTTTCGAAATAGTTCAAAACTTACAGAAAGCCGAGTAAACGGCTATCGATTAACGCAGAAAGACGACAGAGCAGCGACCAAGTAACCAAAAACAGGCGAAGAATCTCAGATTAGTCAATCTAAGTGAGTGTTCCGAGCCTGTCTTCATCAATCACGATTCAATTGCTCGGAAGCTAAATCTCACAGCGTTTCTCGCAACTCGTTATTTCTCACGGTGCAAGGTATGGGCATCCGATGATGGTGGCGAAAACCGCCTATGCCGCAAAAAATTGGACAATGCAGCACGAGACACATTCAAGGATTTCTCGGGCTGGTTTACAGGGAAGGGAGCGACGGTGCTGCCAGGTTGGCCTAATATATTTGCGACACGATGTGGAACGTGCTTTTCTAAATAGATGCATGTCCTGAGCGTCAGACTGCATAGGGTTGGCAGGTTCTTGTTGCTGGTGCGACTTTGATCCAGTCGTAAAGAGGCCAGAGAGTAAGTGTAGCCGTCAGCTATCCGCGGAGCAGCAGCTCTGATTGGCTGGGGCAGTTTTAATTCTCTAGCGCTTGAGTCCGTATCAGCATCTGGGCCTTCTGCGACAGTTTTGCGATTTCTTCGCAGCCAGCTGGAAGCCCCGAAATCCGCCTCATACTGCGACAGCTTTAATTCTCAAAATCCAGACCCGCAAAAATCGCAGCCTCGGCTGCGATTTTTGTATCTGAATCGAGGACCTCCATGGACCGCTTCCAGGAAATGCAGATCTTCGCCACCGTGGCCCAGGAGCAGGGCTTCTCGGCAGCGGCGCGGCGTCTTGGCTTGTCCGCGGCCAGTGTCACCCGCGCCGTGGCGGCGCTAGAGCAGCGCATTGGTACACAGTTGCTGATTCGCACGACACGCACTGTGCACCTCAGCGAGGCCGGTCAGCGTTATCTGGAAGATTGTCGGAGAATTCTCGCCGAGGTGCAGGAAGCCGAGGATTCGGCGGCCGGCAGTCACGCCCAGCCCCGTGGGCAATTGACGGTGACTGCGCCGGTGTTGTTCGGTGAGTTGTTTGTCACGCCCCTGATGACCAGTTATCTGACGCAGTATCCAGATGTTTCGATCAATGCGCTGTTGGTCGATCGGGTGGTGAGCATGGTCGAGGAGGGCATCGATGTCGCGGTGCGCATTGGTGAGTTGCCGGACAGCAATCAGCATGCAATCCGGGTCGGCGAAGTGCGGCGGGTGATCTGTGGTTCGCCGGACTATCTGGCTCGACACGGCCGTCCCGCGCATCCGCAGGCACTGGCCGGTGCGCCGGTGGTGACGACGTCGGCCATCGGCCAGTTGCGCAACTGGCCGTTTGTGGATCAGGGCGAAGCGCTTAGCGTGCGACCCGAGCCTCGGCTGGTGGTCACCGCCAACCAGGCGGCGATTACTGCGGCTTGCCTGGGCTTGGGGCTGACCCGGGTGTTGTCCTATCAGGTCGCCGGCAAGGTGGCTTCCGGTGAACTGGAAATTGTCCTCGCCGATTTCGAACTGCCGCCGCTGCCGATTCATGTGGTGTATCAGGGCGGACGCAAGGCACCGGCGCGGGTGCGCAGTTTTGTCGACCACGCGGTGAAGGTGCTGCGAGAACATCCGGCGCTGCAGAACGCGGCGTTATTTCATCCAGTGAAATAATTGATTGCGATTGCTGGTGATTCTGTTGATTTGAAGATGGGTGGAAGATGGCCTCCATCGGCGCTGCCATCCCGAACGGCGCCCTCTCCAGCGGAGTCGACCATGCAAGCGATCAAACTCTACAACTTCCCGCGTTCCGGCCACGCCCATCGGGTAGAGCTGATGCTGTCCCTGCTGCAGTTGCCGACCGAATTGATCCTGGTCGATCTGGCCAAGGGTGAGCACAAGCAGGCGCCGTATCTGGCGATCAACAGTTTCGGCCAGGTGCCGGCGATTGACGACGGCGGTGTGGTGCTGGCCGACTCCAACGCGATTCTGGTGTATCTGGCGCTCAAGTACGGCAATGGCCGCTGGCTGCCGACCGATCCGGTCGGCGCGGCGCAGGTGCAGCGCTGGTTGTCGGCCGCTGCAGGGCCGATTGCTTTCGGACCTGCTGCTGCACGATTGGTGACGGTGTTTGGCGCACAGTTGAATGCTGAAGAAGCGATTACCCGTGCGCATAACCTGCTCAAAGTGATGGAGGTGGAACTGGGCAAGACCCCGTATCTGGCCGGCAGCGAGCCGACCATCGCCGACGTGTCCGCCTACAGCTACATCGCCCATGCGCCGGAAGGCAACGTGTCGCTGGACGACTACACCAACGTGCGTGCCTGGCTGGCGCGTATCGAAGCCTTGCCCGGTTTTGTCGGCATGCCGCGCACGGTCGCCGGTCTGCAAAAGACTGCCTAAGGGGGCGGCCCGATCTGATCGAGTTAACCACAATGCGCCGGCGGCGCGGGGAGATGCGTGATGGAACGTTCACCGTGGCACGCTGGCGAGCAACAACTGCAGGCCCATGTCGGCGTTGCCGAGCGCATGGAGGCCTTCGGTCGAAAAGTGATTCGCGACTGGATGCCAGATCAGCACCGCGCCTTTTATGAGCAGTTACCGTTCATGCTGTACGGCGCGGTCGATGCTGACGGGCGCCCATGGGCCAGCGTGATCGAAGGCGCGCCGGGGTTTGCGCATTCGCCTGATCCCGAGCATCTGCATTTCGCCAGCCAACCCGCTGCCGATGATCCGGCGCAATTGCGCAATGGCGAGCCGATCGGGTTGCTCGGCATTGAGTTGCATACCCGCCGCCGCAATCGCCTCAACGGTCATGTCGACAATCTGACCGTGCAGGGTTTCGAGGTGAGCGTGGATCAGGCTTTCGGCAACTGTCCGCAATACATTCAACTGCGCCAGTTCCAGCGCGTGCCGCTGAGCGATCCGCAGACGCGGCCAGCGCAGCACGACGACGGTCTTGATGACGCAGCCAGAGCCATGATCGAAGGCGCCGATACCTTCTTTGTCGCCAGTTACGTCGATGTGGACGGACAACGTGCGGTGGATGTTTCCCATCGTGGCGGGCAGGCCGGGTTTGTCCGGGTTGAAGGTAATCGTCTGACCATCCCGGATTTTGCCGGCAACCTGCACTTCAACACGCTCGGCAACCTGCTGCTCAATCCCAAGGCCGGCCTGCTGTTCATCGACTTTTCCACAGGCGATGTGCTGCAACTGAGCGGGCGGACCGAAATCATCCTCGACGGGCCGCAGATCGAAGCGTTCCAAGGCGCCGAGCGCCTCTGGACATTCGAGGTAGAGAGACTGGTGCGGCGCCCGGCGGCACTGGCCCTGCGCTGGCGCTTCGACGGCATGTCGCCCACCAGCCTGCTGACCGGCACCTGGGCCCAGGCCGATGCACGCTTGCAGGCCAAAGCCCTGGGTGACCGCTGGCGGCCGCTGCGGGTGACCCGTATCGAAAGGGAGAGCCAGCACATCCGTTCGATTTATCTGCAACCGGACGATGGTGCGGGGATGCCGGTGTTTCAGGCCGGGCAGCACCTGCCGTTGCGCTTCACTCTGGATGGTGAAACGCATATTCGCACTTATAGCCTGTCGAGTGCGCCATCGGATGATTTCCTGCGCATCAGTGTGAAACGCGAGGGCCTGGTTTCAGGCCACTTGCACCAGCAGGTCCGGGTCGGCGATGTCCTTGAGGCACGGGCGCCACAGGGGCACTTCACGGTGGCGCCGCTGGAACACCGGCCGCTGGTGCTGTTGGCGGCGGGGGTTGGTATCACGCCGTTGCTGTCGATGCTGCGTGAGGTGGTGTACCAAGGTCTGCGCACCCGGCGGATTCGGCCGACGTGGTTGCTGCAGAGTTCGCGTAGCCTGGCCGATCAGCCGTTTCGCGAGGAAATCGATCGCGTGCTGGAAAGTGCTGGCGATGCGGTACGGGTGATTCGCCTGCTCAGTCAGCCGGAAGCCGATGCGCACGAGGGCGAGGATTTCGACCGCCATGGGCGCATTGATCGGGCATTGCTGCGCGATCTGCTGGAGGTCGAGGATTACGACCAGATCGATTTTGCTGTCTGTGGCCCCGGCGCTTTTACCCAAAGTGTCTACGACAGTCTGCGCGAGCTGGACATTCGCGACGCGCGGATCCATGCCGAGACCTTCGGCCCGTCGACGCTCAAGCGACAGCCGGACCCGGATGCGCTGGTCATCGAGCAACCACCGGCGGCCATCACGTCAGTGCCGGTGATGTTCGAGCGTTCGGCCAAAGAGGCGCGCTGGCAGCCGGACGGCGGCAGTCTGCTGGAGCTCGCAGAAAGCCGTGGCCTGCGCCCCGAGTTCAGTTGCCGGGGAGGTTCGTGCGGCACCTGCAAGACACGTCTGGTAAGTGGCGCGGTGAATTATCCACAGCCCCCGGCAGACCTGCCGGAAGCGGGGCAGGTGCTGATTTGTTGCGCGGTGCCGGCGCAGAGCGAGCAATTGCTGGTGCTGGATCTTTAAGCTTCGTGATGCAACGGGTTCACCAATGGGGCGATGAACTGACTGACGTAGGTGTGCGTAACCTTGTGATTTCGGGCTTTGAGGTGGCTGTACGTACGGGTTCACTTGTGTCCTCAAAACTCTCGACATCTCGCGCCATTGCTGTCCTGACATTTCTTGCGCTGTGTTCCACCAATTGCAAACTCGCCTCGCGCCAGCCGATCCAACTCCATTCGCCGACATCGCGAGTTGCCGGGAATTTTCCGCTGCGTTCGAATTTGTCGATCAGGTCAGCCAGGCTTTGAGGATTATTCAAATCAAAGTAGGCCATGAAATCGCGCCCGATTTCACGGAACACTGCAATGTCACTCCCCATGACCGGCAGCCCGCGTTTCATTGCCTCTACAAGTGGCAGACCGAAACCTTCCACGAAAGAAGGAAACACCAGAGAGCTGGCATGCGCGTAGGCATATTCAAGGCTGGTGTCACTCAGGTTGTTGAACATGAACAGACGCTGATTCAACTCTGGATGATTGCGTATTCGACTGGATAATTCGTCAGACTTCCAGCCTACATGTCCTGCGATGCACAGTTTTGCATTCGAGCCACTTGCCCATGCGCGGTCGAAAGCATCCAACAAGTAAGCATGATTCTTGCGCGGCTCGATGGTACTGACCATCAGAAACACAGGCTCAGGGGAGTTAAAAATTCGTTGCAGGCAAGGGTCAACGATTACGTTCTCGCTGTGCAGATCCAGCTCCGCCCCCAGGTAAAAGTAATCGAACCAACGTTTTTCGGTTTGTACTTTCCCGATCCGGCGTTGCACCTCTGAACGTACTTCGTCACGCACGGTGGCAGATATCGCGATATAGCCATCAGCGGTGCGGACGATCCAGTCGAACCACTCACTGAATACCTGCGCTGGGCGCGCCTCGTAGAAGTGCGGATGAGTCACAGGGATCAGATCGTAGATCACCGCGATTACACCGACACCCTCATGTTTGAGTTGTTCGACGTGAGGAAAAATATCTGAATGCCAAGAGGAGTCGAGCAACACCAGCTGATCGCCTGGTTGATGGCGCAGCGGTGCACAACGTTTCAGCAGTTGGAAGCGGCTTACTTTTCTGAAAACCCGCAAGGAAACGCCGAATGTGCCGAAGGCGGTCAAACGATAAGAAAAATAAATCAGTTTTTTCGCCAATTGCGAGGTGCACTTGGCGACGAGTCGTTGCTGCCATTGCCAGAAACGATGCGACAGGCGCTCCAGCCGATCACCGAATGCCGCTAGGGTATTCAGCACCGGTGTGGTGAAGGGGGCAAGATGAAGAACCTGGTAAAGTTTGCCGTTGAGCAGCACTACCGGAATGCACTCGAAGCCTTGGGCATTCGGAGGCAACTGA
>Ga0182006_1001827_pt1 | contig 12219 bp, 15 predicted proteins | sample Sormic07211104_1_FD_123022 | JGI IMG/M metagenome (GOLD analysis project Ga0182006, IMG submission 123022) | Rhizosphere microbial communities from Sorghum bicolor, Mead, Nebraska, USA - 072115-104_1 MetaG | ecosystem: Host-associated > Plants > Roots > Rhizosphere | place: USA: Nebraska...
CTGAGGCGTTTGCCGATGGCAGGGATCCGGAGAGGTGTCCGAGTGGTTGAAGGAGCACGCCTGGAAAGTGTGTAAGCGTCTAAACCGCGCTTCGGGGGTTCGAATCCCCCTCTCTCCGCCAGACTCTGCAAACCCCTGAGAAATCAGGGGTTTTGCTTTTCTGGGCCCAGCAAGGGGCAGGACACAAATCGGGACACATCCCGATGAGAGTTCCCCATCACTTGATCAAGACGCCAGCGGGCTTTTCGTTCCGCCAGCGCGTGCCCGTCGATCTGCAGCCCCTCCTGGGCTGCCGAATTCTCAAGCGAAGCCTTCGAACGCGCGAAATGCGCAGCGCCCAGGCTTGCGCCATGGTCCTGGCCGCCCGCTATGCTGAGGTCTTCAGCGCCATCAGGAAGAACGGCATGGGCGAGAAGACGGCAGAGCAATGGCTCCAGGAACTTCGGGGACAACAGCTCCACGACTACACTCTGGAACGAGATGCCAATGGCACCCTGCGTATCCAAGCGGAGCCAGGCGAAGACACCGAGGCACTGACTCGCGCCATTGAGAGCATCGGACGGGTCAATCCCGCGTTCTTCGGCGCGGTAGCCGCCCCGGCAGTTCCCTCCAAGTCCCAGCCCAGTAAAGTCCTGTCGCTGATGGAAGCGCGTGATCTTTGGCTCAAAGCCATTGCCCCAGACACCATCCCCAAGACCTACAGCATCAAGAAGTCGGCCATTGACGGGTTCGTGCGCACCACCGGCCCTGACTATCCCTTGCCGAGCATCAACCGGATCGACCTGTCGAACTTCTATCAATCACTCGCCGACGCTGGCATCTCAACCCCGACCCGGGTGAACAAACAGTCCTATCTGGGTGGCTTCTTCGACTGGTTGATTGCCGCTGGCTACTACACAGACAGCAATCCGGCCCGAAGCCATGTCTCATACGGCAATAGCGCCAAGCGAAAGCGGCGCAAGCTGGGCTTCAAGGCCTTCGATCTGAAGCAGGTCAGCCTCCTCTTTGCTCCCTCGGCTTTTGCCACTTTGTCACCTGCCGCGCGCTGGGCAGCCTTGTTGGGCCTGTATACGGGCGCCCGTGCCTCTGAAGTTGGGCAGCTGCTGGTGAGCGATGTGCAAACGGAGGGAGGGGTGGCCTACATCCATATTAATGACGACGGCGAGCACCAGCGCCTCAAGAGCGAGGCCAGCATCCGGACTGTCCCGATCCACGCCGACCTGATTGCCCTGGGCTTCGGCGACTATGTTGCCAGCCTGCCCACTTCAAGCCGTCTCTTCCCCCAAGCGAAGGCCAATGCCGTCAATGGCGCAGGGAACTGGATCTCCAAGTCCTTTACCCGCCACCTTGCTGAGCATGGGAAAGCGTGGCCTAAGGCCAAACGCGGTTTCCATTCCCTGCGTAAGACGGTCATTCAGCAAATGCAGGGATTCGGTGTCGCCTCAGAAATGCGCGCCCAGATCGTCGGCCACGAGCTTGATGATGAGCACCATCCCGTCTACAGCCGGGAGTTCACCCCGGCAGAAAAGCTCAATGGACTGATCACTCCTGAATTCAAAACAGCGGGCCTGTCATCCTTGAGCTTCAATCTTGAGCTCGCTGCACTGAAGAAGTTGCTGGGATAGCGTATCTCCGCGCCAAGAATTACATGGAACGTCTAGGAGTATCTCTAACGGGCCAACATTGGCACTTACAAACGCCACAACTATTGCGATCAACGCAAATAATGTTTTTATGAGAGCTCCCAAACGTTAGGAGCTCCATATGCCGTTAGAAAGAAAGCTGGCTATCGCTAGTAGAGTGCTATGCCCTTTGATTGCCCAAGACCGGACCCGTGACACTCAAGAGCGGATCGAGGACATCATCCATGCCCTCGAAATCGCCGACGAACTGATCAACCGATGCATGGCTCCAAAACCCCCGGCTGACGACCACACCCTGAAACCTGCCGTAAGGGTTAGAGAAGCCGTGGTGGAACGCGATCAGGTGCAGCTCAGCGACATGATCTCAGAACGCCGTGGCACAGTGTCAAAGCCCACTCGCGGACCTACCTACCACTGAGCTTGCGAAACCAAAGGTGGCTAAAGCCCCGGCTCGCCGGGGCCTTCGCTTGTCTATCAATGCAACCGTGCTCCGGGCTCTCTGACGGGATTCATTAGAAGCAAGGGGTCAGCTGGAATGAAGGCTTCAGGAGCGTCAGTGGGCGCTTCCTCCAACACCGGATATTTCCGAAGCAACACTTCGCTCCAATTCTCCAGCTGTGAGAGGGATTCATCTGTTCGCCGGTTGTAGTCTTCCTGAGCCTTCGGGCCTGTGGCTTCATGGGCGCGTTGATACTCCAGGCGCCCCAGTTCGAAAGCCCGAACCCGGCGCGCCCGACGCCGCGACCAGTCTGAGCGATTCAGGATCCCTGGACGTGGGTTCTGGCTTTCGAAGCTCTCCAAAGCAAATTCCGCCTGTGCTAGCCCATGCTGAGCACGGTCTTCAGCTTTCAGCCTACGCTTGAAACGCAGCGCATCCCGCTTCAACTTCTTCAGTCTTACGAGCAATTCTTCCAAGTCGCCACGGAGCCTGGGCGCTGGGACATGAGTGGATATCAGAGCAGCACTGCTGCGGAGCAACCTGCGCGTGAATTTGAGCCTATCTCGCAGCGCCTCTATCCACGCCTCGGCCCAAATTTCTAGTACAGCCTTCAACGCATGCTTGGATGCTGTGGCCTGCGGTTGCCGCGCCCCTTCATCGGCAATCGCCTCAACCGGCATGACTTCCCTGGCCACGTTACCCAGAGGAGTCACTCCAGGAGGAGACAGCATTGATTGGATGGCAGCATGCGAAGGAACCTCGCGTGGGCCAACCGGCATTGCTTGATCAGATGCGGGTTCCATCAACCTGCCCTGCTCTGCCAGGTCAGCCACGGCACGATCCCAAGCAGCATTGTTAGCCTGTGCAATCCCGTCATTGCCCTGCTTCAAATCTGTATCCATGCCTCGGCGGTGCAAGGCAGTGGCGTCTTTGCCCATATGAAGTCCTGGAGCACGGGAAAGCTCAGCCGCTGTGAACTCATCCCCTTGCTCTTCGGCCTCGGCCGCCTGCTCTTTCAAGCTGCGGTGATCGACACGGGCCGAGACACCGGCTGCGGCTAAGTGAGCATTGATGGCCTCCCCCACCATTGCCCGGATCCACTCCACCTCGCCTCGACCTGAGGGGCCACCATCCAGCTCCCTGGTCTTGTCCTTCAGCCCCTCTGCATCCACCCGCCTTGTAGTCGCCAAGATATGGACGTGGTAGTTGAGCCCGTCAGCGGTCTGTGGCTCATGGATGCTGGATTGGACAGCGAACCTGTACCGCTGGACCAGACAGCGCGATATCTCGGCTGCCAGATCGGAACGCTGCTCGTTGCTCAGTTCGTGGGGCAGCGCCACTTCGAACTCACGGGCTACGGTAGCGTCTTTGCGCCGCTCTGAAGCCTCGGCTGCAGGCCAAAGCTGCCGAGGATCGAAAGCCCAATCGGGAGCGTCGTCGGGAGCGAGGCAACGGGTCTCAACGACCCCGCCGCGCCTCCGATAATCGTGCCGGAGACCGGTGCGGTCATCGATGATGAGCAGCCCCGCCCTGTAGGCAGCGGCGGCGGTAGATGCGTGCCCCTGGGCACGACTGAAGGTCTTTACTCTTGTGTGATAGATGGCCATTGATGCTCCTTGTTCCGGCCCCCGCACTTGCCTTTATGCCTACGATTTAGGCTTTGGCAAGCGCTTTTTAGGGGGTCAAGGGGCACAGCCTCTTGCGCACGCATTGCCCGAAGGGCAATGCCTAAGTGCGCTCTTGCTTGTGACTCTCGCGCTTAGTTTTAGCCCCGGGAGGCCCTATGCCCACCCGATATCAGCGAGCAACTGCGTAAGCCACAGCGGGGGAAACTTCCAAACCACCACAGCCACGCCCAGCAGCGGGGGCACCCAAGCCAGCGTATTGAACGTCCCGATCACTCTGCTCGCGAACGTGCGTCGTTGGCGGAAGGTACCTTCCAGATCATCAAGGCTTTCCGAGACACCACCGCCAGCCGAAGCGCGGGCACGCATACCAGCGAGCGCAGCCTCAAATGCCGTTGTCGTTGTTGCCATCTGCAAACGCACAGCTCTCGCTACACCGCTTACAACGAGAGCAACGATCACAGCACCCGCACAAACAAGCAGGTCATTGCCGATAGAGTTCCCTCCAACCACCGCAGCGACGGCCACAAGGGATATAGGTATGCCCAAGAACTTCGTGGCATTCTCTACTACCGCAGTATTCATCCGTCCAACAAAGTTTAGCTCGGCCTCGACTATCTCGCGCCGAAGCCCTTCAAACGAAATTCGATCCACCAGGCATTCAACGTCATACCGGAATCGACGTAGAACGCCTCCCCAGTGATCCAACAAAACTCCAAATCTAGCCTCTGCGGTAGGCTCATCTGCACACGCACCGGCAACCGCGAGCCGGAAAATGGCTTTGTACTCCTCCGTTCGAACCTTCCCCTTCCCACTCTCTGTTAAGAGATCGCTCAAGACAGCCAGATCAGGGAAATCTCCTTCGAGCATCTTCGCTTGGATGCGCGTAGTGATCTCAACCGTGACCGGAGGTGAACCGGACGAGGCCGGCTTCACGAACACTAGGTGTGATGGTCGCCCGGCCTCGGCGGCAAGGTCCCCACTCACACTTAACTCGCTTAGCAAGCGGATGAGCTCACAAAGATTCTTCAAAACGAGCAGCTCACGGCTCTCTTCCCCTAGCTCTTCGCCAGAAAAGAAATCAAGCGCGGCGATGTAGAAATTTTCAGGAAACTGGCCGCGATGTATTGACTCGCATCTAGCTACAAGATCATCCACTGATCCGTAGAAGCGCCCTGACTCGTTAACGGCGAGAGCCCAAGTGAACTCAAGCTCATCGCCGTCATAGTCAGGGCCGTCCGCGAAGTGACCAAAGCCTGCACCAAGCTCCTGACACCGCTGAACCGCGCTCCTTAATAGCTCATCTGCCGAACCCTCGAAGGAAAACCGCCCCCCTGAGATCAAGGGCATGCCCGCCGCTCGATAGAGTTTGACAACGTCGGAAAACATGATTACAGCTGCCCACGAGCGCGAAGCGCTGCTTCGATACTATCAACGGTCTCTGGCGGCAGGTCGGTCAGCATAAGACTCTTTCGCGCAGCGTCGTAGAGAAGTTCTGAATTGCTGGTACCGACTATACCCGTCTCAAACCACAGCCCCCAGTTCGCCTTCTTAGCGTTGATCCGGATATGCGGCCGGAGCGCCTGGCGGCTAAGGGAGAACTCTTCAGGAATCTGGCATTCGTCCGAATTAAGAAACACTTTCAGAGGATCGAGATGCTGGGCAAATGTTGGATGAACCTTCGCCTTCGCAGCTTGAACAACTTCGTCGAGCTTAACGACTTGGCTGCTATCGAGTGACTGCATGTAATCAACCACCCCTTGCTTGATCTCAGCATGAGAGTCAGCGATCTCCGGCACATTCCGTACGAACTGCTTGACGAACCTCAGCAATTTAGTGGTCAGCTGGGAAGAAGACGTTCCTTTTACGCAACCCAGCGCGTCCACGAAATAGTCCGCGACATCCTCTCTACCCTTTCGATTCACAAAGCAGAGATAAGTCTTCTCCTCAGTCTCTGTAGCCTTCGTGCTTTCCGCATCGTCGTTTCCACTGGGGGCGCTAAGGTGAACTTGGTAGCGCGCCAAGTTGATGCGAGCAGCTTGATGAAGTTTAGACATGTCGATCTCTTTGATCTCCGTAGGTCGAAGATCCTCAGATAAGGTGATCGCGCCCTTCTGCTTGATCATTGCCACCAAGAGGAAATCTGAACCCTTGCTCTGGTATTGACCAAAGAAGATATGACCTCCCGTTGCCCCAGTCTTTTTCTCAGCCTGCTCGCGCAGTTCCTTCATAGCGACTAGCGAAAGATCCATCAGCAGCGTTGGACAGAACTCTGCCGCAAGCAGAGTTCGAACCGAACCTGGAAAGTCCCCCTCCCGATTGGCTGGGGCAAATTGCCCCCATAGCACTGCGCTGCCTTCCTTGCCGACGAGATCTGCCAACTGTTGGGCCAAGCGATTCACCATCTTGTCCGACACGTCTAGCGGATCATTGGCTTTCCGCACCGTCGTCATCGAGTCGTGCGCTTCCTTCTCCAGACTGTGAATCACAGCCCCCTTCAAAACATCCATTTCGCCCCCTGCTCCTCCGGCAAACCGCCGACCGGCCAATAGTACGGCAAGCGCAGCAGTCGAAAAACTATACCTACGGTCAATCTCATAGAGTGAGAGCCTCCCCGGCCCCTTGCCAGACCGGCAAAGTTCCGGGATCCGCCCTCCTCTTAGGTGTTGGCGACGGGGGAGTCAATCACGCCTGCGAGCAAAGGGCATGGATCCCGTATGGGAGGACTGCGACAGTATCGCTAACGGACAAAATAGTGGTTACCTCAGACCCTGCCAACTCGCCGATTACAAGGTCTGAGAGATCCACGCCTTCATCCTAGTGAACCACTCGTCCCGCTCAGATTCATTGACTGCAGTGCTTTTGAGCCAACGATCAGAGTGGCGCACGAAAGGAACCAGCCAGAGCGGGTAAACGACATCCCGCACTTGCACTTCCAGGCGATGAGTGACAACGCCTTTGTAGTTGTATTCCCCAGTGCGGATGGAGAGCACTTCAGCCCGCCGCAGGTAGCGCTCGCCCTTCACGGGATCCCGAACCCAGATAGTGTCCCTGCCCAGGTCCAAGGCAATGTGGTCATGGGATACCGTGGGCTCGAACTCTTCAGGCCTATGCTTCTTCAGTTTGGGCGTTCGGCGACGGAACAGCCACGGCAAGCCCCACAGTAGCGCAAGGGGCCAGAAGACCAGCTGCCCGAACAGCATCAGCCCGAAGACTGCTCCGTCAGCCGTCGTGCCCTCTTCGAACACCACACCGCACAGCCACCACAGCGCGAGACCGGTGATGATCCAGCGGATTACCTTGAACAAAGTCCACATACGAGCTTCCTAGCCTTGGTTGGCGGGCTTCAACTCAGCGACGGTCTACGACGGTCCAAGTGCCGCCAACCTTATCGATGACGAAAGTGCCGACAAGCTGCTGTTGCTCAATGCGAGTGCCCAGCTGATACCGCGCAGTCCCAGTGACACTGCACGCGTAGCCAGGGCTGTCCCCTCGCACGCACTCGCCTACCTTCAAGTGCTCAAACGTCATCGTCGTTCCCGTCACTTCCTTGAAATACGCCGTCAGCGCCTTCTCAACATCGCCGCTCCCAGGACCACCCGAGCAAGCGGCCAGTAGCGCGGCGGCGGAAAGCGTCCAAAGCTTCTTCATGTCAATTCCTTGATCAGTCGATGAGTAGGCAGTGATTGCCGGGATTCGTTGCAGTGCCAGGCAGGACTTCGCTATCGATCACTGACCCAGCCTTGTTGATGACGATCACGATCTGGCTTGGCCGGGCGGATGAGTCTTCATCGCGCTCTCCCAGATAGGCCAAGGCAACTTCACTCCCGAAGTCGTAGACCTTGCCGAAGCCGATAACGCTTTGTGCGTCCGGAGGCAAAAGAACGGGCTTGCCATCCAGCTTGATAGCGCGCCTGTAGTCCCGGCCTTCCACAGGGTCGATGCGTCCGATCCTGGTTCGGATGGCGCCAGTAGGCGTTGCGGAACCATGTCCCGTGGCCCAGATGAACTCGGAGACCTTCGGATGCGCTACCCCAGCCGCCTTGAACTGACCGCTCTGCAGTTGACACGACAGGCTGGGCGCAGCCTCAGCAGAAGCGGCGAACGCCAAGAGACCCATCACCGCCCAGCACCTCATATCCATACGACAGCCTCCAGGTTGAATTTTGCGTTGAACGCAAATGACCAGCTAAGCTTATGCCGTCAAACTCTGGAGAGTCAACGTGTTTGCTTTCACCGGATGCCAGCCCCTCACCCCACGCCTACAGCCCTCGGTCATCGCCTACGCGCAGCACGCGTCGCCAAAGGCTGGACCCAAGCTCAGCTAGGGGAAATGCTCATGGGCGTGGATGACTCAAACACGACGGCCCCTCGGATCAGCCGATATGAACGAGGGATGCACAAGCCAGACCTAGAGACCATCGAGAAGCTCGCAGGGCTTCTGGAACTTCCTGCGGCCTACTTCCTGGCGGCATCGGATGTTGTTGCTGAGGCCATCCTGCTGCTTTCTCAGCTTGATGCCAAAAAGCAGAAGCAAGCACTTGGGCTGATTAAGAGCCTGATAGACGCTTCATAGCAGCCGCAACCTACTTCTGAAATAGCTTCAACGATTACTACGCTACAGATGCACCGTTAGACCTTCACCTGCGATGGGCATGAAGCCCAAGGAGTGATCGTATGACCTGCGAGATAGTGAACGTCGGAAAGAGGCGAGACGGGGGAAGCCGGTACTGGTGCCTATCCCATCATGCAAACGCCACCGCAAAGTATGGCGTGGCGGCAGAAGAATGCGTGGCCGCGCATGACGAACCCATTTCGGAGAGTGAGTCTCTTGATCTTGAGGTCAACCGCTACGTCGGAGGGATAGCCCTTTGGGGGTCAGTGCCCGCGTCATACGACACCACCACCCTGCCCACCGATAGAGGCATCCATGTCCATGCCAGGCGCTTGGGCCGGGACTCAGCCAAGGACATCGACAAGACATATCGAAGGCTGAGGATCCCATTCACGACAGACCTGCTGTCCTCGGAATGGTTCGTAGTGGATGAGATCGACGCAATCAATTACATGGTGTCTGGCGTCTTCGGCTTCGGAACCATCAGTGTCAAATGCAGCCACTGCGGCTTCCCTCATCTGGACCGCGACTGGTTCGCAGTCCATCCTCACAAAAAGCATCAGTGCCATGGATGCGGAAGACAGTTCTCCGACTCGGAAATCGCAATAGGAAACCCTCTCTCGCAGTTGAGGAACCACCTTGAGCCGGCCACTCGATCCCAGATAGCTGCGCCAAGAAGCATAGAGATACGCCAACAGGACTACCCAGGAGGGATACAAATCTGGGGATCAAATCCTGCCATTCTCTGGACATCAACGGCTCCTGAAGAAACCGGAATCCATCTGCACGCGCTGAGCGAGGAAGGCCAAGAGTGGCCCAAGGTGGACGACACGTATGAGTCCGTCGTGATAGATGGCATCGAACTTGATGCCGAACAAGTGCGCTACTACATGGCGCAAACAGCACTGCCGCACATCGAAGGACGCGTCGTGGCTCTGTCATGTCCGCGCTGCAAAGAGCCTCACTTCGATAAGGGACAGTGGGCATATACGCCCCACATTGACCACGAATGCCACTTCTGCGGAGCGATCTTCCAGAATCCATCGCAGATCAAGAAGACGATATCGAACCCGTTTGTCGAGACGAGAGCACGCCTTTCCAAGCATACAAATCGAATTCTTCGTGAAGACAGGCTAGGGTTGCGCCCCGAAACCATCTAGCAGGGTCACTTCTTTGGCGAAGAAGTCCACATCGATCTGTGGAAGATAGCCACCGAGTTTGCGCATCTCTTGATAGGCGAGCTGCGCAGCTTCAGTTGTGATCAGTCCTTGGCTACAGGCTCGTTGCATCAACCCCAAAGAGCCGGTCACCAGCGACTCATGCCCGAGCCGCTTGATAGCCGCCTTCCGGGCCCGGCCGTCATCACAAGCGATCTGGCACTGGATGGCGGAGGCAATGAGGATGCACTCGGTCTCGCCATCACCGAGCCCCATATCATTCTTCGCCGCCAGAAATGCCGAATATGGGACCAATCCGTCGTCAGCAAGGGTCAAAGATCCCTTGGCAAGCTCCAGGTCCAACACTTCGGAGGCGGATGAAGCCTCATCTCTCACCAGGCTTCCGACTTGGAACCGTACACCCTCGATTCCCAAGACCGCATCAAAGACCCCGCCATTCACGAGGTTGATGACTGTCGAAGCGTCGAGGAGCACTATCACGCTGCTACTTCGAGTTAGCGGCGAACAGATAGGAGATGGGAACGTTCAAAAGCTCAGCGGCTTTACCGGCAGAGAGCTCCTCACGATCCACGAGCTTCGCTGCAGCCTGAAGCAGCCTAGGCGAAGTTAAAATCTGTATCTCCTCTCGCTCCCGAAGCCCCAGCTCTCTCGCTCTCTTTTCAGGATTTCCATGCTCGTCTGAGATCTTCTGATAAAGCGCCCTAGCGCCTCCTGGCTCCAGCAACCCCATGCCTTCGCAACGGCGCGCGGCAACCTCAAAGCTCACCCCGAAGAAGATTGCAGCAGTCAGTATCTCCACGTCCCCGAGCGGCCCCTTTGCTCGGTAGTGAGTGCGAACGGCATCAAGCACCTTCAAGAACCCTTTTCGGGGCATTAGCAAAGAGGCCGCGAAAGCATCCGCAAAACGCTCTTCGTTCCGATGCTCAGCCGAGCCAGCCGTCTCTCTGTCTCCACCCACCTCTTCGTCCAATCTTGCGAAGTCAATCTTTAGCAAGTCATGGCGCGCTACGAGGTGCCCCACTTCATGAGCAAGAGTGAACAGCATCCGTGCCTTGAAGGTTCGAGGAGCAAGCAGGATCAGTGCGTGGCCTTCGACAATCGCTGAAACCCCCTCGACCTTAGGGTCCCGTCCATAGCAGACAAAGACCCCCAACTCCTCCAAGGTAGTTGCAAGACTAAGAAAAGGAACTTGATCATCCAGCTGTGCGAACGCCCGTCTAAAAATGGCAGCAAAGTTCTCTGCGTTTTCGAGGTCGGGAGCCAGGCCCCTGAACAGCTCCAGCCAATTGAGATTGGAAGGCAGAAGTCTTGCTACTGAGAGTATGTCGTTTAGCTGATCACCAATGATGCTCAGAGATGAAGACATGCCCCTTGCACGCTGATCAATGGTCTGCCTCAGCAAGAGCTTGGAAGTGCTCTGATCCTCGGTTGATTCCGGCCGCCCAATAGAGCTCAGCGGAACACGGATTGCCTTTGAAATCTTTCTTATTTCCGACAGCGATGCCTCATCACCCGAGACGATCTCACTAACACGGGAAACGGGCAGGTTCGCCCGTCGGGCCACATCACTGACCGTGAGACTGCGGTCTGCGATGTGCTGCGCAATATCCATTACTTCCTGGCTTCCCTCTTCAAGGCTTGGAGCTCTTCTCTCAGACGAATAGCTTGCTCTTCAGACAACTTTCTCATGCGCCCTATCACTTGTTGGATTCGCGTAGAGCCTGGACGATCAAACAGACTGGCTAGGATGTCTACTGATCGCTCCCTGCCAAGCTGGATCTCCCGAGGCGTCTGAAGGATGACAGAGGTCCGACCAACCAGATAGTTCTGGATTCGCCTCTCAAATTTGTCGTGATGGTCTTCGGGGTGATGTCGTCCGTCTGCAGTCACAATGATGTTGCCCAGCCTCTGGCCGGACTCATCAAATCTGAGCCGGTTCTCAGGGAACTGATCGAACGCTGCGATCTGACTGGAAAGCTTGTCCTGGACCTCAAGCCCTCCAATCACATATTGCTGAACGTTCTTCCCCATGCTGCCGCTTATCACGAAGATCTGATCGCCTAACTTCACCCTGCGGCGCAGGTCAGGCCGACAGGTTCCCATGGTGGATTTCGCTTTCTTGTCCGGTTGCAAGATCGGGTCTACTAGCGCTTTACCCATACCAGGGTCAGAACCAGGGGAAACGAATATGTAACTCGACACGCCACACCTCCAATCCATGTGAAGACGAAGCCCAGAACCAGACCAGCCGTGGCGGCCTGTTTTGCGATTTGTACCGCATGCCGAGCCACCTTACTAGTGCCCCTCCCTACACCCCATGCAGAAGGAAATCCCCGGACGCCCCTTAGAGAGGCGGTGGTCTGATCTCAAGTTGTGAGATAGCGTCGCTATAGTCTCGCGTTCGACCATATCCTGAGCTGCCAGACATGACATCGATTAGCGCGCTTTCAGTTTCTTCGATCCCAAGAAATATGGCGGGTTGGTGGCTTGAACACCCCCCGACTGTGCGCCTATACCTTGGAGGAGTCGCGTGTATGCTCCTGAGCATCGCGCTCTTCCTCCATAACCCCAGATCGCTGGCTTCCGATGTCGCGACGTATGCAGGATGCGCACTGCTCGCATCTGCTTTCCTAACGGAGTGCTATTACTGGACCGTCAAAAGGCTCAACTACCCCCTGATGAAAGTGGCCATCACCGTATTGGGTGTCGTGACCCTCGC
>Ga0182006_1001829_pt1 | contig 12213 bp, 11 predicted proteins | sample Sormic07211104_1_FD_123022 | JGI IMG/M metagenome (GOLD analysis project Ga0182006, IMG submission 123022) | Rhizosphere microbial communities from Sorghum bicolor, Mead, Nebraska, USA - 072115-104_1 MetaG | ecosystem: Host-associated > Plants > Roots > Rhizosphere | place: USA: Nebraska...
AAGGCCTGGGTGACCGCACTGGAGTCACTGACCTGGACCGAGGGCGCGCGGGTTCTGGTCACGCCTTACGAATATGCGGGCAACCTGATTGCATTGTCCACGTTGCAGCGCCTGCACGGGGTGGTGGTCGAGGTGATGCCGTTGTTGGCCGATGGCAACCTGGACCTGCAATGGTTGGCCCGCAACATGAGCGCCGAGGTCAAGCTGGTCTCGCTCGTCCATGTGCCTTCCTGCTGCGGCATCGTGAATGACGTGGTTGCGGTGGGTAACATTCTGCGCGATTACCCTTGCCTGTATTTTGTCGACGCCTGTCAGTCGGCGGGCATGCTCGCACTGGATGTGCGGGCCATTGGCTGTGACGTATTGACGGCGGCCGGCAGGAAGTTTCTCTGTGGGCCCAGAGGTACGGGGTTCGCCTATCTTTCCGAGCGTTTCATGGCCTGCGCGCAACCGCGCTTCACCGATCTGGGCCGGGCCAGCGTCGATCTATCCGGCGTGGTCCATCGGCGTATCGACGATGCCCGTGGTTTTGAGTTTGCCGAACGCAACAATGCGGCAGTGGTGGGCTTGAACCAGGCGGTCAAGGAGCGCTTGTCGAGTACCTACGGCGAAGAGTCCGAACTCTACCGGACGCTTTTCCAGCGTCTGGCCCGGATGCCCGACGTGCGTCTGATTGCACCGGGTACGCGCCACCAGGGAATCATCGCTTTTACTCATGCCCGCTGTGCGGCGACGGAAGTCGTCGGCTACCTGCGCGCCCGAGGCGTCAACAGTTGGCCGGGGTATGCCTCTCATACCCCGTACTTCATGTTGAAACAGGGGCACGAACGCTTTGTGCGAATCTCCATCAACGCCCGCAACAGTATTCGCGAGGTTGATGAGTTCATCGCTTTGCTGGAGCAGATATAACCCGGCGCAGGGCACGAAGCTTCAAGCAGGAGGCGTGGGCGTGCGCAGTGATTACGTTGAATCAAGAGAGGGAATTCTGATGAACGATATGACCAGGTTTAATCCTTCGCCTGAACTCAAGCAGCGCTTGCGCCTCCTGTACCACAAGGATAACTGGCACTGGCTGGTTGCCCTTGGCGCGGACTTGATGGTCATTGTCTCGGCCATTTACCTTAGCCATCGCTATTACTTCCTATATCCGCTGGCGTTGCTGTTCATTGGCTCTCGACAGCGTGCCCTCGCATCGCTTTTGCACGAAGCGGCGCACATGACCCTGGCCCGGAGCAAGATGCTCAACAAGTGGGTCGGCGAATACTTGCTGGCCTACCCGATCTTCCAGAACTACGAAGCGTACCGTCGCTCCCATGTGCAGATGCATCATCACCATCTGGGCGACCAGGACAAGGATCCCGACCATCGCTTCTACATCGAATCCGGCTTGTATGAAGCCCAGGATCGCCTGGATTTCCTGTCCCGGCATCTGTTCAGGAGCGTGACGCTGGTCAACACGTACAAGTATTTTCTCTACCTGGTGAAAAATCGTGCCGGTGACATCGTCGCCAACCCGCTACAGGGTGTGAAGCTTCTGGCGGTGCATGGGCTCATCCTGTTGCTGTTGAGCTATTTCGTCGGTCCATGGGGCTATGTCCTGTTCTGGCTGATTCCGTACTTCACGGCCTTCCAGGTAATTGGATGGTTCTCCGAGATTTCCGAGCACTTCGGCATGTTCGGTGTGTTCAAGGAGGAGGTGAAGCTGACGCGCAATCGCTTCCCGACCTTGCCCGAAAGACTGTTCATCGGCATGCATGGCGATAACTATCATCTGACCCACCATTTGTTTGCCGGTGTTCCGTTCTGGAACCTGAAGCAGGCACACCGGATCTTGATGGACGATGAGAGCTACGCCGCCGCGAACCGCGGCTGTGGAGGAATTTTCACGGCGAGGGGAGAGGCCCAATCCAGCATCCATCAGATACTGGAGGCGTACCGAAGCGGCAAGATCAGCGCCATTAACGTTACGGTGTAGCGACAGGTTGTGGCACTGCGCTGTGTTCGCATCGGGCGAGCACAGCGCATCGGCCGCAGGCGTATCGAACCGCGTCAGGCAAAGACGAAGTATTTACGTACGGTTTCAACCACTTCCCAGGTGCCTTTCATCCCTGGCTCGATGACAAAAATGTCACCGGCCCGCAGATGGATGGGTTCCATGCCTTCCGGGGTGATGATGCAGTAGCCTTCCTGGAAGTGGCAGTATTCCCACTTCACGTATTCCACGTACCATTTGCCCGGCGTGCAGATCCAGGTGCCCATGATCTTGTTGCCATCTTCGCTGGTGTAGGCGTTGAGGTTGACGGTGTGCGGGTCGCCTTCGAGCTTCTCCCATTTGCAGGCATCGAGTACGGGCAGCGGATGGGTATCGCGCAGGACGGTGATAGGTGCGGTCATGTGGACTCCGGGCATTTGGACGTAAGCTGAAGAGGCACCCTATAGGCGTCTGCGTTCGTTCAGTTGTCTGTGCTCGACATCGAGCTACCCAGAAACGCAAATCAATGCTCGGACAGATGCACGGCGAGCGCCTTGGCGTAGGCCGGCAACGTCTCGAAATTGCGCGCCGCCAACAACAGGGCCCGTTGTGCCCAGGACTCGTGCAGCGGCATGCACCGATACGATGACTCGGCAGGGCGACGTTCGACGGCGGCCCGTGGCACGATGGCGATACCTGCGCCATGGGCCACCATGCGAATCACCCCATCGAAACCGTCGGCACGGATGCGGATCCGCATGCGTAGCCCGATGTGCAGGGCCTGCTCTTCGAGGTACACCGCCAGGGCGTTGGCGGCGTTCAGGCCGACATAATCATGGCTGAGGGTCTCGCTGAAACTCACCACGCGACCGTCGGCCAACGGGTGTTCGGACGGTAGGATCAATACCAGCGGGTCGTTTCGAAAGCGCCGGGTCTGAAGGTCATCGGTGTCGACTGCGTCGGATACAACACCCAGGTCTGCCGCACCCTGGCGCAAGGCATGGGTGATGCGTGAACTGGGCAGTTCCTGCAGGTCGATGTCGAGATTGGGGTGGTCCTTGAGGAACATGGCCAGCAACTCAGGCAGATACTCGCTCATGGCGCTGGTGTTGCACAGCAGCCGGACCCGGCCTTTGACACCCCTGGCGTACTCCGCCAGATCCTGTTGCAAGAGCTCCGCGTGTTGCAGCAACACCCGGGCATGTTGCGCCAGGGCCTTGCCGGCCGGCGTGGGCGTTACACCACGGCGCCCGCGTTCAAGCAGTTCGGTGCCCAGGGACGCTTCCATAGCTCGGACCCGCGCACTCGCCGCTGCCAGGGACAGATGGCTGCGGGCTGCACCGGCGGTGATGTTGCCGGTGTCGAGGATGTTCAGATAGAGGCGCAGGTCGGTGAGGTCGAAGTGCATGGGTATGGGCCTCTGCCGGGTTCTGTAGTGGCTGATGAATTGCTTTCGCGAGCAGGCTCGCTCCCACAGGGTTTCGGGTGTACACAGATCTTGTGTTTCACACCGTTCATTGTGGGAGCGAGCCTGCTCGCGATGGCGTCAGTAGCCCCACAAAGTCTTAGCCTCTTGTTGAGCAAGAGGCAGCCTCAGTATATGGCAGATTTCAAAACAACCCGCCTGGGCCCAGGATAGGGCCATGAACACATTCATCGCTTTCTATCATAACCTGGGCCCAGCGCTATCCCTGCTGGTTATCGCCACTTTCCTGCTGGCCGGCACGATCAAGGGAGTGATCGGCCTCGGCCTGCCGACCATTTCCATGGGGTTGCTCGGGCTGGCTATGGCTCCGGTGCAGGCTGCCGCCTTGCTCATCATCCCGGCCACCTTGACCAATCTCTGGCAGTTGGCCTTCGGCGGTCACTTGCTCACCTTGATCCGGCGCTTGTGGCCGCTGCTGTTGGCGATTTTCTTCGGCACTGGCCTTGGCACCCTGTGGATCGGCATGGCCGGCGGTCCTTGGGTGGTGCGGGCCTTGGGCGGCGCACTATTGGTGTATGCCCTGAGCGGGCTGGCGCTGCCGACGTTGCGGGTCGGTGGCCGCGTTGAGTCGTGGCTCGCCCCGCTCTGCGGTCTGCTGACCGGCGTCATCACGTCTGCCACGGGGGTGTTTGTCATTCCGGCGGTGCCTTATCTGCAAGCACTGGGCTTGAGCAAGGACCAGTTGGTGCAGGCCCTGGGCCTGTCCTTCACAGTGTCGACATTGGCCCTGGCGGCCGGCCTGTTGTGGCGCGGCGCCTTGGGCGGAGGGGAACTGAGCGCGTCGATGCTGGCGTTGGTACCGGCGCTGCTGGGGATGTGGCTGGGGCAGTGGTTGCGCCAACGGATCAGCGCCCTGCTATTTCGACGGGTATTTTTCATTGGCCTTGGCGGCCTTGGCGCTCACTTGCTGATCAGCGGCTAGACGACGCGCTCAACATCTCGACGCGACGGATCTCGAAGTCGCGCTCCAGGTAATCCATGCGGTGTTCATAGAACTGCTTCATGTGCGGCAGATTTGAATGCACGTCGAGGTGGGCCTGGGATTGCCAGATTTCATAGAAGATAAACAGCGTCGGATCCTGTTGGTCCCGCAGCATGTGATATTCGATGCAGCCCGGTTCGGCGCGACTCGGTTCGACGTAGGCACGGAACAGTGCCTCGAAGGCTTCGGCTTTTTCCGGGCGGGTCTTGGCGTGGAGGATGAAACCATGCAGTTCGCTCATCGCGTGTCTCCTGAATGAAAGTGCGTTGAATCCTACGGCAACAATCGGCTGTTGATTCGTGCGTATAGATCAAATCAGTTTTGCCTTGGCTGCGCTTACTCCGCGCGAGGCTCATCGGTAGTCTGCCCCCCAATCATTTCCAACCTTTCCATTCGGCAGCCCTTCGAAGGTGCTCGCCGTGGAACCCGATGAGGCTCCCCCATGAAAAAAGTCCTGCTGCTCAACGGTGGTAAACAGTTCGCTCATTCCGACGGCCGCTACAACGCGACCCTGCACAATACGGCCCTCAGTGTGCTGGACCGCGGTGGCCTGGATGTGAAAAGCACCTTCATTGACGGTGGCTACGACATCAAGGAAGAGGTCGCCAAGTTTCTCTGGGCCGATGTCGTCATCTATCAGATGCCGGGCTGGTGGATGGGCGCACCATGGACCGTGAAGAAGTACATTGACGAAGTGTTCACCGAAGGTCATGGCAGTCTCTACGCCAGCGACGGCCGCACCCGCTCCGATGCCTCGCAGAAGTACGGCAGCGGTGGCCTGGTCCAGGGCAAGCAATACATGTTGTCGCTGACCTGGAACGCCCCGCAGCAGGCCTTCGACGATCCGACCGACTTCTTCGAAGGCAAGGGCGTGGACGCGGTGTACTTCCCGTTCCACAAGGCCAACCAGTTCCTCGGCATGACCGCCTTGCCGACCTTCCTGTGCGTGGACGTGATGAAGCGCCCGAACGTCGAAGCCGATGTGGCGCGGTATGAACAGCATTTAATCGAGGTATTCGGCCTGGAGGCATGATATTTCAGCGCACATGCGGCTACTATTTTGTGGCGAGGGGATTTATCCCCGCTCGCCTGCGAAGCAGGCGCCGAAGTTGATAACGCGGCCATCCAGGCACATCGCGTGTTGACTCAAGGTCCGCTTCGCGCCCAGCGGGGATAAATCCCCTCGTCACAAGAGAACAATCGACAGGAACATTTGTGAAAGCCAGATCCGACGAGTTGCAGATCTTCGTCTGCGTGATCGAGTGCGGGTCGATTTCCGCCGCCGCCGAGCAGGTCGGGCAGACGCCATCGGCGGTGAGCCGCACGTTGTCCCGGCTGGAGGCCAAGCTCGACACCACGCTGATCAACCGCACCACCCGGCGCATGGATTTGACCGAGGAGGGCCGATATTTCTTCGAACAGGCCAAAGGTATTCTCGACCAACTGGAGGCGTTGGAGGAGCGCTTGTCCTCTCGTCAGCAAAAGCCTTCGGGGCGGTTGCGGATCAACGCTGCGTCACCGTTCATGCTGCATGCCATCGTGCCGCACATCGACGAGTTCCGCAGGCTCTACCCGGACATCCAACTCGAACTCAACAGTAACGACCTGATCATTGATCTGCTGGAGCAGAGCACAGACATCGCCATCCGCATCGGCGCCCTCACCGATTCGACGCTACACGCCCGTCCCCTGGGGTGTAGTCCGTTGCACATTCTGGCCAGCCCAACCTACCTGGAACAGCACGGTACGCCGTCCACCGTCGACGAACTGGCGGAACATGCGTTGCTGGGGTTTGCCCAGAACGATGGGCTCAACCAATGGCCTTTGCGCCACCTTCACGGCGACCGCTGGCCCATCCAGGCGGCCATCAGCGCATCCAGTGGCGAAACGGTGCGCCACCTGGCGCTGCAAGGACAGGGCATTGCCTGCCTGTCGGACTTCATGACCCGCGACGACATCCGTGCCGGCCGACTGAAGGTGCTGCTGGCCGAGGCCAATAGCGGGTACCGCCAGCCGATCAACGCGGTCTACTACCGCAACTCTCAGTTGGCGTTGCGCATCCAGTGTTTTCTCGACTTCATCCAGGACAAGCTCGCCGAATACGCCTCCCGGGATTTGCAGACTGATTCGTGACTTCAAGGCAAGAGTGATTTGGGCAATGTGGACTGTTTCGCCAAGGATCGGTCCTCGATACTCGTTTCATCACTGATCCTGCCAAGGAGTTTTTCCATGAACGTATTTGTCACTGGCGCTGCCGGTTTTATCGGCGGTTCCATTGCTACCGGTCTGGTCCGCGCCGGGCATCAAGTCATCGGTCTGGTGCGCAACGCCGAACAGGCGGGGGAGCTCACTGCCCTGGGTATCAATCCGGTGATCGGTACCCTGGAAGACAGCGCGCTGCTGACCGCACAGGCCCGCGCTGCCGATGCGGTGATCAATGCCGCCAGCAGCGACCATCGCGGCGCGGTCGAAGCGCTGCTCGAGGGCCTCAGGGGTTCGAACAAGGTTTTGCTGCATACCAGCGGTTCGAGCATTGTCGGCGATGCTTCGGGTGGTCTTGCCAGTGCTGACATCTACCAGGAGAACAACTTGCCGGAGCCTACCGTCGACAAGGCTGACCGTGTCGCGATTGATAACCTCGTCCTTGACGCGGCAAAGGACGGCGTGAACTCGGCGGTGATCTGCAACACCTTGATCTACGGCCACAGCCTGGGCGTCAACCGTGACAGCGTGCAACTGCCGCGTCTGCTCAAGCAGGCTCGTAAAAGCGGGGTGGTGCGGCATGTCGGGCCGGGCCGCAATATCTGGTCCAACGTGCACATCGAGGACGTGGTCGAGTTGTACCTGCTCGCCTTGACCCGTAACCGGCCCGGTACGTTCTACTTCGTCGAAAGCGGCGAGGCCTCGTTCCTCGACATGACCACCGCCATGGCCCGGGCGCTGAACCTTGGCGAACCGCAGGACTGGCCGCTGGCCGATGCCGAGGCCGAGTGGGGCTATGAAATGGCCAACTACGGCCTGGGCTCCAACAGCCGTGTGCAAGGCAGGCATGCCCGTGAAATGCTGGGCTGGGCGCCGAAGCGGACGTCGGTGGTGGAGTGGATTCTCAACGAGATGGTGTAAGACGCAGTGGGGGCGCGCGAAGGCATCGGGTCAGTCAATCTTGAGTTGCCTGATCCACCGCAATCGCGAGCAGGCTCGCTCCCACAGTTATTCAGCAGCGACCGTAATATCCCGGCTCAATACAATCCCCCTGTGGGAGCGAGCCTGCTCGCGATAGCGCCGGCTCAGTCACTCAAGTCCGCTCCCACAGTTGCATCAGTCGTGATGCACGCCGGCACGCTTGAGCATCTGCTTGCAGCGCTCTGAGAGGTGGAACACCCGCAGCTGTTTGCCGGCCTTGCTGTAGCGTTCACGCAGGGTCTTCAGCGCGGTGATGGCCGAGTAATCGACGAAGCGCAGGTGACGGCAGTCCAGGGTCACGTGGGTTGGATCGTTCGTCGGGTCGAATTGGCTGAGAAACGGCGTGGTCGAGGCAAAGAACAGCGTGCCGTGCAGGCGATAGAGTTTGCTGCCGTCAGCCTCCAGATGACTATCGGCGTAGAGTTCCCGGGCCTGCAGCCAGGCGAAGTTGAGCGCCGCGACGATGATGCCGCACAGCACCGCCACGGCCAGGTCGGTGAACACAGTGATGAGGGTCACAGCGATGATGACCAGCACATCATTCGCCGGAACCTTGTTGATCACCCGTAGCGAGGCCCAGGCAAAGGTTTGCTGCGCTACGACGAACATCACGCCCACCAGCGCAGCGAGCGGGATGCGCTCGATCAGCGGTGACAGGAACAAGACGAACAGCAACACCATCACCCCGGCCACTGCGCCGGACAAGCGGCCGCGACCGCCAGAGCTGAGGTTGATCACCGTCTGGCCGATCATCGCGCAACCGCCCATACCGCCGAACAGGCCGGAGGCGATATTGGCCGCGCCGAGCGCCACGCACTCGCGATCCGGGTAACCGCGGCTTTCGGTGATTTCATCGGTCAGGTTCAGGGTCAGCAGGGTTTCCAACAACCCGACCATCGCCATGATCACCGCATAGGGCAGCACGATCTGCAGGGTTTCCAGGTTCCAGGGAATGTCCGGCCAGGCGAAGTCGGGTAAGCCACCGGCAATGTGCGCCATGTCGCCCAGCGTGCGGGTCGGCAGGCCGAGCAGGTAGACCCCCAGGCCGACGCCGAGAATCGCCACCAGAGCTGGTGGCACGCTACGGGTCAGGCGTGGCAGCAGGTAGACAATGGCCATGGTCAGCGCCACCAGGCCCGCCATCCAGTACAACGGTGCGCCGCTGAGCCAGGTTTCGCCGTTCTTGAAATGCTCCAATTGGGCCAGCGCAATGACAATCGCCAGGCCATTGACGAAGCCGAGCATCACCGGGTGCGGCACCATGCGTACCAGCTTGCCCAGCCGCAACAGCCCGAAAGCCACCATGATCAGCCCACCCAGCAACACCGTGGCCAGCAGGTACTGTACGCCGTGCTGAACCACCAACGCGACGATCACCACCGCCATCGACCCCGCCGCGCCTGACACCATGCCAGGCCGGCCGCCAAACAGTGCGGTCAGGGTGCAGATGATGAAAGCGCCATACAGCCCCATCAGTGGGTTGAGGTGGGCCACCAAGGCGAAGGCGATGCATTCGGGGAGCAAGGCAAAAGACGTGGTGAGGCCGGCGAGGACATCGGCGCGAAGGCGTGCTGGTTTCATGGTTTACCTGACTGGGCGCCGATTGGGAGTCGGCTGCCGGGGGACGTGATGCAAAAAAACGAAAGGATGGTACGCAATTGCCGGTCGTAGGAACAGTGGACCTGTGGGAGCAAAGCTTGCTCGCGATCCAGACCAGTCAGTCAGCAACGGCATTGGCGGGTCTGCCGCTGTCGCGAGCAGGCTTTGCTCCCTCAAGCATGAAAGTTTCGCGATGGATTTTCATGACGGTTGCTTCGCAATGCCCGTCAGCGACAGGTCTTATCCAAGCGCGAAAGTTATTTTCAAAGCATTTGAAGATTGCTCCTTGAAATGATTTATGAGTTTCACAACTCATAGACGTGACCCTGTTCAAGGAGTACCGCATGGCACCTGCTTTCGGTTATTGGCTATTGGTCTACGCGGCCATCGCCATCATTGCGCTGATCGTCCTGATCGCCCGCTACCGGCTCAATCCGTTCATTGTGATCACCTTGGTCTCCATCGGCCTCGCGCTGTTGGCAGGGATGCCGCCGTCGGGGGTGGTGGGGGCGTATGAGGCCGGGGTGGGCAAGACCCTGGGGCACATTGCGCTGGTGGTGGCCCTGGGTACGATGCTCGGCAAGATGATGGCCGAGTCCGGCGGTGCGGAGCGGATGGCGCAGACCCTGATCGAGCGCTTCGGCGAGCGAAACGCCCATTGGGCGATGGTGTGCATTGCCTTCCTGGTCGGCCTGCCGTTGTTCTTCGAAGTCGGCTTTGTGCTGCTGGTGCCCATCGCGTTCACCGTCGCCCGGCGTGTGGGCGTGTCGATCCTGATGGTGGGGCTGCCGATGGTCGCCGGACTTTCGGTGGTCCACGCCTTAGTGCCGCCGCATCCAGCCGCGATGCTGGCGGTACAGGCGTTCCAGGCCTCGGTGGGACAGACCCTGCTGTACGCGATCCTGATCGGCATTCCCACCGCAATCATCGCGGGTCCGCTGTACGCAAAATTCATCGTCCCGCGCATCCAGCTACCGGCAGAGAACCCGTTGGAGCGACAGTTTCTGGACCGCGAACCTCGCGCCAGGCTACCGGGTTTCGGCATTACCCTGGGGACCATCCTGTTGCCGGTGATCCTGATGCTGATCGGTGGCTGGGCCAACCTGATTTCTACGCCGGGCAGCGGTTTCAACCAGTTCCTGCTGTTCATCGGCAATTCGGTGATTGCGTTGTTGCTGGCCACCGTACTCAGCTTCTGGACCCTCGGCCTGGCCCAGGGCTTCAACCGTGAGTCGATCCTCAAGTTCACCAACGAATGCCTGGCACCCACTGCCAGCATTACTTTGCTGGTGGGGGCCGGGGGTGGTTTGAACCGGATTCTGGTGGACGCCGGGGTCACGCAACAGATCGTCGGGCTGGCCCAGGAATTCCAACTGTCGCCCCTGGTCATGGGCTGGCTGTTCGCTGCGTTGATGCGTGTCGCTACCGGCTCGGCCACGGTGGCGATGACGACCGCCTCGGGCATTGTCGCGCCCGTGGCGATCGGCCTGGGCTATCCCCATCCCGAGTTGCTGGTGCTGGCAACTGGGGCCGGGTCGGTTATCTTTTCCCACGTCAACGACGGCGGTTTCTGGCTGATCAAGGAATATTTCAACATGACCGTTGCCCAAACCTTCAAGACCTGGACCGTGCTGGAGACGCTGATCTCTCTGGTCGCCTTCGGCCTGACCCTTGGGCTCGCGCGTTTGCTCTGAGCGCAACGCAATCACACAGGAGCCGTGATGGATATCCTTTACCAGATCCGCGCTCGTCAGGATTCCTTCAGTGCCGGCGAAGGACGAATCGCCAGGCTGATGCTCGACGACGTAGGATTTGCCGCCTCCGCCAGCCTGGACGACCTGGCCCGGCGTGCGGACGTCAGCAGCGCCACGTTGTCGCGTTTCGCCCGTACCGTCGGTTGTCGCGACTTGCGGGACCTGCGCCTGCAACTGGCCCAGGCCAGCGGTGTCGGCAGCCGTTTCCTCGACCCCGCAGGCGCGCCCGAGCAATCGGCGTTTTATGGGCAGATTGTTGGCGATATCGAGTCCACCTTGCGTCAGCATCTGTCGGCATTCGAAGAGATACGGTTCGCCGATGCCGTGCGCATGCTCGGCAAGGCCCGCATGATTCATGCGTTCGGGCTCGGTGGTTGGTCGGGGTTGTGCAGTGAAGAGTTGCAGGTGCGGCTGGTACGTTTCGGCTATCCGATTGCCGTGTGCCGCGACCCGGTGATGATGCGCATCACCGCTACCTCGTTGAGCGAGGCGAATGTGGTCATCGCTTGCTCCCTCACCGGCATCACCCCGGAACTGCTCGGTGCCGTTGAACTGGCGCGAAGCTACGGCGCGGCGATCCTGGCAATCACCAGGGCCGACTCCCCGCTGGCGCGGCTGGCCGACGTCGTGCTGCCCCTGCAAGGCGCCGAGACCTCGTTCATCTACAAGCCCACGGCGGCACGCTACGGCATGTTGCTGGCTATCGATGTGCTTGCCACTGAGCTTGCGTTGGCCAACCCTGAAGACAATCAAGAGCGCCTGCGGCGGGTCAAGCTCGCCCTGGACGACTACCGCGGCGGCGATGATGACCTGCCGCTGGGAGACTGACATGCTGTACGACACCGTTATCCGTAATGCGCTGGTCATCGATGGCCGCGACACGCCCGGCTATACCGCCGATGTGGCGATTCGTGCCGGGCGCATCGAGCGCATCGGCGACCTGGGCGCAGCCCGGGCGATTGCCGACGTCGACGCCACTGGCCGCGTGCTGGCGCCGGGATTCATCGACGTGCACACCCACGACGACACCATGGTCATCCGCCAACCACAGATGCTGCCCAAGCTCAGCCAGGGGGTCACCACGGTGATCGTCGGTAACTGCGGCATCAGTGCTTCACCGGTGTGCCTGCGGGGCGATCCGCCGGACCCGATGAACCTGCTCGGCACCGCGCAAGCGTTCGCCTACCCACGCTTCGCTGATTATCGGGCCGCGGTGGAGGCCGCTACGCCCGCCGTC
>Ga0182006_1001831_pt1 | contig 12209 bp, 7 predicted proteins | sample Sormic07211104_1_FD_123022 | JGI IMG/M metagenome (GOLD analysis project Ga0182006, IMG submission 123022) | Rhizosphere microbial communities from Sorghum bicolor, Mead, Nebraska, USA - 072115-104_1 MetaG | ecosystem: Host-associated > Plants > Roots > Rhizosphere | place: USA: Nebraska...
ATTTTTTCGTACACTTCGCTCATCGCTTTTGCGATTTGGTCTGCCGTTTCTTTTCCTCTGCTTAATGCGAAAATAGAGGGACCAGAACCTGAAATTCCAGAGCCTAAAGCGCCGTTTTCATAAGCCGTTTGTTTGATTAAATCGAAACCAGGAATTAAAACACTTCGTAAAGGTTCAACGATTTCGTCATGAAGCGATCTTCCGATTAAATCGTAATCTTTGGTGTAAAGACCTGCTACCAATCCGCCTACATTTCCCCATTGCATAATGGCACTTTTTAGGGAAACATTTTGTTTTAAAACCGAACGTGCGTCAGAAGTTTTCAATTCAATCTGCGGGTGAACCACCGTTGCATACAATTCTTCTGGGCTGTCAATTCTGATAATATCAAGCGGCGCATAACTTCTTACCAAAGTAAAGCCGCCTAAAAGGGCAGGAGCAACGTTGTCGGCATGCGCGTTTCCGCTGGCTAATTTCTCGCCCTGCATCGCAAACTGAACCAAATCTTTACGAGAATAAGGTCTTCCTAATAATTCATTAATTCCGAAAACCGCTCCGGCAGAACTTGCGGCGCTGCTTCCGATTCCGCTTCCAGCTTTTATGTTTTTGTAAATTTCAATTTCGAATCCAAAATCTAGTTCGTCTAAAGTTTCTAGCAAGGCTAAAGCTGCAACTCCAGAAACGTTTTTCTCGGTTTCCAAAGGCAAATCGGCACCCACAATTTTTGTGATTCGAACTCCTTTTTGATCTACTTTTCGAACAATCATTTCATCGCCCGCATTGTCTAAGCAAAGTCCGAGTACGTCAAATCCGCATGAGAGGTTTGCAATAGTTGCTGGGCAAAATAGTTTTATTTGTGTCATTTGTTAATAGGTTCAAAGTGGCAAAGGTTCAAAGGAACAAAGGCTTTGCTGCTAATTTTTTATTTTTAGGTTTAATGGTTCAAAGATTCAAAGAGACAAAGGAAAAAACCTTTGAACCTTTGCACCTCTGAGCCTTTGCACCTTTACTAAACATTTCCAATGCGAATTACATCCGCAAAAATTCCTGATGCTGTTACCGCAGCTCCTGCTCCGGCTCCTTTGATCAATAAAGGCTGATCTACGTAACGATCGGTGTAGAAAAGTACAATATTATCTTTTCCTTCCAGATTATAGAAAGGATGATCTTTTGGAATGAACTGCAGACCAACGCTTGCTTTTCCGTTTTCGAATTGTGCTACGTATTTCAATCTTGAATCTTTGGCTAGAGCTTCGTTGTAAATACCTTCAAAATGAGAAGCGTGTTTGATTAACGAAGCAAAAAAGTCTTCGTTGTTAGTTGTTGCTAAACATTCTTCAGGTAAAAATGATTCGTTTGCAATAGCATCAATATCCATTTCATAACCGCTTTCGCGAATAAGAATCAGGATTTTACGCGCTACGTCGATTCCGCTTAAGTCAATTTTTGGATCTGGTTCTGTGAAACCTTGAACACCAGCTTCTTTTACCACATCGTGGAAAGAATTGTCTTTATCGAAATTGTTGAAAATAAAATTCAAACTTCCAGATAAAACAGCCTGAATTTTATGCACTTTATCGCCAGAAGCAATTAAGTTTTTTACGGTGTCTATAATTGGCAGTCCCGCACCAACATTCGTTTCAAACAAAAACGGAGCGTTGTACTGGCGAGATAAACTTTTTAGTTTTTTATAATTATCGTAAGCAGATGAACACGCAATTTTGTTGCAGGTTACAACCGCCATACTTTGCTTTAAGAACTGCTCGTATGTTTCAGAAACACTTGCATTTGCTGTAATATCTACAAAAATACTGTTACGTAAATTTAGTTCTTTTGCACGAGCGATAAAATCTGCTGCGTTTGCAGTTTCGCCGTTATCTAAAGCCGACTGCCATTCTTTTAATGAAATTCCGTCTTCATCAAATAGCATTTTTCTTGAATTTGATAAAGCAATTACGCGGACATTAATTTTCAAATTGTCTTTTAAGAATTTCTTCTGGCTGTGAATTTGTTCGATGAATTTTTCACCCACATTTCCAACTCCCATTACAAATAGGTTCAGCTGTTTTGTGTTTTCTTCAAAGAAATTTTCATGCAGTGTATTCAATGCTTTTTTAACGTCTCTTTCGTTAATTACAGTCGAGATATTTCTCTCAGAAGCACCTTGCGCAATCGCACGGATATTTACGTTGTTTTTTCCTAAAGTGCTGAACATTCTGCCGCTCAATCCTTGGTGGTTTTTCATGTTTTCGCCCACCAAAGCAATAATGCAAAGATCTTTTTCTACATAACAAGGATCGATTTTATTCTGAGAAATTTCGATTTCAAAAGCTCTGTTAATCGCAGCTTCGGCACTATCAGCGTCTGAATTTAAAATTCCGATACAAATAGAGTGCTCAGAAGAAGCCTGAGTAATAAAAATGACGTTGATTTTTTCCTGAGACAATACTTCAAACAAACGTCTTGACGAACCTGCAACTCCAATCATTCCAGGACCTTCAAGAGTCAGAAGTGAAATATGATCAATATGGCTGATTCCTTTTACAACTGTATCATTTGATGAAACCTGATCGGAAATTAAAGTTCCTTCGGCTTCAGGCTCAAAAGTATTTTTGATTAGAATGGGAATATTTTTTCTTAAAACAGGCTGAATTGTTGGCGGATACAACACTTTAGCACCAAAATGCGATAATTCCATCGCTTCTTGATACGAAATGTTTGCAATTGGCTGTGCCTGTTTTACAATTTTTGGATTGGCAGTAAACATTCCGTTTACATCAGTCCAGATTTCCAATTGGTCCGCGTCTAATGCTCCAGCGATAATTGCTGCAGTGTAATCAGATCCGCCACGCCCTAAAGTCGAAGTAATTCCGTCTAAAGTCTGCGCAATAAAACCAGGTAAAATATTGATGTTTGATTCATTCGATGCAAAATATTCCTGAATCAATTTATTTGAAACTTCGAAGTTAACAACTGCTTTTCCGAAATCGGCATTTGTTTTTATTAATTCACGGCTGTCTTTGTAAACTGCATTTTTGTCAATTTGCTGATAAGCCTGCGCTATAATATAAGACGAAAGTAATTCACCAAAACTTAAAATAGTATCGGCAGTTCTTGGAGATAATTCGCCCAATAAAAAACAACCGTCTAAAAGCGTTTCTAAGTGATTGATAATTCTTTTTACGTGGCTTAACAGACTGCTTTGTTCGCTTACTGGAATAAGTTCTTTAAGTGTGTCAAGATGTTTTTTCTCGATTTCGGCAACAATATTTCTAAAATCTTCATCATTTGCAGCGGCTTTTGCGGCAGCCAACTGCAGTAAATCGGTTACTTTGCTAAGGGCAGAAACTACGACAACTAGTCTTTCGTTTTTAGCTTTTTGATTAATAATTTCGAGAACGAGTTTTATATTTTGAGCATTGGCAACCGAAGTTCCGCCAAATTTTAATACTTTCATTTTTGATATTTTTTAATAAGGTGCAAAGATTTTAAGTAACAAAGGTTCAAAGATTATAATTGTGAACTGAAACTGAAAACTGCGACTTTTTTTTTCTTTTGTAAATGTTTTTTATGTATCCAATAACTCTCTTCTTTCAAGAAAAAAGTATAGGTAACCTAGGATTATATGTAAAAATGTATACCCCTAAGGGGTAATAGTTGTTGTAGTAGAAATAATGGTAGCAGCAATTGCAACTCGAGTTGGAGTTGTCATTGTAGATTGATATTTTACGCTGTTACTTTTCATTTTTGATTTTTCAAAAGTACAGTTTTTTAGGGCTATTAAAAACTCTTAAAGCTTTTTTGCGAATATTTTAATAATTCAAATCTCAATAATTCAATATTGAGCATTTGTTAAAATTAAATGTGCTAAATTGAGGTTTTGACATATTTCAAGAGGCAGTTTTCTACAATAACGCCTTTACAATGAATTGATTTTTAATGAAAAGATGCTTAAAAAGCAGTGAAAAGCCAGATTTTTAAAATTGAATAAAAGTTAAAAGCATCTCATCGCATTTGTTTAAATTTTAATTATTGTGATAAAATGTTGCTTTTTAATATTGATTTGTTGAATTTTGACATCTTAAATTGAAAACCGTCATGAGAGAAATCCACTATATAAGTACTGAAACTATCACTTTAGAAACCTTACAAGAAATTTTATCTTATAATAAAACACTTGAATTATCTGAAGAAGCTAAAGTAAACGTTCAAAAATGCCGTGATTATCTTGATAAGAAAATGGCATCACATTCTGAGCCAATTTACGGAATCAACACTGGTTTTGGATCACTTTGTAATGTAAAGATTTCTAATGAAAACTTATCTAAACTTCAAGAAAACTTAGTAAAATCTCATGCGTGCGGAACAGGAGAGGAAGTGCCGTCTGAAATTGTAAAAATGATGCTTTTGCTTAAAATCCAATCTTTAAGTTATGGACATTCTGGTGTTCAATTGAAAACTTTGGAGCGTTTAGTAGATTTCTACAACAATGATATTTTACCGATAATTTATACGCAGGGTTCTCTAGGAGCTTCTGGAGATTTAGCACCTTTAGCACATTTATCTTTACCTTTAATAGGAGAAGGAGTGGTGCTTTTTGAAGGGAAAAAGACTGCTTCAGCAGAAGTTTTGAAACATTTTAATTGGGAACCAATTGTTCTGCAGTCCAAAGAAGGCTTGGCTTTATTAAACGGAACCCAGTTTATGAGTGCTTACGGAGCTCATATTTTAATTAAAGCTTACAAATATTCGTATCTGGCAGATTTAATCGGAACTATTTCTTTGGAAGGTTTTGATGGAAAAATTGAGCCATTCAACGAATTGATACATTATATACGTCCGCACAAAGGACAAATTGTAACCGCACAGCGTATTAATGAGTTTTTGGAAGGAAGTGAAATTATCGCTCAAGAAAAGAAACACGTTCAGGATCCTTATTCTTTCCGTTGTATGCCTCAGGTTCACGGCGCTTCAAAAGATGCGATTGATTATGTTAGAAAGGTTTTCAAGACCGAAATTAACTCAGTTACAGACAATCCTAATATATTTATAGAAGCGGATCAGATTATTTCCGGCGGAAATTTCCACGGTCAGCCTTTAGCTTTAGCTTTAGATTTTATGGCAATTGCTCTGGCAGAATTAGGAAGTATTTCTGAAAGAAGAACGTATCAATTAATTTCTGGACAACGTAATCTTCCTGCATTTTTGGTAGATAATCCAGGATTAAATTCAGGTTTCATGATTCCACAATATACTGCTGCAAGTATTGCAAGTCAAAACAAACAATTGGCAACTCCATCAAGCGTTGACAGCATTGTTTCGAGCAACGGACAGGAAGATCATGTGAGCATGGGAGCCAACGGAGCAACAAAAGCCTTACGTGTTTTAGATAATTTAGAGCGTATTTTGGCAATCGAATTATTGAATGCTTCGCAGGCAATTGCGTATAGAGAGCCTCTAAAATCAAGTGATTTTATCGAAATGTTTTTGAATAGCTATAGAGAAGTTGTGTCTTTGGTCAAAGAAGATAGAATCTTACATAATGACATAGAAAACACGGTTTTATTCTTGGAGAGTTTCCAAATAGAAAACGATTTGTTAACAATGGCTTAACATTGCAAAATATTATTGAAGTAATTTTGCACTATCAAAAATAAAACAATGTCAATAAACAGTATTTTCCAATTTTTAGTGCCGAAAGACAAAAAATTCTTTCCACTTTTTGAAGAGGCTTCAAGCAATTTAATTGAATTAGCTTCTAACTTACACGAAGCTGTAAATTTACCATTAAAAGAAAGAGAAGTTCTTTTTCAAAAAATTGACGAACTAGAGCAAAGAGGTGAAGACATTACTCGTCAAACCAATTTGGAATTGAGTAGAAACTTTATTACACCATTTGATAGAGAAGATATTCACACCTTAATTACTTCTATTGACAACGTTGCAGATTACCTACACGGTGCTGCAAGCCGTATGAGATTGTATCAAGTTGATAAGATTACAAAATCTATCAGAAAGATGACAGAAATTAATCTTGAAGCTTGTCAAAACATTGACAGCGCGGTAAAAGAATTGAGAAATTTACAGAATTTCAAAGTCATTAAAGATGCTTGTACTAGAATCAACAAACTAGAAAACAAGTCTGATAACGTTTATAACAAAGCAGTTTTTGAAATTTTTGAAAACGAAACAGACGCTAAAAATATTATTAAATATAAAGAGGTGTTATCTGTTTTAGAATCAGCAACAGACAAATGTAAGAGTGTTGCGAATATACTAGAATCTATTTCTGTAAAACATTCTTAATTCAATTTTTCATTCTGAAGTTATAACTTTATGACGCTACTTATATTAATTATAGTATTAGCTTTAATTTTTGATTACATCAATGGTTTTCATGATGCAGCAAATGCTATAGCGACTGTTGTTGCTACAAAGGTCTTGACGCCTTTTCAGGCCGTTCTTTGGGCAGCATTTTTTAACTTTCTAGCTTATTGGGTTTTCGGATTTGGTGTTGCAGATACTGTTGCTAAAACAGCGCACACAATGGAAATTAACCTGGTTGTAATTCTAGCCGGTGTAATTGCAGCAATTTGCTGGAATTTATTGACTTGGTGGCTTGGAATTCCTTCAAGTTCTTCACATACATTAATTGGAGGTTTTGCTGGAGCAGCTGTAGCACATGCTATTGCAGTTCATGGTTTCTCAGGTTATATTGGAGAAGATGGAACAACACATTATTGGTATGAAATTGTAAGCTGGTACAAAGCTGGAAAAGACGGAGCAATGCCTTCGGGTGTTCTTATTATTATTGCCTTTATTGTTCTTGCACCATTATTAGGAGCATTAGCTTCATATTTAATTTCGATTTGGTTGTTAAATGCTTCTCGTAAAAGTATTGGTCCTAAAATTTTCACTGTACTTTTAATGATTGCTACTATTTGGTTTGTTTACAGTCAAATGGTGCCATATTCTGAAATAGAAAAACCAAGATTTGATTCTCATTTTTGGAGTGTAGCTTTTGAAGCTCATAACATTAAATGGTTTTTGGTTGCTTTTATCATCCTAACTGTTAGTGCTTTTTGTTTAATATTTAGCAGCTTAAATCTACATCAAGCAGATGCAGCTTTGAAAAAAATGCAATTATTATCTTCTGCAGCATTTAGTTTAGGACACGGGGGAAATGATTCTCAAAAAGTAATGGGTATTATCGCTGCTGCGGTTGCGGTATATATCAATACAAATCCAGGAGTGCATATGGACGCTTGGTTAGATGTTGTGCTTCCAAACGATGATGAAGGTATTAAAGGTGTAATGCCAAGCTGGATTCCGTTAGCCTGTTATTCTGCAATTGCAGCGGGAACTTTGAGTGGTGGATGGAAAATTGTAAAAACAATGGGTTCTAAAATCACAAAAGTAAGTTCATTTGAAGGTGTTGCTGCTGAAACTGCTGGTGCTTTAACGCTTTATTTTACAGAGCATTTAAAAATCCCGGTAAGTACAACGCATACCATTACAGGATCTATTATTGGTGTTGGATTAACAAAACGTGTATCTGCAGTTCGCTGGGGAGTTACAGTAAGCTTAATCTGGGCTTGGATATTGACGATTCCAATTTCAGCTATATTGGCGGGGTTGGTTTATTTTATACTAAGCGTGTTTATTTAATAAAATGTTTTTTGTAAAATGTGATATGTAAATCATATTTGAACAATATATATGAAAGCTAGTTCTTATTGAACTAGCTTTTTTTATTTGAAAAATATTATTTTTGTAAAATAAAACTTACTTAGCACTATTATAAAGTGAAACTACTTAAACTCATAACAATTGTAGCCGTTATATCTTTGTTCTCTTTTTGGCTTTTTTCAATCGCAAAATGTGAATATTTGACTTGGCAACATGAAAAAGAATTTCTACTGCCAAAAGAAGTAAGCTCAATGATAAATGGAAAAGCTTCAAAAAAAGTTTTGACATATTCACATTCCCAAGCACGTGTCTATTATGTGAGTTCAGGAAATACTTCTGGCGATATCATTACTTATGTGTTAATAGATGGTAAATGGATTTTCTCGGGTTGGAAAACGTCTTGGTCCAAAACAGGAAGTGCCGATGATTTTGTCTGGCATTATTTTAGATAAAATGTTGATTTTTTTATAGAGAAACCGATTTCAATTTGAAACCGGTTTTTTTTGTGTCAAAAGGAATGCTGAAAAATGTCTTAAAGTGAAATTTTAAAAACTTTTAGAGGCTTTTAGTGCAATTGAATAAAAGGATCTTCGCAAAATTATTTAGTAGTGATTTTTCGTAATAACAGTTAAAAAGATAAAATGGAAAAGATTTTTGATAAACCAATCATCCTTAATGGTCTAGATGGAAATGTGGTTTTAATTTATGGAGAATATATAATTGGAAATATTACTAAAGAAAATGCTGATTTAAACATTGAAAGAATAGATAAAGAGGTGTTTAAACCTTCTGAATTTGAATCAATTATAAATGTGAAAGATGTAGTAGAATACGAATTTGAAGTAGGAAATGATTCTCATATTATGTTTGGTGTATCAAAGGAAGGAAGTACATCTTATGAAACCATCGATTTTCAAAATGTTGATATAGTTAAAGAAGCCGAAAAATCGATTAAAGAACAATTCAAAACATTAGGTTTTAAAAGAGAAGAAAAGCAACTTACCGCAATGCAGGCAGCCGTTTCACCTGGTTTAGTGACCTTATTTGTAGCAGTGGCAGGAGGTTTGTTTACTTGGCTTGCTTATGGTGTTCAAGATTACGAATCAAAGCGTACAAGAATTGTGAAATGGTATGTTTATCTGTTTGAAAAAATAGCAAAAGCAGTCGGATATTATCCATTTTTGATTATAACAATTGTTTTAACTATAATTTGTTTGTTTTGGATGGTAAAGAGAATGGCGAATCCACCTTATCAAATAAAAGCAAAAAAATAGTTTCAGAATATTTAATTATATAAAACTCAAATTAATAAAAGTGCTTATTAGTTTGAGTTTTTTTGTTAGATAAAAATTAAATATAAGAATGAAAAAAATAAAAATTTCATTAGTAGTATTTGCAATTTTATGTTGTTTAGCTTTTGTTATTATAAGAAATATAAAAATAAGTACTACCACTCCTATAAAAGATACTGCCTCACAAATAAGAAAATATGGGTATTCAAAATATGGAGTCATTAATGAAGATGGCAAAGAAATAGTTCCTCCTGTTTATGATTATATTTCTGATTTTAATAACGGATATGCATATGTTCAAATAAATGACAAACTTGGGATTATCGATTCGACAGGTACTATAATATTACCTTTAAAATATAGCAGTATTTCCATATTCGGGAAAAATTTAGCAGGTGTTGAAGTTAATGGCAAATGGGGATTTTTTGATAAAAAAGGAAACAAGATAACGGATTTCAAATATGATGATGTCAATTATATTGAGGAGGGATTTTATAATGTTAAGCTAGATAGCAAATGGGGAGTAATCAATGATGCAGGCAATGAAATAACACCAATTAAATACGATATGTATGATAATTATAATAATTTTAATGAGGGCATTTTGGCTGTGTATCTAAATGGGAAATGGGGTTATATTAATTCCAAAGGAAAAGAAATTACCAGTATAAAATATGATTATGCAGGTAAATTTGAAAATGGAATTGCACAAGTATCTATACATTATAAGGAAGGTTTAATTGATAAAAACGGAAAAGAAATTGTACCACTAATTTATAATGAGATAATTCCTTTAAATCACGGATTAGTTGATGTTGGCAAGTATGGTGAAGATGGTAATTATATGAATCATGCATTAGTTGATGGAAAAACTGGAAAAATGCTTACTCCGCTAGAATACGATTTTTTATATTATGGACACAATTCAGATTTAGTTTTTTCTAATAAGGTTTCGAGACTTATCAAAGACAATAAAGTGGGGCTCGTAGATAAAAACGGGAAATTGATAGCGCCTTTAATTTATGATGCAATAGATTCAATGGGAGATATGTATGCTGTTTATAAAAATAATAAATATGGTTTTATTGATGGAAGGGGAAAAATAATTGTTCCTATTCAAAATGACTTTATTGATGAAGACGAATTTTATGATGAAATTTCAGGTATGAATACTTATTTAAATTCTTTGCTTTTATTGAGTCGTAACCATAAATATGGCTTTGCTAATAGAAAAGGAAACCTTGTAACCCCAATAAAATATGATTCAGTAGAACATCGTTATTTAGGCGGTGCATTTGTATCAATCAATAAAAAATGCGGATATGTAAATGAAAAGGGTAAAGAAGTGATACCTGCAAGATTTGATATTCCAATTTCAAAAATGAGTGATTATTTTGATGAAGGACTCTTTGTGTATAAAGAAAACAATAAATGGGGAGCAATTGATACTACAGGAGTTAACATAATTGAGCCAAAGTATGATAGTATGACAAGTTTTACTTGGGGTTTTTCTATTGCAACTATTGGTCGTGATTCCTATATAATTGATAAAAAAGGTAAAGCTTCTAAAACTTTAAAATACGATGAAATTATCCATTGTAGAGCCAGGATTGCTTTAGTTTCTATTAATGGAAAATGGGGTGTGCTTAGTAAGAACAATAAACTTACAACTCCAATCAAGTATGATGAAATAGAAGAATTTCGTAATGGTTTTGCCATTACAGAAATGAAATTTAATAAATATGGTTTTCCGATTACGAATTTTTGGGCATTGGCAGGAGTACCAAATTTTAGAAGATATTAAACATGAAGAGAATAATCTTAATTATAAACGTCATTGCTGCTATCAGCATTTCTCAAGCGCAGAATAACAATAATCAGAAAAAAAACAATATAACAGAATTTATAAAAGTGAAATTGAATGAGCGTTATGGTTTGTTCGATAATACAGGAAAAGAAATTCTACAACCCATTTATGATGGTATTTCTATAACCGATGATGATGAAATTGGACTGTATTTAAATAATAAGGCAGGTTATATTAATAAAAAAACGAGAAAAGTTATTCCTCTAATATATGATTGGGTTGATAGTTTTGATGAAGACTTGGCAAGAGTAAAAATCAAGGATAAATTTGGTTATATAAACAGAGAAGGTAAATTAGTAATCGGGGCTATATATTGTAATGCAGAAAGTTTTTCAGAAGGATTAGCAATGGTTTCATTTAGTAATAAAAAAAGCGGTTTTATTGATAAAACAGCAAGAATAGTGATTCCTTTTGAGTATGATAATTATTGGGAGAGATTCAAATTAGGCATAGCAAAAGTAAATAAGAATGATAAAGAAGCTATAATCGATAAAACGGGTAAAGTGCTTACAGGTTTTAAGTATGATGACGTTTTTACTTCTGCAAGTGGTTATTCAGAAGTGAGAATAGGAAAAAAATGTGGTTTTATTGATAAGACAGGTGTTAATATAACTGCTGTTAAATATGATGATGTTGCTGCTTTTCAGAATTGTATTGCTGAAGTTGTTTTAAACAAAAAACATGGCTGTATAGACGAAGTGGGCAGGGAAATTATTCCTCTTGTATATAGTGAAATCTTTCCTTTTTTTAACGGTATTGCAAAGGTTGAGTTAAATCACAAATACGGTGTTATTAATAAAGCGGGAAAAGAAATAATTCCTGTAAAATATGATGCTATTAAAACATTTACAGAAAATCTGGCGCCTGCAAAATTAAATGGAAAGTGGGGGATAATTGATAGTAATGATAATAAAGTTATCGATTTTAAATATGATAAGATCATATATTGCGCTAAAGATATATTTGCAGTTGGAAAATATAAGGATGAAGATACATCGAGACCAGAACTTGTATGGGGACTTATAAATATAAAAGGACAAGAGATTTTAGATTTTAAATATACGAGTATTGGCAAGTTGTCTGAAGGAATGTTACGAGTACAATTTGGAGAAGGAGGTTTTAAAAAATACGGTTCAGATGACGCGCCAATAATATTACAAAATATGGGGAAAGCTGGATTTATAATTGTAAATGGGAAAGAAGTAATAAAACCAATATATGATAACGTAAAAGATTTTTCTGAGGGATTAGCAGCAGTTCTTATTATCAAAGATAAAGACAGGCGATGGGGTTTTATTGATAAAGAAGGCAAAACAGTAATCAATTTAAAGTATGAGAATGTAGAAAGCTTTAAAAATGGA
>Ga0182006_1001833_pt1 | contig 12206 bp, 5 predicted proteins | sample Sormic07211104_1_FD_123022 | JGI IMG/M metagenome (GOLD analysis project Ga0182006, IMG submission 123022) | Rhizosphere microbial communities from Sorghum bicolor, Mead, Nebraska, USA - 072115-104_1 MetaG | ecosystem: Host-associated > Plants > Roots > Rhizosphere | place: USA: Nebraska...
AGCATCATTTGGTGTGACAGTCGCGCCGTTGACATCGGTAATGAAGCATTTGACCAGCTGGGGCAGGAGTTCTGCTTGTCACATCTGCTGAATTCACCGGGTAATTTCACAGCATCCAAACTATCCTGGGTAAAGCAGTACGAACCCGAAGTTTATGCGCGCATCCACAAGATGATGCTGCCGGGCGACTTCATTGCGATGAAGTTAACCAACGAGATCACCACAAGCATCTCGGCATTATCTGAAGGGATTCTCTGGGATTTCCAAACGAACAGCGTTTCTGCAGAATTGATGGCACATTATGGAATAGACGCCGCATTGATTCCCGAGATCAAACCCGTTTTCTCCGACCACGGTCGTGTGAGCGCTGAGGTAGCTGCACTACTCGGCCTGAAAGCAGGTACCGTGGTTTCGTACAAGTCCGGAGACCAGCCCAATAATGCTTTATCACTAAACGTACTTGAGCCCGGTGAGGTTGCTGCAACTGCAGGAACGTCAGGCGTGATCTATGGTGTCAGCGATCAGTTGACCTACGATCCGCAATCCAGGGTAAACACTTTCGCACACGTTAACCATACGCCCGAAGCACAACGCTTGGGTGTTCTGCTGTGCATCAACGGTACCGGAAGCTTAAACCGCTGGACGAAAAACCTGTTCGGCGCCGCTGTAAGTTATGCACAGATGAATGAGGAGGCTGCAAAGACACCTGTTGGTGCTGCCGGTATCCGCATACTGCCTTTTGGGAACGGTGCAGAGCGCATGTTGAACAACAAGATCGTTGGCGTGCACCTGCATGATATAGATCTGAATCTGCACCATCAGGGGCACATCTTCCGCGCGGTGCAGGAAGGTATTGCCTGTTCCTTCCGCTATGGACTGGACATCATGCGCAGCAATGGACTTCATCCAAGTGTCATTCGTGCTGGAAAGGCAAATCTGTTCTTAAGTCCGCTGTTCCTGGAAGCCTTTGTAAATGCAACCGGCGTTCCTGTAGAACTTTACCAAAATGATGGCAGTGTAGGTGCCGCCCTGGGCTCTGGCATTGGCGCAGGTACCTTCAGCACCGCAGCGGAAGCCTTCCAGAACATCAAACCACTGGAACTGGTAACACCAACCAAAACAGAAGCCTACGAGCCGGTTTATCAAAGCTGGCTAGGGTATTTAAATAAACAAAACTAATCTAAGCACAATAAAAATTATGGGAAATGTAATTACTGGAGAAAAGGAATTCTTCAAAGGAATTGAACAAGTGAAATATGAGGGGCTGGAATCGGATAATCCACTGGCATTCCGCTGGTATGATGAGAACCGTATGGTTGCAGGTAAAACGATGAAGGACCATCTTCGTTTTGCTGGCGCATACTGGCACTCGTTTGTCGCTACAGGCGGAGATCCTTTTGGTGAAGGAACCATAAATCACCCATGGGATAAAAAAGCCGACGCGGTGGAACGCGCAAAAGATAAAATGGATGCCGCATTTGAGTTCCTGACCAAAATGAACCTGCCATTTTACTGCTTCCACGATGTGGATGTGGTAGACTTTACCAATGACGTACTTGAAAATGAAAGACGCCTGCAAACGCTGGTTGAATATGCAAAGCAAAAGCAAGCAGAAAGCGGCGTGAAACTGCTTTGGGGAACGGCCAACTTGTTCTCAAACCGCAGATACATGAATGGTGCTTCAACCAATCCGAACTTCCATGTATTGGCACACGGTGCTGCACAGGTGAAATCGGCATTAGATGCTACGATTGCCTTAGGTGGTGAAAACTATGTATTCTGGGGCGGTCGTGAAGGCTACATGAGCTTGCTGAACACCAACATGAAACGCGAACAGGAACACCTGGCGAAGTTCCTGCATGCTTCTAAGGATTATGCACGTGCACAAGGTTTCAAAGGTACTTTCTTTATTGAGCCGAAACCATGCGAGCCAACAAAACACCAGTACGACTATGATGCGGCTACCGTAATTGGCTTCCTGCGTCAGTATGATCTGATGGGCGACTTTAAATTGAACCTGGAAGTGAACCACGCAACACTGGCGGGTCATACTTTCCAGCATGAAGTTCAGGTGGCTGCAGATGCAGGACTTTTAGGTTCTATGGATGCAAACCGCGGTGATGTTCAGAACGGCTGGGATACCGATCAGTTCCCGAACAACATCAATGAAGTAACCGAGGCCATGTTGATCGTATTGGAAAATAACGGGCTACAAGGTGGTGGTATAAACTTCGACGCTAAAATCCGCAGAAATTCTACCGACGCAGCAGATTTATTCTATGCACATATTGGTGGAATGGATACTTTTGCCCGTGCCCTGGTTACTGCAGACGCGATTTTACAAAAATCAGATTATAGGAAAATTCGTCAGGAAAGATATGCATCTTACGATGCCGGAGCTGGAAAAGATTTCGAAGCGGGTAAGATGACCCTGGAGGACCTTAGAAACTATGCGGTAGAACATGGAGAGCCTGAGACAATCAGCGGCCAGCAGGAACTGTTGGAAAACATTGTCAACAGGTATATTTAACCAAATATAAACACTTAAAAGTACATGAATTCATTAGGAACCTACGACTACGTCGTTTTTCTTGTCTACTTTGTCATTGTAGCCTCCTATGGTTACTGGGTTTACCACAAGAAGAAATCAGATGCAGAAAACTCGAAAGATTTTTTTCTTGCTAAAGATTCATTAACCTGGTGGGCGATCGGCGCATCCCTGATCGCTTCCAACATCTCTGCAGAACAGTTTATCGGTATGAGTGGCTCCGGCTTCACCATGGGTCTTGCTATTGCAACCTATGAATGGATGGCGGCCGTAACACTGATTATCGTGGCGGTCTTCTTCATTCCGGTTTACCTCAAGAATAAAATTTATACCATGCCCCAGTTTCTCGGGCAGCGGTATAACAGTACCGTGGCGATGATCATGGCCATCTTTTGGCTGCTGCTGTACGTAGTCGTTAACCTTACTTCCATCCTTTACCTGGGTGCACTGGCCATAAACAGCGTTTCTGGTATCAACATCACCGCATGTATGTATATCCTGGCTGTTTTCGCCGTACTGATTACATTGGGTGGTATGAAGGTAATCGGGTACACCGATGTAATTCAGGTATTCTTTTTAATCCTCGGCGGTCTGGCAACAACCTACCTGGCGCTGGAACTTGTGGCAACACATTTCGGCGGTTCAGGTGTAGCACAGGGGATGCAACTCATTACTGAAAAAGCATCAGATCACTTCCACATGATCTTTAAACAGGAAAATCCAAACTATATGGACTTGCCGGGCTTAACGGTATTGATCGGTGGTATGTGGATCGTGAACCTGAACTATTGGGGTTGTAACCAGTACATCACCCAACGGGCACTGGGCGCAGATCTTCAAACCGCAAGAAGTGGTTTGTTATTCGCTGCGGTACTAAAGTTGCTGATGCCTTTGATCGTTGTGGTACCAGGTATTGCGGCTTATGTCCTTTACAAAGAGGGCTATGGCGATTTTCAAAACGCAATGCAGAAGAATGGTTCCCTGAACGCGGATTCGGCTTACCCGGTATTACTGAACCTGTTGCCTGAAGGTCTTAAAGGTGTTTCTTTTGCGGCACTTGCTGCGGCGATTGTGGCTTCACTTGCCGGAAAGGCAAACAGTATTGCAACCATCTTTACGCTGGATGTTTACAAGAAAGTCATCAACAAAAATGCAGATGAAAATAAACAGGTAATTATTGGCCGGATCACCGTAATCGCTTCCATGCTGATTGCGATCATTATTGCGCCACACTTGGGTATGGATAAAAAAGGCGGCTTCCAGTTCATTCAGGAATATACCGGATTTGTATCCCCTGGTATTTTTGCCATGTTTATTCTGGGTTTCTTCTGGAAAAAAACGACCTCAAATGCGGCTATGTTTGCAACCATTGGTGGTTTCCTGCTTTCCGTATTCTTCAAGGTGCTTCCGAAGTTCGCGAACCTGGAATGGTTAAGTCCTTTTGGCTTCTCGAAACTGGTAACACAGGAAGACGGGACCATGCTCTATGAGATTCCATTCCTGGATCGTATGGGCTTTGTATTCCTGATCAGTGTGCTTGTGATGTGGATCATCAGTACCATCGAAGGGCGTAAAGGTGCAAACCCTAAAGGCCTGGAGATCGACAGCAGTATGTTCAAGACCAGCAACAGCTTTGCTGCGGGTGCATTGATTGTATTGGGTATTATTGTAGCCCTATACACTGTTTTCTGGTAGTCCGTTAATAACAAATTATACAAGCCGCACTGATTTACGCAGTGCGGCTTTTTTATGCGCCATAACTCCGTAAAAAGTCGGGGAATGAAAAACACCAGATTCGGGTTTTGACCGCCTATTGTTCGCCTATCGTTCGCCTATGCTTCGGCTCCAGCCGGAGGAAAGGCGACTAAAAGGCGGCGGAGAACAGGTCGAGATGCAATTCCATCTTGTCTGTGCTGGATTGCTGCTTGTATGTTGCTGTATAATAAAGAGATGTGGCTCTCAAAACTCTAAAATGGGGCTATCAAATGCGAAATTTTGAAAAATTGTTTTAAATACCGGAAGATAATGTCGTAACTTAATATTTACAATCGATTGATTAATTGTTTGGAGGTTATAATTAAAATATTAAATTTGTTTCAACCAAATATATCCTTATGCCTAAACTTATACCTACCTCAGCTAACTTGATCGGACACAACGAACCATGTGCGCCGCATGAGACTTCAAAGAAGCACCGATTCAGCTACTTGTTCTCGACGAGTACATCTTTTCGAGTCTAAACATTACAGATCTTTCCTGAATACCTTTTTTTGTACACATTTTACTGGTTAACGCTCGTCCGGTAATCCTGACCCTATACCATAGTTTTTCGGTCATGTTTCCCGCACGTGTATCATGTGAATTTCAGTCCGTTCAGCAGTTAAACAACCTAAAAACCCACTATATGACTTAATCTTAAACAAAAAAAGGAGTGAATGCGCCAACACTCAACTCCTTTTTCCTCCGAAAACAGTGTAAACTATTGTCAGAATTTTAACAATCAACCACAAATTTATGAAAAAAAGGGAACAGTGTGTCAACACTCTACGCTTCCGCTTTCGAAAAAACAGCGTCATGTTCCTCACGAACGTGATCTTTGTCTCCACTTTATTTGCTTGTGAACAGGCCGCTGCTGCGGCCTTTCCAAACAGCCGCTTCGCTTATGAGCGCGCAGACATTGTGGTCACCGGGCAAATTAAAGACGCCACTGGCGCCGGAATTCCCGGTGTAAGTGTAAAACTTAAAAACACGACCATCGCCACCACGACTGATGGGTCCGGTCGCTACACCATCCGGGTGCCGGAAAATGGGGTATTGGTCTTCAGCTACGTGGGTTATGTAACCAGTGAGCAACCCGTAAATGGCCGTACCGCCATCAATGTTAATCTTATGGAGGATAATGAGTCGCTCTCGGAGGTGATTGTTGTAGGTTATGGTACGCAAAAGAAAGCGGTGGTTTCTGGTGCGGTAACCGCTGTAAAAGGGGCGGAGCTTGCTAAAACGCCAACAGCAAACTTATCAAACTCTCTTGCCGGCCGTTTACCTGGTGTAACTGCTGTTCAGGCTAGTGGAGAACCCGGTTATGATGGTTCCGCCATCCGTATTCGTGGGGTAAACTCCCTGGGTAATAACAATGCGCTAATCGTAATCGACGGGGTGCCAAACCGGGCCGGTGGTCTGGAAAGGATTAATCCAAACGATATCGAGAGTGTGTCTGTACTGAAAGATGCATCTGCTGCGATCTATGGTTCGCGTGCGGCGAATGGGGTTATCCTCATCACCACCAAACAAGGACAAAGTGGTAAACCGCAGGTGTCTTACGACTTTGGTTATGGTTTACAACAGCCGGTGCGTACGCCTAAAATGTCGAGTTCCACACAATATGCAGAGATCCTGAATGAGCTGAACATCTTTGGCTCTGACCTTCCGGTAGATCAATGGTCTGCTGCATGGAGTGCATTTAAAAGTACGGGTTCGTATGTGCGTACAGACAACGGTAATACCATTAATGCGGCTTACCGCCCGGATGAAATGCAGAAGCTGCAGGATGGTTCCGATCCCCTGCGCTATCCAAATACCGATTGGTACGGCACAACGTTGAGAACCTGGTCACCACAACAACGCCATAACTTACAGGTAAACGGGGGTTCCGAAAACACCAAGTACCTGGTTTCTATGGGCTACCTGGATCAGGATGGATACTATAAAAAGTCTGCAACCGGCTATCAGCAATATGATTTCAGGATCAACCTGGAATCGAAATTTAACGACTATGTGACTGCAACGCTAGGTATCACCGGGCGTGAAGAGATGCGTAACTTCCCAACGGTAGGGGCCGGAGATATCTTCCGGATGCTGATGCGTGGTAAACCGACAGAGATTGAGGTTTGGCCGAACGGTCTACCGGGACGTGACATCGAGTTCGGTTACAACCCTTATGTGATTGCAACAGACCTTACCGGGTACGACCGCGACCGTCGCGACTACTTCCAATCGACCGGTCGGTTAGAGGTTAAGATCCCTGGAATCGAAGGTTTGCGCGTAACGGGTACCGCTTCTATTGATAAGTTCTTTGGAAAGCGTAAACGCTGGCAGACACCATGGACGCTGTACGACTGGGATAAAAAGACCTTCGAAGCAGACGGTGTAACGCCGGTGCTGGTTGGATCTGTCCGTTCGGAGCGTACCGACCCAAGTTTGCAGGAATATGCAGGTGATCAGCTCGCGATCAACCTGATGGGTATGGTCAACTATGATAAAAAGATCAATGATCACCAGTTTAATCTGATGGCGGGTGTGACCAGAGAGAAGGTGGATAACAGTGGCTTTTCAGCTTTCAGAAGATACTTCCTTTCTACCGCATTGCAGGAACTTGTAGGTGGTAGCGATAAAGAGCAGGCGATCAGCAATCCGGCAGATGAACCGTATAACCTGTACCGCAGGGCAAGGCTAAGTTACTTCGGCCGTGTGGGCTATAACTATAAGGAGAAATACCTGGCGGAATTCCTGTGGCGCGCGGATGGTTCTTACATCTTCCCCGAAGACAAACGTTTTGGTTTCTTCCCGGGTGTGTCTGTGGGCTGGCGTATCTCGGAGGAGTCCTTCTTTAAAAACAACATCTCCTTCGTTAATAATCTGAAGATCCGGGGTTCATGGGGCCAAATGGGTGCTGAGGCATACTTCGGTAACGCCCTTGCTGAGTACCAGTACCTGAGCACGATGGGCTTTGGAAATTACGTGATCAATGATCAGCTGACACAAACGCTATTTGAAAACCGCGTACCTAACCTGGACTTTGGATGGGAAGTGGCAAACAACGCCAATATTGGTTTGGATGCATCCTTCCTGAACAACAAGCTGACCTTAGAACTTGATGGATTTTATAACAAACGGACCAATATCCTGATCTCCAGAGGTAACTCCATTCCTGGAAGTTCTGGTATTACCGACAAATTACCGCCGGTAAACCTGGGTAAAGTGGATAACAAAGGTTACGAGTTTAAACTGAGTTATGCAGATCAGGCAGGGGACTTTGGTTATATGGTAAGTGTGAATGGTGGTTACTCGAAAAACAAAATCGTTTTCTGGGATGAAACGCCAGGTGCACCAGAATGGCAACGTTCAACCGGTATGCCAACAGGAACCGGACTTGCTTATGAGTACACCGGGGTGTTCAGAGATCAAACCGAGATTGATGCCAATCGTATCGACTATACTGGCTTAACGAACAGGTTATTGCCGGGTGACATGAAGTTCCGTGACGTGAATGGTGATGGCAAGATCAATGGTGATGACCAGATCAGGCTTGATAAAACCAACGTACCAAGATTTACCGGTGGTTTGAACATCAACCTAACCTATAAAAACTTCGACTTCTCTGCGCTGATCCAAGGTGCAACAGGTGGGGTACAGATCGTTGGTTTAACAGAGTCTGGTGATATTGGTAACTTCCTGGAATGGTCGTACATCAACCGCTGGAGCATTGACAATCCAAGCAGTGAGTTCCCTAGGCTATCTAACCGCGGACAAACGTACTACACGGACACCAATAATGCGGCTCAGAATACTTACTGGATCCGGAGCAATAACTATGTAAGGTTGAAGAACGTGGAATTGGGTTATTCCTTAAATCCAGAATTCAGCAAACGCATTGGCTTACGCTCCCTTCGATTCTATGCAAATGGTCTGAACCTCTTTACTCTGGATAAGATTAAAATCTGGGATCCGGAATCTACCAACTCCAGCGCTCAATATTATCCGCAGGCGAGAGTAATTAATGCAGGTATAAAAGCAGGATTTTAGACATTATAGGAACCGTTAAAAACTTAAATATGAAACCGATATACAGAAATAAATATTTATATGCACTGGCGATACTTGCAACAGTAACGTTGAGCTGCAAGAAAGACTTCCTGGCAGTGGAGCCACCAAACCAGATCTCCGCAGAGCTGGTCTGGCAGGATGCTGCACTTGCACAAGGCTTTGTAACTGAAATTTACAATGGCCTGGATGTGGGTGGATTTGATGAACAGATGCTTTCATCACTTTCCGATGAATCAATGTTCACACACCCGAACCGGGGGATTGACCTGATCAATGCCGGAACCATTAACCCAACTACTTTAGGCTGGGTGGATGAAACTTATGGCTATAATCAGATGTACAATCGCATCCGTTCATGTAACATTGTTATTGAAAGACTTGAAGGTGGAGAAAATGGAATTGCCGATCAGAACATCAAAGACAAGTTACTTGGCGAGGCTTATTTCCTACGTGGATATTTCTATCAGCAACTGTTGCGCTACTACGGAAGTGTGCCGCTGATTACGAAGAGCTACGCCTTAAATGATGATTTCCAGGTAAAAAGAGCCACTTATGAGGAGTGTGTGAACGCTATCCTGGCAGATTGTGAGAAAGCCATTGGTTTTCTGAATGGCCGTACCATGGAAAAAGGACGTACCACATCCATGGCTGCAATGGCTTTGAAGTCGCGCGTTTTGCTGTATGCAGCAAGTGATCTGCACGACATTCCGACCGCAAAAACTAAGTCTACCGTAATAGCCGGCTTTGCAAATCCAGAGTTTCTTGGCTACCTTTCAGGTGACCGTACTGCAAGATGGACGGCAGCACAAGCTGCTGCAAAGGCCATCCTTGATGCAGGTGCAGGTTATAAATTAAACCTTACGGCACCAGTAACACCGCAAGAAGGAAGAATGAACTACAAGAGTATAGCAATGGGCGGCGGCAGTAAAGCACCAGGAGTTGATGCCTCGGCAGCAACTGAACTGATCTTTGCGCGTTATTTCATAGACCGCAGTGATATGCGTTATGGCCGTGCAAACGGACCGAATGGTTATCACAACTGGGCAGGTAATACGCCGGTTGGTTTGCTTGTGGATGATTACGAGATGCAGGATGGAACGCCATTCAGCTGGACCAATCCTGCGCAAAAAGCTGCTCCTTATGTAAATCGTGACCCACGTTTCTATGCAACCATCTTGTATGACGGTGCAAACTGGAAACCAAGGAACCTGGTTTCAGGAAATGTAGACCCTGCAAATCAGATCCAGACCGGAGAGTACGACCTGCAGGAAGGTTCTGCTGTGATTACCTTTAAAGGTCTGGATACCCGCGGTAGTTCCATTGAAAACTGGAACGGCAGCTGGACGGGCTATTATACCCACAAGTTCATTGATCCGGATCCAAACATTATTGAGGCTTCCAATCCGCAGTTTGTGCCATGGCCTTTCTTCCGTTACACGGAAGCCGTATTTAACTACGTAGAAGCAAGCATTGAACTGGGTCAGGAAAGCGAAGCGCGTTTATGGCTTAACAGAATCCGCTTCCGCTCCGGAATGCCGGCGATCACCGCAACAGGTGCAGCATTAAAAGATGCTTACCGCCATGAGCGCCGCATTGAGATGGTGTACGAAGAGCAGCGCTACCATGATGCACGCCGGTGGATGATTGCACCGCAGACTTTAGGTCGTAAAACCACTTACATTAAGGTTACCGGTAAGTTTAAGCCCGGCAAAACATTGTCTGCACCATACCGCTACGATCCTGAAATTTACAACTATACTTACACGCCGACGACAGAGACCGCGCAGGAGAACCGCAAATGGGAGGATAAAATCTACTTCAGACCATTCAGTCGTGACGAGATTAACAGAAATAATCAACTGATACAAAACCCCGGATATTAGATCCGCTTAGCTAGCCGATGAAGAAAAGAATTTTTGGTGTATTTACAATCATGTGGGCTTCCACTTTCTGCTTTGCACAGCAGAAAGGGAAGCCTTACGTGCAAGAAATCAATGGTACGAAGCTGTCCTTCTCCATGCAGCCGGTTCCTGCCGGTACATTTACTATGGGCAGTAACAAGGGTAAGGATGATGAAAAGCCCCTGCATAAGGTAAACATTAGCGCCTTCTGGATGGGTACCCATGAAGTGACCTGGGATCTTTACGAGGCTTTCCTTTACAAAGACTACGAAACCACGCATAGTGTAGGTGCCGTGCCAGCGAATGTTGACGCGGTAACACGTCCTACAAAGCCCTACCTGGATATGACTTTCGGCATGGGTAAGGAAAATCATCCCGCACTGGCGATGACGCACTACAATGCCATCCAGTATTGCAAGTGGCTGTTTGCACGTACCGGCGTATTCTACCGCTTGCCGACAGAGGCGGAATGGGAATATGCCTGCCGCGCGGGTAGCAGCACAGAATATGCCTTCGGTGATGATGCGCAGGCTTTGGGAGATTACGCCTGGTATAAAGACAATAGTGGTGGAAAATCACAGCAGGTGGGTAAGAAGAAACCGAACAAGTGGGGGATCTATGATCTTTATGGGAATGTGGCGGAATGGACCTACGACCAGTACCAGGCAGACTATTATGCCAGTATGAAGGATGGGCAGCAGGATCCGGTGAATGTGCCTGAGAAGCTGTATTCGCATGTGATCAGGGGCGGTTCCTATGAGGACCCTGCCAAGGATCTGCGTTCTGCCGCTAGGCTTGCCTCAGACCCGGTATGGAAGCAGATCGACCCGCAGATCCCGAAAAGCAACTGGTGGTTTCCGGAAGCACCCTTTATCGGCATGCGTCTGGTTCGACCAGCCGTACAACCTTCCCCGGCGGAAATTGCAAAGTACTATGATACACCAGTAATTCCTGATTATTAAAACTAAAAACCAAAATATAAACAGAATGGAAAAAGAAAAACAATCTGCACCGCGCAGAGACTTCTTAAAAGCCGGTGCTTTACTGACCGGCGGTTTACTGCTGGACCAGTTTGCATTTGCTGCGGGGCACTCCGGCGTAAATGATACCATAAAAATTGCACTTATTGGATGTGGTGACCGCGGTACTGGCGCTGCTTTCCAGGCTTTGAGCACGAAATCCAACCTGAAGCTGGTGGCTATGGCCGATGCATTTCAGGATCGGATGGATCAGAGCTACAAGCTGCTGAGTGATAAATTCAAGGAAAAGGTAGATGTACCTGCAGACCGCCGCTTTGTTGGCTTTGATGGTTATAAAAAAGCCATCGCCTTAGCCGATGTGGTGCTGCTGGCAACCCCTCCGGGCTTTCGTCCGATGCACTTTGAAGAGGCGGTGGATAAGGGTAAACATGTGTTCATGGAGAAACCTGTTGCGGTAGATTCACCAGGCATCCGCAAGGTGCTTGCTGCCGCGGAAATCGCCAAGAAAAAGAAATTAAACGTTGTTGTGGGCTTGCAACGCCGCTATCAAACTAACTACCGGGAGACCATGAAACGCATTCAGGATGGCGCCATTGGCGACATTGTAAGCGGACAGGTGTACTGGAACAGTGGTGGTGTATGGGTGAAAAAACGTCAGCCACAGCAAACAGAAATGGAATACCAGATGCGCAACTGGTATTATTTCAACTGGCTTTGCGGTGACCACATCGTAGAGCAGCACGTCCATAATATTGATATTGCGAACTGGGCAAAGAATGCTTATCCGACCTCGATTCAGGGTACAGGCAGTCGCGCATGGCGCACCGGCAAGGACTATGGTGAGATTTACGACAACCATGCCGTGGAGTTAACCTATGCGGATGGTGCGGTGATCTACAGCCAGTGCCGCCACTTTGAAGGTATTTCCAACCGTGTGGATGAGACTTTTCAGGG
>Ga0182006_1001834_pt1 | contig 12206 bp, 10 predicted proteins | sample Sormic07211104_1_FD_123022 | JGI IMG/M metagenome (GOLD analysis project Ga0182006, IMG submission 123022) | Rhizosphere microbial communities from Sorghum bicolor, Mead, Nebraska, USA - 072115-104_1 MetaG | ecosystem: Host-associated > Plants > Roots > Rhizosphere | place: USA: Nebraska...
CATCATGCTGGGTAACGGTGCCGGTACACCGGCGTTGCTGATCCTGGCCCTGTTGGTGTTGCTGATGTTCTCGGTGGGCTACACCACCATGTCCCGGCACGTCACCAATGCCGGTGGCTTCTACGCATTTACCTCCCGTGGCCTGGGTGGCCTGGCGGGTGGCGCGGCAGGGGTGTTGGCGATGTTTGCCTATAACATCCTCCAGGTGGGGCTGTATGGCATGTTCGGCGGTGTGGTCAGCGGCACCATGGCCAGTGTGTTTGGCCTGGAGCTACCCTGGTGGGCTTATTCACTGATGGCAATGGCCAGCGTCGCGATCCTGGGGTATCGCAAGATCGATCTCTCGGCCCGGGTGCTGTCGGTCATCGTGATCGCCGAGTACCTGGCGATCCTGACCCTGGATTTCGCCATCCTCAGCACGGGCGGCGACAGTGGCGTCAATCTCGACGCGTTCGATCGCAGCCACGTGTTCAGCGGTACGCCCTCAATCGGCTTGCTGTTCTGCTTTGCCGCGTTCATCGGCTTCGAGGCCACGACCATCTACGGCGAAGAAGCCAGGAACCCGCAACGGACCATCCCGATTGCCACCTACTGCTCGGTCTTGCTGATCGGCGGGTTCTACGCGCTGTCGGTCTGGTCGATGGTGGTGGGGGTGGGCGCGGACAAGATCGTGCCGATGCTGCAGGCCTTGCAGGATCCCACGACTTTCATCTACGGCATGTCCGATCACTTTGTCGGCCCGCACCTGACCCAGATTATCCGGGTGCTGTTCATGGTCAGTATCTATGCCGGGTTGCTGGCCTTTCATAACGCCGCCGCCCGTTATTTCTACGCCATCGGACGCGACGGCCTGTTGCCGCGCCAATTGGGAACCACTCATCGCGTCCACCAGAGTCCCCATATGGGCTCCGTCTTGCAGAGCTTGATTTCTGCAGTGGTGGTACTGATTTTCGCCGCCATGGACGCCGATCCGATCCTGCAGTTGTTTGCCTGGCTGTCCAACCTGGCCACGTTGTGCGTGATTCTGTTGATGGCGCTCACGTCCGCCGCGGTGTTTGCCTTTTCCCGCCGCCACCCCGAGCTGAAGCTGGGACTCTGGCGTGGGGGGATCTTTCCCGCTTTATCCTGCCTGATCCTGTTGTTGGTCCTGATCATCGCGGTGTTGCATTTCGATGTGCTGACGGGCGCCAGCCAGACCTTGTCCTATGGCCTCTGCGCGATCATTCCCGCAGCGTTGCTGGCGGGTGTGTTGCTGGCGGCTCGGCTGCGCAAGGGGGCGCCGGAGCGGTATCTGATGCTGGGGAGCCACAAGCTCTAGGACGTCACAGGTGCTGCTTGAGGAAGCTTACGAACTCAAGGGCCAGTTGCGAGGGTTCTTCCTGGGTGGGAAGCAGCAAGGCAATTTCGTACCTGATGGCGGGCTTGAAGGGCTTCAGGACCAGATCGCGGGCGAAGGGACGGCTGACCACCGGATCGACCATCCCGACGCCCATCCCGGAGCGGACCAGTTCGCAGGCCGTCGCAAAGAACTCTGTCTCGGCCACCACGTTCCAGGATGACCCGTATGCCGAAAACGCCATTGCCAGTTGCTGGTAGAGGGGGTCGCCCTTGAACAGCGAAACGAACGGCACGCCATCCAGGTCCGCCGGGGTGATCACGTCCAACGCCGCCAGCGGATGATCGACAGGCATCATGCACTGGCACTCATAGGCAATCACCTCCATGCGGGACGTCGGGTAGTCGAGGGGCAGTTCGGCAATGGCCAGGTCGAATTGTTGCGTCGTGATCAGTTCGCGAACGGACTGTGAGTTCCGGGTGATGATCTTGAGCTCCAGGCCCGGGCGCTCCCTGGCGAATTCAGCCATCAGCCGAGGCAGCAGGCAGATCGAGATGCTGGCATAGGCAGCAATTGCCAGGTGGCCGCGTTTACCCGTGCGGATTTCCTTGGCAATGCGCTGGGTCTTCTCCACGGCCTCCAACGCACGCTCCGCCTCGATGAAGAACAACCGCGCCTCGGGAGTGGGTTGCAGGCGGCCGCCCTTGCGCACGAACAGCTTGAGGCCGGTTTCATGCTCCAGGTTGGCAATGGTGTTGCTGATCGCCGGCTGGGAAATATTCAGGAGTTCCGCAGCGCGGGTCATCGTGCCGTGAATCATCAAGGTTCTGAAGCACTCGAGCTGGCGGATTCGCATGGGGCTAGCCTATAAATTCAACTTATACCGAGGCCACTTTATATTATTGGTTTGTGGTTTTCTCCTGTGTTTTCCTTGCTCGCAAGCCCATCAGCGCAGAGGAAAACCGCGACATGAACACGATGACTTCGATGACCCCCGGTGAGCGGATTCTCCTGCCGGCCCGGCACGGTGTAGCGCTCCGGTTGAACCAGGGACAGACCCTCAAGGTGATCAACACCCATGGCAAACAGGTGGTGGACACCTGGGCATTCAACCCGGACGACCTGCAAGAAGCCATGTCGATGGAGCACAGCCGTCCTTTCTGGTTGAAACTCAACCCTCGTGAAGGGGACAGCCTGCTGACCAACAAGCGCCGCAGGATTCTGACGCTGATCGAGGACACGACGCCGGGCATCCACGACACTCTGGTCGCCGCCTGTGACCCGACCCGCTACATTCAACTGGGCGTCGTCGGCCATCACGCCAGTTGCAACGAAAATCTCTTCCTGGCCCTGGAGGCCCTCGGCCTGGTGGCGCCTGACACGCCGAGTCCCTTGAACCTGTTCATGAACGTTCCGGTGCATGAAGATGGGCGCATCGAATTCGCCGAGCCTGTCAGCACACCAGGGCAATATGTCTGCCTCAAAGCAGAAATGGACGCTATTGTGGTCCTGTCCGCCTGCCCCCAGGACGTTACCGCCGTAAACGGCATGCGGCCCCAGGACGTGCATTACTGCATCCTCTGACGCACCGCAGACCTGCCGGCAGCGGTTGCTTGCCGGCAGGACACCGAATACCTCGCAAGCACCCCGTCGGGTGCCCGGAGAAAACCATGCGCAAGATACCCCCTCTGAATTCCGTGCGAGCGTTCGAGGCTGTCGCACGGCACCAGAGTTTTTCCGCCGCGGCGAACGAGCTCTCGGTGACGGTCGCGGCGGTCAGCCATCAAGTGCGCCAGTTGGAGGAAGGCCTGGGACAAAAGCTCCTGGAAAGGGGCCGGATGGTGACCCTCACGCCCGCCGGGAAGGCGATCTATCCATTGCTGCGCGAGGGCTTCGACCAGATTGCCCAGGCGTTCACCTTGTTGGGCGGGGCAAAGGAGGGCGACGCCATCCACGTGTCCACCACGCGGGCATTTGCCGAACGCTGGCTCATGCCGCGGCTGGCGAAATTCAATGAGATCTATCCGAACATCGTGGTGTCCATCCACGCCTCGGAAAAAGTCGTGGACTTGCGTGCTGAAACCGTCGACCTGGCGATTCGTTATGGGCCGGTCGATGCCGATGTACGCGGGCCGGTGTTGTTCGAAGACCGGTTCATCGCGGTCGCGGACGAGCGCATTTGCCCGGGGGAGGGCAACGCAACGATCAACGATTTTGCGAATCGACCGCTGCTGGCGTTCAAATGGAAGAACCAGGCGCTTGAAGCCCCGTCGTGGTCAGCCTGGCTCGCTGGCGTCAAGCGCAATGCCGCCGGGGATTTGCGCATTTCCTGGTACAGCGAGGAAACCCTGGCGTTGCATGCGCTGGAGCGGGGCCTGGGGCCCTTGTTGTGCAGCGATGTGCTGATTGACGATGAGCTGCGTTCCGGGCGGATCCGGCGATTGGAAGGTCCGGCCTTGGCGGGGTTCACCTATCATCTGGTCGGGAGCGGCCATGGCCACCCACGGCGCAGCCTGGCGTTGTTCAGGGAATGGCTCCTGGACGAGGCCAGGTCATTCAGGGGCAATGCCCTCAATGACCTGGCAGGAGATCAACGCCTGCTCACGACTTGAGCCCATCCGCGAGCATGGCCGATTCTATCGCCAGGCACGCACTGAGCAATGAGTCGTCGCGACCTCGTGTCGCCGAGACCAGCACTGAGGTGGCAAGCCCGAGGCTGTCCCGGCCGGATGGGAGGGCGACGCCCGGCATGTCCAGCAGGCTGCCGATCATGGTGAGCGACAAGGTTTCCAGATTGACCGCCGCGAACAGCGTGTCGTCTTGCTCCAGAGGCGCCATGGGCGGAGCGACATGTTTGACCGTCGGCATGACCAGGAAGGCGCCGTCGAGCTCATCCTCGATGGCGGCCATCAGTTCTTCCCTTGACTGTCGGATCCTGGCTTCCGTCGCCGAGTCGATGCCCTTGGCCGCTCGCAGCCGTGCGCACACGCGTCTGTCCATCCGGGCACCTTGCGGACTATCCACGATCGGGCCCAACAGGCGCCAGGCTTCTATCGCGCCCAACCAGCCCGAGCGGGCGATCAGTTCACGGGTCCGGGCGACGGCGGCTACCGCTCGATACTCAACCTGGGCGCCGGCGGCGCGCAGCCGTTCCATCGTGGCGACAAGGTTCTGCCGCACCGCGGGTTGCAGCGCCGGGGCGGACAACACACCTTCGTCGACTACCAGGCGCAGCTCCGAAAGCCTCGCAGCCGGGCAGTCGCCGTCGTTGCTTCCGCGCATCGCCCTGTCCAGTGCGGCGCAGTCGGCCACGCTGTGGGCGAAGGCGCCCAGGCTGTCGAGCGTGACGGCAAGAGGGTGCACGCCTTGCTGGCTGTAGCGACCCGTCGAGGCCTTGTAGCCGACCAGGCCATTGAACGCCGCCGGGACGCGAATCGAACCGGCGGTGTCGGTGCCAATGGCGCTGCTGACAACACCCCGTTGAACCGCGATGGCCGAGCCGGAAGAGGAACCGCCGGGCAGGCGGATTTCATCGACCACGGCATTTGAGATAGGCGTCCCGAAATGCGGGTTCAGGCCCAGGCCGGAATACGCGAACTCCGCGAGGTTGGTTTTCCCCAGCGGGATCATGCCCTGTGCGGTGAGGGTGGCGATGACTGCTGCATCCTCGACGGCGATCTCGGCGTCGACCCGGGTGATGGAGCCGGCGGTCGTCCGGCTGCCGGCAACGTCCAACAGATCTTTGATCGCGTAGGGAATGCCGTCGAAAGCGCTCAGTGGAGTGCCTTGTTGCCAGCGGCGGGTCGATGCCCTGGCGGCGTCGAGGGCGCGTTGCTCCAGCAAGGTGATAAACACATGCTCCGTTTCTCTCGCCGCGGCCAATGCGCAGGCGACCAACTCATCGGGTGTCGTCAGGCCCTGCCTCAATCGCTCGGCGGTTTGCAGCATCGTGATCATGTTCTCTTCCTTGTCGACTAGGCGACGGTGCCGGACGCTCAAGCCACCGACACCTGGTGTTGTCTTTCCTCGATCATCTGCCGGACCAGCACCGGAACGGCGTCGAAGGCATTGGCGATGGAGGCTTCATGGCGCGCGTCGGCAAACTCCTGGTAGTCGATGGAAATCACATGGGTTTCATTCACGCCCAGGTAATGCGCGCAGGTCTGGATGTGCGTGTCCAGATGGTTCATGGTCTCGCGAACGCCGCCAGGACCGAAGCCGAATTCGCCTCGGGACGACAGGATGACCAGTTTCTTGCCGCGCATGATCGGTTCCAGTGGGTAGTCGCCACGTTCCAGGTCGAAGGTGAAGGTTTTGCCGATCCGGATCACCTTGTCAAACCAGGACTTGAGCGCGGCCGGCATGCCGTAGTTGTACATCGGCGTGCCGATGACGATGACGTCGGCGCGGTCGAGCTCATCGATCAACTCGTCCGAGAGGCGGATTTCCTCGCGTTTTTGCGGCGTCAGCTGCTCTTCGGGGGTAAAGACCGCGGCAATCCAGGCCTCGGTCACGAAGGGTGGGGGATTGCGGCCGACGTCACGGGTGATGACTTGGGTACTGGCATCGCGCTCACGCCAAGCCTCGACAAAGGCCTGGGACAGTTTACGGCTCAGTGAGCGATCGGATCGTGCGCTGGCGTCAATATGAAGAAGGGTGGTCATGTCCTGTGTCCTGTTAAGCCTGAGGTGGAATTACCTCGGCGACGGCAACAAGTTGGCCACGGCGCTCAGCTGCCCGACTATTGATATTTACTTGAACGACATCAAATAAAACTCAATAAGTGATTGTTCTTTCTCGCGCCGACTTGAAAAGCCGCTATTTCCAAGCCGGAAATGCCTGGTTCACATTGCACGTTTGAGGAAAATTCAACCCGACAAGTTTTCTAAAGGACGGTTTAGTTATCGTCAATTACTTAAACTTGCGGACCTCGCTTTAATGAATCCGGGCGATACAGGTGGTCGCCGGTCAGCGAGGAAAATAATAATGTCAACGCGTCGCGAATCTGCAAACAGTTTAATCAACGAGGCCAACTATGATGCACTTGGTATCGAGCCGGTGCCCGATAGCCAGCGTACGTCTACGCCCCTGGACCAGTTCTGGATCTGGGCGGGGGCGAACGTGGCGCCGATCAACTGGGTATTGGGTGCCATCGGTATCCAACTCGGCCTGAGTCTGATCGAAACCCTGCTGGTCATCGTGATCGGTAATCTGTTGGGCGCCGCCTTGTTCGGCGGCATCTGCATCATGGGGCACCGCACGGGAGTCCCGCAGATGGTGTTGTCCCGGCTGGCGTTCGGCCGACGCGGTGCCTACCTTCCCACCCTCATGCAGGTACTGATGCCGATGGGTTGGGTGGCGACCAACACCTGGATCGTGCTGGACCTGGCGGTGGCCGCCCTGGACAGGGTCGGCATCAGTGGCGGCATGGAACTCAAGTACGGCATCGCCCTGGTCGTCATGATCGCGCAGGTCGGGATCGCCGCCTGGGGTTTCAACGCCATCAAGTGCTTCGAGCGCTACACCATGCCGGTGATCCTGCTGATCATGGTGGTGATGACCGGCCTGGCCTTCACACACGTGGACATCCAGTGGCAGCGCTCGACCGTCGAAGGTATCGGCAAGCTTTCGGCCATGAGCAGCCTGATGACGGCGATCGGGATCGGCTGGGGCATTTCGTGGCTGGTTTACGCCTCGGACTACACCCGCTTCACCCAGAGCAAATTGTCCGACGGACAGGTGTTCCGCTCGACGTTCCTCGGCATGTTCCTGCCCACCGTCTGGCTGGCATTCCTGGGCGCGGCGATTGCCTCAGCGGGCGCCGGTTCGGACCCCGCACAACTGATCATTGCGGTCTTCGGCACCATGGCATTGCCCGTCCTGCTGGTGCTGCTCCATGGTCCGGTGGCCACCAACATCGTGGTCATCTACTCAGCGGCCCTGGCCACCTTGTCCCTGGACCTACGCGTCCCACGCTGGGTGGTTTCTACGGTCTCGGGCCTGGTGGCGCTGTTCATCCTCTATCTGTTCCTGCAATCCGGCGAGTTCGTGCACGCCTTTGAAAACCTGATGGTGTTTTTCGTGGTGTGGATCAGTCCCTGGGCGGGTATCACCCTGGTCGACTTCTTCCTGATTCGCCGGGGGCGGATCGACGTGAAATCGCTTTATTGCCATCACTTGGAAAGTACCTGCACTGACGTGAACTGGAAGGGTGTATTTGCACTGGCCGTGGGTGTGTTGGCGGCCTGGTTATTCCAGGTAGGCACTATCCAATCGCTGCAAGGCCCTCTTGCGATGGCATTGGGTGGAATTGATTTGTCCTGGTTGGCGGGGTTTTGCGTGGGCGGCGGTATTTATTACGTGTCGCATCGCTCGCGTCCCAGCGAAGTTATTAACCGGTCAGTGATGGCTAAGTAAACGCTGTGCAACGATTCAACATTAAAGAGGTTATTGCAAATGTCTCACCTTGAACAAACCAATGTGCTGGCTGCATTGAACGGCGGCGCCGAGATCGATGCATTCCTGGGCAACGTCGTGGAGATCGCAATCGTGACCCGGGACCATAAACGCACCATGGACGGCTTGCTCAAGTTGGGGATCGGCCCATGGCGGGTATACACCTTCAGCCCGGAGAATACCCGGAACCAGACGTACCACGGTGAACCGGCCGACTTTGTATTGAAGGTCTGCTTCGCCCAGTCCGGAAACATGGTTTGGGAGCTGATGGAGCCGGTGTCCGGGCCAACGATTTTTGCCGACTTCCTGGAGGCCCATGGCGAAGGGATCCAGCACGTTGCCTATGACTGCAACAACATTCCGTTCGAGGAGCGCATCGCCGAATTGCAGCGACGCGGTTTCAAATGCGTGCAGTCCGGCTCCTGGATGGGCGTGAATCACTTCGCCTTCTTCGGCACCGAGGCCGACACCACCACAGTCTTCGAAACCTACGCCTTTCCTGCCGACTGGGACTATCCGGAGCCGGAGTCCTGGTATCCGCCGCGGGCATAAGTCCACTCGGCATCACTGGGTTTCGCCTGGGCGTCAGCAGCGCCTGGGCGTGACCGCTTTGCAACGACACAGGAGTAAAACCATGAACCCTGTCCGGATGGATAACATCAGTTGGGTGGACTATGAGCGCCGGGTGCAATCAGGTGCAGTGGTCTTGCTGCCCATCGGCGCCACGGAGCAGCACGGGCCCCATCTGCCCTTGGGGACCGACGCCTTGCTCGCCAGTGCAATCAGTGAAGACGTGGCTCGCAAGATCGACGGCGTGGTCGCCCCGGCCTTGTCCTACGGCTATAAATCCCAGCCCAAGTGTGGGGGTGGGCAGCACTTCTGCGGCACCACCAGCGTGGATGGCGCGACGCTGATCGCCATGGTCCGCGATGCGGTGCGCGAGTTTCATCGCCATGGCGTAAAGCGCCTGGTCCTGGTGATCGGTCACTACGAAAACCAATGGTTCGTGACCGAAGGCATCGAACTGGCAATGCGTGATATCGGGCCGGAGGCCGGGCTGGAGGTCATGCGCCTGGAGCACTGGGAGTTCGTCAAAGCACAGACCCTTGACACGATCTTTGCGAACGGTTTTCCGGGCATCGCACTGGAGCACGCAGCGGTTATCGAGACGTCGATGATGCTGCATTACCACCCGCAACTGGTGTGCCTGGACCAGATCCCTGACCACGGACCGGCCGAGTTCCCGGTCTACGATATGTACCCGACCCGAACCGAATGGGTGCCGGCCAGCGGCGTGCTGTCCTCCGCGCTGGGGTCGAGCGCGGAGAAGGGACAGTTGCTGGTGGCGGATGTCGTCAGCGGTATTGTCCAGGCGGTGCGATCGGAGTTCAGGCTCGCTGGGGCCGAGTCGCAGATTTCAAACGGCTGAACCGGATGCTCGTGCAGGGTTGCCGGAGGCGAACATCGGCAGCCGCTGCAACATCCAGTTCAGTAACTCCTGGGCAGGGGCCGCCAGCGGGCGTCCGGACTTCACCAGCAGTTTCGCCTCGACCCCGAGGAACAGGGGGTGGTCAACGGCCACTGCCGCGAGGCTGCCTTGGGCAATTTCCCGATAGGCCGCTACTTCGCCCAACAGCGAGGCAAACTCGCCGCTGGCGACCAGGCGCTTGAGGGCGGCCAAGGAGTTGCTGACCAACGCCGGACGGATTTCGATCTTCTCGGCGTACTCGAGCATCTTCAGCGCGTGACCGATACCGAAGGTCGGCGGCGTCAGCACCAGTTGGCAGTCGAGCAAGTCGGCGACGGTTGCCATTGTCCCTTGCAAGGCCAGCGGATGGTCCGGGCGAACCAGCAGCATGACGGGCTGCCGGGACGTCGCTCGGTAATCGATGTGAGTGTGGGGAGGCGGGTTGTAGGCCAGGCCGATGTGCGCGCGATTTTCCGCGATTTCGTTCAGGACGTCGTCCACGGGCAGTATGTCCAGCCTGACATCGAGCTTGGGGTACTGTTTGCAGAACGGCGCGAGCACGTGGTCCACCAGGGTATCGACGTAGCCTTCGCTGATGACGACCCGCACGTGTCCCTGTTGCAGCCCCTTGATGGCCTGGAGCTGGTCTTCGAGTTTCTCCTGATGTGATCGGTAGCCGCGCCAGAACTCCAACAGGTGCGCGGCAGCTTCGGTGGGCTGGACACCACGGGCCTGGCGTTCGAACAACCGGGTACCCAACTCCTCTTCCAGCAACTTGATCTGGCGGGTAATCACCGAGGGGGAGGTGTTGATGCTGTCCGCCGCGCCACGGATCGAGCCGTGGGTCAGCACCTCATGAAAATACCGCAGGCGTTGCTGGTTGATCTCGCGCATGGCTGGTGTCCTTCCGATTTTGCGTTGCTCATGGAGCAACGTTACACGAACATGGTTGCTCTTGCTGCTACTCATGCCGTCGGCGCAACATCTGCGACACGTCAGAGCAACAAGAAAAATTGGAGACTCCCATGTCGACCATCGTGAATCCGGTACCCAGCGCAGCCCTTTCAACGTTGTACCGCAAGCTCAACTGGCGCCTGTTGCCGCTCCTGTTCGTTTGCTACGTTTTCGCCTACCTGGACCGAATCAATGTCGGCTTTGCCAAGTTGCAGATGCAAAACGACCTCGGGCTGTCCGACGCGGCTTATGGTGTCGGGGCAGGGGTTTTCTTCCTGGGCTACGTTCTGTTCGAACTGCCCAGTAACCTGATGCTGCCCCGCGTGGGGGCGCGAAAGACCTTCAGTCGCATCCTGGTGCTATGGGGCATCACCTCGGCCTGCATGCTGTTCGTGCGCAACGTACCGATGTTTTACGCCATGCGCTTTCTGCTGGGGGTCTTCGAAGCCGGTTTCGCCCCTGGGATGATCTATTACCTGTCCTGCTGGTACGGCCCCAAGCGCATGGCCCGGGCCATCGCGATCGTGTTCATCGCCGGCCCCGCTGGCGGCATTATCGGTGGGCCGCTTTCGGCCTGGCTGATCACCACGTTCGAAGGCATGGGTGGGCTTGCCGGATGGCAATGGATGTTCCTGATCGAGGGCTTGCCCTGCGTCCTGCTCGGTGTGTTTGCCTATTTCCATCTGTGCAACCACCCGGCGGAGGCTCGCTGGCTGAGCAATGAGGAAAAGCAGATGCTCCAGCGCGAGCTGGGAGCTGCCCCAGGCGGCGAGCATTCGTTCCGGGCGGTGTTGCGCGATCGCAGGATCTACCTCCTGGCGAGTGCCTACTTCTGCATCATCTTTTCAATCTACGCCATGAGCTTCTGGCTGCCGGCAATCCTCAAGGCCCAAGGTGTCCACGACATGATGCAGTTGGGCTGGTGCGCCGCTATCCCCTACGTGGCCGCGGGCGCCGGCATGTACTGGATCGGACGCCGCTCCGACCGCTTTGGCGAGCGTCGCTACCACTGCGCGGTTCCCGCAGCCGTCGGGGCGGTACTGATACTTTTGTATCCTTCTGCCGATGGGAACCTGGTGCTATCAATGGTTCTGCTGACGCTGGCGATCGCCATGATGTTCATGGCCTACACGGTCTTGTGGGCGATGCCCTCCGAGTTGATCAAAGGCGAAGCGGCAGCGGGAGGCATCGCCCTGATTAACACCATCGGCTTGTGCGGCGGCTTTTGGGGGCCAGCGGTGATCGGTTGGGCGAAGACATCAACGGCGAGCATGAACCCTGGCATCGTCGCGGTCGGTTGCGTGTTTCTCTGCGCCGCGTTGGTGATCATCGCGAGCAAACCGCTGGCACGTCGCGACCGGATCTTGAATCCCGTGCAAGTTGAACAGGTGCTTTGAACCTCACACCCATCATGTTCCGCAAGGAACCTTTCCAAAGAGAGAACGCAGATGCTTTTACATCTATCGACCTGGGCCGAAATCGAAACATTCCTCCAGCGCAGCCGTACCGTGGTCATCCCGATCGGTTCCAACGAGCAGCACGGGCCTACCGGATTGCTGGGAACGGACTGGATGTGCCCCGAAATCATCGCCCATCAGGCGCAGCAGGCTGCGGACATTCTGATTGCCCCGACCTTCAACATCGGCATGGCGCAGCATCACCTCGGGTTTCCCGGAACGATCTCGCTCAGGCCTTCGACGTTCATCGCCGCCATCGGTGACTGGGTACGCTCGCTGGCTGCCCATGGGTTTGAAAAGATACTGTTCCTCAATGGCCATGGCGGCAATATCGCCTCGATTGAAGCGGCGTTCTCGGAACTGTACGCCGAGGCGAGTTTCGCCCGTCGCCCGGCGGGGTTCGCCTTGAAGCTGTGCAACTGGTGGGATCTGGAAGGGGTCAATGAGCTGGCGCGGGAGCAGTTCCCCACCGGTCACGGTATTCATGCAACGCCTTCGGAAATCGCCGTGACCCAGTGGGCCTATCCCCATGCCA
>Ga0182006_1001835_pt1 | contig 12193 bp, 8 predicted proteins | sample Sormic07211104_1_FD_123022 | JGI IMG/M metagenome (GOLD analysis project Ga0182006, IMG submission 123022) | Rhizosphere microbial communities from Sorghum bicolor, Mead, Nebraska, USA - 072115-104_1 MetaG | ecosystem: Host-associated > Plants > Roots > Rhizosphere | place: USA: Nebraska...
CGCCACTTCATCGATCTGGCCGGAGACCCGTGGACGAATCTCGACCGTTTCCGGCGCTTCCAGGCGCCCGGTGAATTCGTCCCACTCGTTGACCGGTTGTTCCAGCACCTTGGCCACGCTGACCTTGGCTGCTGGCATCGTGGCGGCGGTTTCCGGGGCCTTGCCGCAAGCGCTGATCACCACGACGGCCAACAAAGCCAACGGGAAGCGCAAATGTTTGAATGACTGTTCCATGGATGCATCCGCCAATGTATTGAGATTGGCGAATGATGCGCGGCGGGTTTGTATCTCACGAATCGAATGGGGCGAAGGTAACTATCATTCGGAATGATATAAGGCCCGAGCCAGCCCTCTAGATTGCGCCTTGCGTCAGAGCGCAATCAACCCGGTTAATGGCAATTCTGTGTTTCCGGATCTGCAAGGGGGCGAGTTAGATCAATGTGCAGGTTTACGGACGCCCTTGGGTAAGGTGCATTCAACGCGGTATCAGTCATATGACAGGTGGGTTTTTATGGGGGGCTCAATGAGTCCCCCACTGCGGCGCAACCGCATCCGATTTTTCGGGACAGCTGTCCGCGCCTTGTTTTCAGATGCGTTTGAACGTCCTTTGGCAAATAGCTCCAGAGCGTCAGACCCGAACGGGTCTCTATCCGAGGGGTGATGTTGGTAAAATAATTCAGGGTCGGCCAATCGGCTACACCGCCCATTGACGCGAGGTTTGCCTGATGGCCCCGGTCGATTTTCAGGGCGGCGCTGGCGCCTTTGTAGTCGACAGGGTCCAGTGTTTCGTCCGGGGCAACATCGGGGTCGGTTCCCCAGTAACGTCGCGCTGCTGCCTCGGGAGTTGCAAGGGAGGATCGACCTGGCGCATATAGCTCAACGTCATCCGGCACAACGCTCTAATCCCCACCGCCAGGCTCGGGTCATGTATCTGGAAGCCCGGCGAATGGGTAGGCCACACGTTCTTGCCCTCCAGCGCGGGCGGTGTCACGCCCATACGCATGAAAATCCCCGGAACCTCGCGGGCGTACTCGGCGAAGTCATCGGCGCCGTAGGTGCCGTTGTCGATTCGTACCGGTGTGGTCGACACTTGTTGCAGCACCGGCATCAACTGGTCAACCAGTGCGGTATTGTTGTAGCCAGCACGGTAGTTCCCTGGCAGGTAGTCCACCTTGGCGGTGGCCCCCGAGGCTTCGGCGATGTGCTCGGCGGTGCGGGTCATGCGCTGCAACACGTCCTCGCGCTGTTCATCGCTGACGGTGCGAATCGAACCTTCCAGACGCACTTCGGCGGGGATGATGTTGTGGCGGTCACCGGCCTCGATACGGCCCACGGAAATCACCGGCGCCGGTAACAGACTGAGGTTGGATTGACGGCTTGCAATGGTCTGCCAGGCGAGGAGCACCTGGGCTGCGACGGGCACCGGGTCGATGCCGGTCCAGGGGAAGGCCGCATGGGTCTGGCGGCCGATGATGCGCGCGACAAAGGTATCGGCCGCCGCCGTGGTGCGTTGCCGGCTGAGGGTGAAAGTACCCGCCGTACCCGCTGTCACGTGGATGCCGAAGATCACCGCCGGCGCGGGGTTTTGCAGAGCGCCTTCCTTGATCATCAATTGCGCGCCGCCTTGTTCGCCCAGCGGCGGCCCTTCCTCGGCCGGCTGGAAGATCAGCTTGAGGGTGCCGGGTAATTGCTCGCGATGCGCCGCAAACACCTCGGCCACCCCCAGCGCCATGGCCATATGTGCATCGTGGCCACAGGCGTGCATTACGCCGACCTCGTTGCCGCGGCTGCGCAAATCACCGCCTTCATCTTTGCTGCGCACCGTCGAGGCGTAGGGCAGGCCGGTCTGTTCGGTCAGCGGCAGGGCGTCCATTTCTGCGCGGATGGCCACCACCGGCCCGGGTTTGCCTCCGCGCAAGATGCCAATCACCCCGGTATGGGCGATGCCGGTCTGCACCTCCAGCCCCAGTTCTCGCAGGCGTTGGGCGATGCGCTCGCGGGTGTGGAACTCGCGATTGCTCAACTCCGGCTGCTGGTGAATGGCATGGCGCAGCGTGATCACGCCGGGCAAAACCTGGTTGACCCGGGCGTCCAGATCGTCCCATGGCTCGGCGGCCGACAGAGAGCCCGATATGAGCAGCAGCCAAGCCCCGGCAGTTTTGACACGAAACATGCGCAGCCTCCCGGCTCAGTAAGTGAAGGCAATCGGCGGCGCTTTGGCGTTAAGCAGGTAATCGCCGATGGCCTTGTACTTGTACGCCAGGGCGTCATGGGTTGTGTGGGTGCGTGCATTGCGCCAGTGGCGGTCGAAGTTGTAGCGCGACTGGGTAGTGGCCGCGCCGCCGACTTCATACAGGCGCTCGCACACAGAGAGCGCGGCGCGGGTCGAGGCGATCTTGGCTTCGGCCACCGCAATTGAGGAACGCACCAGAATCGCCTCCAGTTCCTCGCCCTGTGCCAAGCCCTGCAACTGCGTGCGTGCCGCCAGGTCGACCGCACCGGCGGCTTTCTCCACCAGCGCCTCGGCCCCATGGATGCGGGCGGCCAGATCCCCGAGGGTATGCAGGATGTACGGGTCGTTGCGCGCCTGGTCCACACCACTTTCGCGTACCGGCCGTGAGCCACTGCGCGCCCATGCCACGGCGTCATCCAGGGCTGCCAGGCCGATGCCGACATCGAGGGCGCAGTGGATCAACTGGGCACTGGCGCCCACGTAGTTGCGGCGTTGGTACCACTGCGCCAGCGGGATCACCTGCTCCGGGCGTACCCGCACATTTTCCAGCAAGGTCGTGCCGCTGGCGGTAACGCGCTGGCCCATGCCGTCCCAATCATCGAGCAGGGTGATGCCGGCGGTGTCGGCGGGCAGCATCACGTAGACCGCGTTGCCGGCCTCGTCCAAGGCCTGGATTTTCAGCAGGTCGGCAAACAGGCAGCCGGTGCTGTAGAACTTGTTGCCATTGAGCACCAGTTGATCGCCGCGACGCTCCAGGCGCGTGTGGATTTCACCGCGAAAGGTGCCACTGCGCTCGGCAATCGCCCCTGACGACAACTGGCGCCCGGCAAAGGCACCCAGGTACTCGCGCTGCTGTTCGGGGTTGGCGATCAGGCGCAGGTGCTCGACGGTGGCGAAATGTGGAAACAATGCCTGGGCCACACTCGGATCGGCCTTGGCCAGGGTGATGAAGATCTGTGCTACCTGCAACTGGCTGACATCGCCGCCACCCAACTCAATGGGTACCCGGGCGGCGCCCAGGCCCGACTCGCGGATCAGGTCGAGCTGGACGTAAGGCAGGCTTCTGCTGGCGTCACGTTCGGCGGCGCCGGGTTGGATATGCGCGGCGAGTTGGTGGGCGAGGGCAAGGTAATCGGTCATGGAAAGGTCCATCAAAGAGGTCAGGGAGCGTCGCGCAGAGCGCCGCGCGGGACGCCAAGCAACAGGATCAAGGTGCCGCAGGCCACCAGCGCCGCCACGATATAAAGCGCCAGACTGATGCTGCCGGAGGAGGTCTTGAGCGCACCGATCATGATCGGCGTCAGCAGGCTGCTGATCTGCCCGCAGCAATTGACCAGCGCCAGGCCGGCGGCCTTGGCGTGGTCCGACAGGTAATACGTGGGGATGGTCCAGAAAATCGCGGTGGCCACCAGATACCCGCTGGTCATCAGCGTGAGTACGGCTATCGCCGAATATGGGCTGAACAGAAAGTTGGGCAGGATCAGCATCGCCAACGCCGCCGTCAGGCCGCCCACTGCGAAATGCCAGCGCCGCTCTTGATGAACGTCCGAATGGCGGCAGGCCCACAACATCAGACACACACCGACGACATAGGGCAGAGCCGATAACAGACCCAGTTGCCCGAGGTGACTGACCCCGGAGTCGCGAATGATCGACGGCGCCCAGATATTGGTGACGTTGCCGGTGCACATGATGGTCAGACAGTACGCCAGGGTGATAAACCACACCTTGCGGTCCTTCAGCGCCTCAAGGAAACGCGAATGCCCACCGGGCTTGCGCTGCTGGCGTTCACGGGTCAGGGCCTGTTCGATGGCGCGCTTTTCATCCGCACTCAACCACTTGGCCGAGGCCGGTTTGTCGTCCAGCCAGTACCAGGCGAATACCCCGGCGAGCACCGGCGGAATGCCAGTGATCACGAACAGCCATTGCCAGCCGGCAAAGCCGCCGACACCGGCGAAGTGCCCCATGATGCTGGTCGACAGCGGTCCGCCGATAATCCCGCACACCGCAATCGCCATGATGAAACGCGAGGTGATGCGCGCGCGGTGGCTGGCCGGGAACCAGTAGGTGAGATACAGGATCACCCCCGGGAAAAACCCGGCTTCGGCCGCCCCCAGTAATACCCGCAGCACATAGAACTGTGCCGGGGTCTGGGCAAACGCGGTGGCGATGGTCACCAGCCCCCACAGCACCATGATGCGCATCATGGTTTTTTTCGCGCCGATCTTTTCCAGCAGCAGGTTGCTGGGAATCTCGAACAGCAGGTAACCGATGGAGAACACCCCGACGATGATGCCGAAGGTGGCGTCGCTGATGTTCAGGTCGGTCTTGAACTGCAAATGCGCGAAGCTGATGTTGACCCGGTCCAGCCAGTTGAGTACGAAACACAGGAACAGGAACGGCATGATCCGCCACGCCAGTTTGCGGTACAGGCGTTGGTCGAACGGTGTCGCCGTACTGTCATCGGGTAAGCTGTGGAAAGTAGTCATTACCAGCTCACGTCGACTTTAGCGAAGTAGTAAGCGCCTTCCAGTCCATAGGGCGAGTACCAGCTGTAGGTCGGGTTGTCGGTGGGGAAGAAGTAGAAGCGTTTGGCCTCGTCATTCAGTTGCTGGGGGCGACGGTCGAAGATGTTTTCGCCGCCCACGCTGACTTTCACCGCATCGCTCAGCCAGTAGCCCAGGCTCAAGTCGGTGATGAAGGCAGGGCGAATCACCTCATCGCGGCTGGCGGAAATCTGGTTGCGCCCGGTGACCTTGGAGTAGCGGGTTTCCTTGAGCGTCACCTCGACATCACCCAGCTGCCAGGCAGCGGTCAGGGAAGTAGTGTTCTTCGGGTAAGCCGAGGTCAGGTTGCCCTGGCGGTCGCGGCCGACTGCACTCACACCGGTACCGGCCAAAGCTGCGGGTTCCTTGATCTTCTCGATGGTCTGCAGGCTCTGGTTGCTGAGCAATGTCCATTTGGTCTTGCCGTAGCGGCCCAGGTCATAGCGATAGTCGGCCACCAGGTCGATGCCGCGGGTGCGGGTATCGGCCAGGTTGCCAAAGTAGGAGATGATCTGGTTGGGGTTCAGGCCCTGGGCGGCGAGCACGTTGGACACGGCAGTGCCTTGCAGGTTACTGGTTTGCAGGATGCGGTCCTTGATGTCGATCTGGTACATGTCTACCGTCACGTCCAGGTTCTCGGTGGGCGTGGCGACAAACCCGAGGCTGTAGTTCATCGAGCGCTCAGGCTTGAGTTCCTTGGCGCCCAGGGCCTGGCCGGCCGCGTCGTTGACCGTGACGTAGCGAGTGGTGGCCTGTTCCAGTTGCCCGGTGATCGGGCTGGTGCGCCAGGCGGTCAGCGACGACGAGTAGAACTGCTGTTGCAGGGACGGCGCGCGGAAGCCGTTGCTCACCGTGCCGCGCACGGCGAATTGCGGGGTGAAGGCATAGCGGGTGGAGAACTTGCCGCTGCCGGTGTCGCCAAAATCACTGTAGTGCTCGAAACGCCCCGCAAGGTCCACGTCCCATTGGTCTGTCAGGCTCTGGCTGAAGTCGACGTAGCCGGCTGTGTTGGTGCGCGAATAATTGTGCGCATCGGCCGGGGTGAAACCCACCAGCCCTGGCGCGCCGGGGTTGGGGCGTTGGCCGGCGAGTGGACTGCCGACGGGGAAGACGTAGCCGCCATCGGCATAAGAGGCGTATTCGCCGGCTTGAATCTCGAACCCATCGCGGCGGAACTCAAGGCCGGTCGACACGTTCAGCGGCTTGGCAAACAGCCCGGTGTCGAACGAACGGGTCAGGTCGAGGTTGTTGGTCCATTGGCTGGCGATCAGGTTGCCGCCGTCCATATCCTGAGGGCTGTTTGGCCCCAGGGACGGGTTCAGCGAACGCTCGTTACGGGTGTTGGCGTTGTTGTAGCCGTAGCTGGTGCTCAGGTCCCAGTGCCATCCCAGGAGGTCGTCGTTGCGCACGCCGAACACGCTTTGGAAGTCGTCTTCTTCCACCACGAAGCGCGGCGAGAAACCGTCCGGGTACACCGAGACGATGTTCTGCGGCGAGTTGGCGGTGCGGTAGGTACCCCAACTGGTGGAGTTACGGTGGCTGAGGGTGGAGAACGAGTACAGCGTGTATGCCTCGTTCAGCGGCAACTCGGCGTTGTAGGCGAAGTTATAGGTTTGCGAACGGGGCTGGCCCAGTTGCTGGCGGTAGCGGCTTTCGCTGGTTTCGCGCGGGTCGGGCTGGCCGTTGTGGCGGAAATAAATGCTGGTGCGATCCGGCACGGCGCCGGCCACGTTGGAGCTTTCCAGGATGCCGATATCGGCGCTGAGGCTGAAGAACCCGTCATTGGGCAACTCGAAGCCCTGGTTGATCTGGCCCTGGCCACGCGCACCGAAATTACCCTTGCCACCCACTCGGTTGGCGTACTGCCCGTACAGGGCACTGCCACTGCCGCCGGAGCTGTTGGTTTTGAGGATGATGTTGATCACCCCGGCAATCGCGTCCGAACCGTACTGCGCCGCCGCGCCGTCGCGCAGCACTTCCACATGGTCTACCGCACTGATGGGGATCAGGTCGAGGTCGGCGGGTGACTGGCCGCTGGAGGTGGCGGCGGTCTGCACAAAAATCAGCGAAGTGTTGTGACGACGCTTGCCGTTGACTAGCACCAGCACATGGTTGCCGCCCAGGCCGCGCAGGGTCGCTGACTTGACCGATAACCCTGTGCCGCCGGTAAAGCCTGCGGCGTTGGTATAGGACGGTACGCTGGCGGCCAGGGCATCGCGCAGGTTCTGTTTGCCGGAGCGGGCGAGGTCGTCGGCACTTATCACGTCGATCGGCGCAAGGCTCTTGGCCACGGTGCGGCCACTGTCCCGGGCGCCTGTGACCACTACGGTCTGCAGGGTCGTGTCACTGGTCGCCGAAGGGCGTGACGAGGTTTCTTCTGCCTGGGCTGCCTGTTGGGCGCACAGCCCCAGGATGCCGGCGGTCAGTAGGCTGAGCCTGTGACGAAAGCGGGTGTAAGGGCGAGACATGGTGAGTTTCCAATGGTTAGGTGCCGCTTTCCATTCCTGGTGGTGTGAGTTCCTGACAGTACTGGGGAGGCTTGGGTGTTGGCTGTTTCTAGTTATGGGGGCGGGGGTCAACGGCCCAGCATCACGTCCTGGCGGGCCTGGTCGACCAGTGCCATCTGCCTCCTAAGGCGGGCTTTACGTTCGGCCAGCAGCAGGGTCTTGGTCCACTCCACGGCCTTGGCCGAGTGGCTGGCCAGGCGTACGGCCAGTTCCAGCGAGCTGGCGTAGGCGTCGTCCACCACCTGGTTGACCAGACCTATGGCCAGCGCCTTCTGGGCGTCGAACTTGCGGGCGCTGAGCATGATGTCCAGGGCCGCCGCTTCGCCGATCAGACTGGGCAGGGTGACCGCGCTGAAGCCGGACAACATGCCGTGCTGCACTTCCGGAAAGTGGAACCGCGTGTCGTGGCGGGCAATGCGGAAATCGCAATGAATCGCCAGGCTGATGCCCAGGCCCAGGGTGTGACCGTGCAGGGCGGCAATCACCGGTTTGCTCAGGTCGTTGCCGACGCCGGGCAGGGCGCGGGCCAATACGTCGCTGCTGACTGTCTCGCCGGTGACTTCGATTTCCTTGAGGTCGGAACCGGCGCAAAACGCCCGCTCCCCGGCACCGCGCAGCACGATGGCGCGCACTGCGTGGTCCTGCTGGGCACGCTGCCAAACCTCGGCCAGCTCGTGCTTGGCCTCACTGTCCAGGGCGTTCAGACGTTCCTGGCGGTTGAGGGTGACCACCAGAATTCCTTCGCCAATAGGTTGGTACTCGACTGTCATGGTGTGGTTTTCATTGAGTGAGAAAGAAAGACGCGATTGCCTCTTGAGGTCCGCGTCAAAGTGAGGAAAACTTAATGGAAGTGCACAATGCAAACAATATGTTTGTTATATGAACATATTCTTATCGGGTCAAAAACGGTTATAAAAAATGAAAGCCATAGTTCTAAAAGCCTTCGGCGGACCGGAGCAATTGCAGGTCGAGGAGGTGCCGACCCCGCGGGTTGGCGCGGGTGAAGTGCTGGTCCGGATAGCGGCAGCCGGGGTTTGTCATCACGACCTGCTGCATCGCGCCGGGCGGCTGCCGGGGGCCCACACCGGCGTTGTTCTGGGCCATGAAGTGGCGGGTGAAGTGATTGAGGTTGGCGCGGGTGTGCACCACTTGGTGGTCGGCGCCCGAGTGGTGGTGTATCAACGCCGATTTTGCGGCCAGTGCCGCGACTGCCTGCGCGGTCGCCAGGACTTGTGCCGGGCTCTGGGCTTGCCATCGGTGGACACTGAAGGCGCCTATGCCGAATACCTTAGGGTGCCGGCGATCTCCGCCATCGAACTGCCCGACGGTCTGGACTACATCCAGGCCGCGTTGGCCTCCTGCCCGATCGGCACCAGCGTTCGCGCACTGCACGGTGAAGCCGCGCTCAAACCTGGTGAAAGCGTGTTGATCAATGGCGCCAGCGGTGGCCTGGGCGCCCATCAGATTCAATTGGCCAAGGCGGCGGGTGCGCGTGTCATCGCCGTCACGGGCAGTGCGGACAAGCGCGATTTTCTGCACAGCCTGGGTGCCGATGACGTGATTGTCAGCAGCGGCAACTACAGCGCCGAGGTCTGGAAACTCACCGCGAAGCGGGGCGTGGACGTCGCCATGGAAAACCTCGGCAGCACCCTCGAAGACACCCTGCGCAGCATGGCCCTCGGTGGGCGCGTGGTGGTGCTGGGCAATGTGGCGCCCGCCAATGTGCCCATCAACCCGGGGCTGTTGATCGGCCGTCGGCTGCGGGTGCAAGGTTCGGGCAGCGCCACCCTTGAAGAAGTGCGTCTGGCGCTGGCATTGATCAAGGGTGGGCAGGTCAAGCCGTTGATTGACCGTGTGCTGGCGTTTCACCAGGTGGCCGAGGCTCACGCGCTGCTGGAATCGCGTCAGGTCAATGGGCGCATTGTGTTGAGCGGGTGGTAAGTATGGATATCAGTACGCTCTTCAGCCAGGTGGCCTGCAAATGGCCCGAACACATTGCGCTGCATGAACCTTCCCGTGCGCGGACCCTCACGTTTGCCGAACTGGATCGCGCCCTCAGCGGCGTCGGCCAGGCCCTGGACCAGTTACAGATCCCGTCCGGCGCGCGCGTGGCTTTACTGGCCGACGCCAGCATTGATTACCTGCTCGCCGACTACGGTTGCATGGCCTGCGGGCGTGTGCGTGTGCCGTTGGACCCGGCCCTGGCCGCCGACGAATTGCTCGCGCAGTTGCAGGATGCGGGGGCTGCCTTGCTGCTGTTTTCCGAGCAGTACGCCGCAGTGGCGCAAGGCCTGGGTATCCGTAGCTTGGCGCTGCACAGCGTGACGGCGACCCCGCCTGTCGACGTCCCGCCACGCCCGGCGCAATCACCCCAGGCACTCGCCTCGCTCAATTACACCGGCGGCACCACTGGTACGCCCAAGGCGGTGATGCACCGGCATGCCAGCCTGTGCGCGGTGTTGCAGAACATCGTTATGGGCCGGGGCGCTGTGGTTGGCGATGTGCTGCTTAACGTGCGGCCGTTGTGGCCGATTGCGGCGGTGGCGGTGCTGGCTCATCTGCTCAGTGGCGGCCAAGTGGTGCAGGGTGGGCGTTTCGATAGCAAGACCTTTATCGCCCAGCTCATCGAGTACCAGGTGGCGTTCAGCTCCCTGGTGCCTACGCAACTGCTGCGCCTGTTGCGCGAAACCGGCACGGCGCCGGCCCATCTGCCGGTGTTCAAGAGCCTCGATGTGGGAGCTGCCGCTTTGACCGGCGAAGTGCTGGAAGGCTCATGCAGCCTGTTTGGCGAACGCATCGGCGTGCTCTACGGTATGACCGAAGCCCCCTGGAGTTGCTACCTCGCGCCTGCGCAGATGGCGGTGGTACGTGGGGCCGGGGAGAGTGCCGAAGGCCTGGTAGGGCGCCCGCTGTTCAGTGCCGCGATCCGTATCGACCAACCGGATGGCAACGGTGTCGGCGAAATTTTGCTCGGCGGCCCACAATTGATGAGCGGTTACTGGCAGCTTGAAGCACTCAGCGCCAAGACTCTGGATAACGGTTGGCTGCGCAGCGGCGACCTCGGGCGCATTGGCGCCGATGGGCTGTTACGCGTGCTGGGGCGTTGCAAGGACATCATTCGCAGCGGCGGCAAATCCGTGCAGCCAGGTGAAGTCGAGCAGAACCTGTTGAGCCACCCCGGCGTGCAGGACGTCCACGTGTTCGGTCTGGCGGATATGGAGTGGGGCGAGCAGGTTTGCGCGGCGGTGGTGCTGGACGGCTCACAAGCCCTGTCGGCGCAGCAGTTGATGGACCACTGTCGTGCCGGGCTGTCGCGCTACAAGGTGCCGCGACAGGTCTACTTCATTGACGAACTACCGCGCTCCCACTACGGCAAGGTACAGAAGAACCGCCTGCTCGCCGCGCTCAACCTGCACCCCTAGAGGTTGCCAAGTTGCGCCGCGATGCCTTCACAGGCCCGGCGCACATGGCTGGCCAGGGACGAGGCAGGGTGGGTTTCGCCTTCCATCTCAAGGCCGGCCACCACCACTGCGCCAATGGCCTGCCCGGCCTCCACCCGAATCGGAAACGCTTCCGACGACAGGCCTGGCTTGAACTCGCCATGGCCAAAGGCGAAGTCCTGTTGGCTGCGGATCTGCTCCAGCGCCGGCCGGACCTTGGCGTAACGCGCTTCGCCCAGGATCGCCTGAGCGGTCGCCTCGCCGTAGGTGGCGAGTACTGCTCGCCCGCTAGGGCTGCCGTCGATGGGGAACTGGTCGGCGAGGTCGACAATCACGTTGAGCGGCGTGGTCGGTGTCCACATCCGCTCGATCAACACCACCTGGTCACCCACCGGCACCGACAACGAGACAATCGCCTGGCGTTCGCCGATCACCCGTTGCAGTTCGATGGCGTAGGGCAGGGCGATCCTCCTCAGGTTCATCCGGTTCAGGTACGCCGCCGAATAGATCAGACACTCCGGGCCGATGCGATAGGTGCCGCCCTGGGACTCGATCAGACTCCAGTGGGTCAGGGTCTTGAGCAGGCGGTGGATGGTGGTGCGGTCGATGCCGGTCAGTCGCGAGAGGTCAAGCGCGCTGGCGCCGTGCTTGAGACCGGCAAGGGTGCGCAACAGTACGATCGAGCGGTCGATGACCTGAACGCGTCCGCCGGCATTTTCCTTGTTGCTGACAGGCAGGGGAGGAGTCGAAGAAATATCCATGGTGGCAGCGGCTTCCGAAATCATTTTGTTCGGCAAGCGCAGATCTCAGGCTTGTCCGGTGGCCAAGGTTAGCCGCGATCCGTTGCCGGGTGAAGAGGTGATTTAAATGTGTCAGAACTAATATGGAAATTGTGTAGCGACAAGACATGTACTCTTTTATTCGTCGAAAATAGCAACTCAGCCCAATCCCATCGTTCGGTCAGCACGCGGATGAAGGCATCGCTGGGTTTTCGTCTGAAAACAGGGGCATCACCTGGCTGCATCGGTGGGGGCATCGTTTTTTAAAAATCGAAATTTGCCCCCAATTACGTATGCCCCGTCAGCTCTGGAATCCAGTGGAACTGGACGGGCGGTGGTGGACTGAATTTCACTATAACCTTTGTTAGTAAAAGGTTTTTTGGAGCTTGGTGGCGTTCTGTTACAGACTGTCAGGATCCCCAAAGAACATCTGAATCCGCGACCGCAACCAGCGCTCCCCCGGATCATTATCCTGCGACCCGCGCCACGCCATGTGCAGTTCAAAGCTGCGCACCGGCAACGGCGGATCCTCCGCGCGCACACCGCCCGCGGCCGTCAGTGCATCGGCCGTGTAGTCCGGCACGGTTGCGACGATGTCAGTGCCGGCCAGCAAGGTGCTAAGGCCGTTGAACTGCGGCACTGCGAGCACCACATGACGTTTGCGCCCGAGCTTTTCCAGTTCTTCATC
>Ga0182006_1001836_pt1 | contig 12191 bp, 10 predicted proteins | sample Sormic07211104_1_FD_123022 | JGI IMG/M metagenome (GOLD analysis project Ga0182006, IMG submission 123022) | Rhizosphere microbial communities from Sorghum bicolor, Mead, Nebraska, USA - 072115-104_1 MetaG | ecosystem: Host-associated > Plants > Roots > Rhizosphere | place: USA: Nebraska...
GATGTGTTGGTAGCGAAAAAAATTGCTGAACTGACTGGTTTGCCTTTTGTAACAGCTCCAAATAAATTTGAGGCGCTTGCTGCACATGATGCAATGGTGGAGCTTTCTGGTGCATATAAAAGAGTGGCGGTTTCTTTAATGAAGATAGCCAATGATGTAAGGATGTTAAGTTCTGGTCCGCGTTCTGGTATCGGAGAAATTATTATCCCTGATAATGAGCCGGGATCATCCATTATGCCAGGTAAAGTGAATCCGACACAACCGGAGGCTTTGACCATGGTTTGTGCGCAGGTGATCGGAAATGATGTGGCAGTAAGTGTGGGCGGAAGTACAGGACATTTTGAATTGAATGTATTCAAACCGGTTATTGCAGCTAATGTATTGCAGTCGGGTCGTTTAATCGGTGATGCTTGTGTCTCTTTCAATGATCATTGTGCTGCTGGTATTTTGCCGAACCTTCCGGAAATTAAAAAACACCTTGAAAACTCCCTCATGCTGGTTACGGCATTAAACCCTCATATTGGCTATGAAAATGCAGCCAAGATTGCAAAGAAAGCACATAAAGAGAATAAAACACTCCGTGAAGCAGCTGTAGAACTGGGCTTATTGACCAGTGAGCAGTTTGACGAGTGGGTAAGACCGGAAGATATGGTGGGTAGTTTAAAATAATTGGGAAGTTTGATGATGAGAAACCTCTTCTTTTTCCTTTTATTGACTGGCGTGATGGTTTCCTGTAGAAGATTGCCTAATGTACAGGGTAAAGGAGAGGCCTTCCTTCAGGGGGTATGGAACCAGGACAGTATTGCCAATTCGGCCCATCTGCTCAACTATACACAGCACAAATTTAAATTTACATGCGATTCTTTTTATGTAGATATGGTTACGCACTCCAAAGTGAACTATTATTCAGATTCCTGTTTTAATGCTGGGGTTTGGAAAGAATATGCAAAAGGAGTTTATGCAGTACGGGCAGATAGTCTGTTTTTGGAAGGAACCTTTACCAAAGCCAATTATAAGCAAAAGGTTTCCGGTTGTTATCAGACAGGGAGGTTTTCCAAGAGTTTTCTGATTAAATCTGCAAAGCCTGAAAGTATACAGCTGGAAAGCATCAGTGATCAGAGAGACCTGAACCTAAACCTTAAAGAACGCATTATTTGCGAGCAAAAAGAATTATAGAGATGAAGATATATTCAATAAAGAATAAAATAAAAGCGGGGTTGATGATTGCAGCCATGGCGTATTTTCCGGTAAAGGCTTCTGCCTGGGGAATGATTGGCCATCGCGTAGTTGGGCAAGTGGCAGATTATTACCTGACCGCTAAGGCACGGAAAGGCGTTCAAAAAGTGCTGGGATCAGAGTCTATGGCTATGGCAGCGAACTGGCCTGATTTTATAAAATCTGACACGACTTTTAACTACCTGAGTGCATGGCACTACGTCAACTTACCAGGGGGGCTGGATCAGCAAGGTGTCTATCAGTTTCTGAATACGGAGAAGGGGCCTAATGTGTTTAATAAGATTCCGGAAATGGTATCCATTTTAAAAAATCCGCAGAGCAATACAGATCAGAAAAGAATGGCCCTGAGAATTCTGATCCATCTGGTTGGCGACCTTCATCAGCCTATGCATACCGCCAGGAAGGAAGACCTTGGAGGTAATAAAATTAGTGTAACCTGGTTTGGGCAGAAATCCAACCTGCATAAAGTTTGGGATGAAGGTTTGGTTGATTATCAGCAATTGAGTTATACAGAATATGCGGCTGCCATTAACCATCCAACACGTGAACAGTTCAAAACCTGGTCTGCAACTTCTTTACAGGATTGCGTTTATGAGTCTTATATGATCTGCAATAGAATTTACGATCATATCAAGCCAGATGATAAATTGAGCTACCGGTATAATTTTGATTATATCGATACCGTTAATGAGCAATTGCTGAAAGGTGGAATCCGTCTGGCAAAGATCATCAATGATATCTACGCGAAATCTTAATAAATTCAATGATGGGATCCTATAAATTATTTATGATCATGTTGGGTTGCAAGCCTGCGGGAAGACATACCGAACAGCATGATGTTTTCTTTACAGTAAGTAAAACCCTTAAGGAGACTGTTCCGGGTATTCTGGATTTCTGGCCGGAGGCGAAAGAAAAGATTCACATGGATGCCTGGCGGGAAGTGACTGAGGTAGATGGTTACCGGATAGAAATTGTTGAAAAGAATAATAGTGCTGAAGAGCCGGCGCAAAAATTGTTCTTTATCAATTTAGGAGGGTACAAACAAGGAGAATTTGATGAGCCTCATTATAAGATGGTTGTTGTCGCTCCAAACCTGGCTGATGCTACACGACAGGCAAAAGAGAGTGCTTTTTACCGCCATACCGGATTTTCAGGTGCGACCTCCCATATCGATGACAAGTATGGAGTGGGTGTAGATGATATTTTTGAAATTATGGAGATTTTGCCAAAAGGGATCAAGGAGGCTTATAGTCTTAGGATCACAAAGGCTCCGGGTCTTCCTGCTGATGATATTCATTTGGGGTATTTTCCTCTTGGAAAGATCAAGGATTAAATAAGGTCATGATGAAATTAAAGGCACAGCTGTTGATGGCTGTGCCTTTTTTGTTTTAAACCCCGAATTCTTTATCCAGGTATTCTGTTACCTTATGTATGGCATTGTCAATCGTGTCACTCAGAATAGTAATAAACGATCCGGATTTGGCTGTAGCGATAATGTATCTGAGACAATCTTCTCCATTGTTGTTGATCGTTACTTCCATGTCTGGTTTGATCTCATGGATGCCGGCCAGCAGTAAGTCGATCAGTTCCTGTTGATTTCTGCCTCTCAGGTACTTTTCCTGGCAGATGATGATCTTGTCGAACATTTGAGCTGCTATTCGCGCTGTTTCTTTAATGTCTTCATCCCGGCGGTCTCCGGTACCCGAAATGACACCGACATGTTCTGTTGCTTCAATCGTTTTTAGATAATCCTTGATGCCGTTAAAACCATCTGGATTGTGGGCGAAATCAACCAGGATCTGGAACTCTTTAAATTTAAAGATGTTCATGCGGCCCGGTGTTTGAGCGGCAGAAGGGATAAATGTTTCCAGGGACATACGGATGTCTTCTATTTTATATCCGCAAAGAAAAGCAGCCAATGTAGCGGCCAGGACATTCTGGATCATGAAATCAACACTTCCTCCAAAGGTGATGGGAACGTGGGTGACCTTGTCTACACGTATTTTCCAGTCTCCTTTCTTAATGGTGATATAACCGTTTTCATAAATCGCAGCTGTTCCGCCTTTTTTGCAATGCTCAACGATGGCCGGATTTTTTTCGTCCATACTGAAGTAAGCGACTTTGCAATCTGCATCGTTGGCTATTTTAATACAGTATTTATTGTCGGCATTTAATACTGCCCAGCCATCCCTTTTCACTGCACCGATCACCACGGCTTTCACACGGGTAAGGTCATCGAGGTTATGAATGTCTGAAATTCCCAAATGGTCCTCCTGGATATTGGTCACCACTCCAATGTCGCACTTATTAAACCCCAGTCCCGCACGAAGTATACCTCCCCTGGCTGTTTCCAGGACAGCAAATTCCACAGTTGGATCGCGAAGGATAAACTCAGAGCTGACAGGGCCGGTGGTATCTCCTTTCATCAGCATGGTATTTTGAACATAAATCCCATCGGAGGTTGTGTAACCCACCCTGGTGCCATTGCTTTTTACCATGTGAGCAATTAACCGGGTTGTGGTGGTTTTTCCATTCGTGCCCGTTACAGCAATAATAGGGATTCTTGCAGATTTTCCAGGTGGGTAAAGCATGTCGATAACCGGGGCTGCAACATTCCTTGGAAGACCTTCGCTTGGAGCAAGGTGCATTCTGAAACCGGGTGCAGCATTGACTTCCAGGATCACTCCTCCGTTTTCTGTTAGTGGCTGCGTGAGGTTTTGGGCCATCACATCTATACCGCAAATGTCTAATCCGATGATCCGTGAAATGCGTTCACTGATAAATATATTCTGCGGGTGGACCAGGTCGGTAACGTCGATGGATGTTCCGCCAGTACTTAAGTTCGCAGTAGATTTCAGGTAAACGATTTCTCCATTCGGAACAATAGTTTCCAGGGTATAGTCTTTTTTGGCAAGCAGATCCAGGGTGTCCCGGTCAACAATAATTTCGGTCAGCACATTTTCATGGCCATAACCTCTTCTTGGGTCTTCATTTTCCTTATCGATCAGTTGCTGTACGGTTAATTGTCCGTTACCGGTTACATGGGCAGGTACACGGAGGGCCGCGGCAACCATTTGATGATCAATAACCAGGATCCTGAAATCATAGCCTGTAATAAAGCGCTCAATAATGACTTTACGGGAATAGTTCTTGGCGTATTCGAAGGCCTCTTTTGCAGCAGCTTCTGTCTTTACATTGATGGTCGCACCCTTGCCATGGTTACCATCCAGAGGTTTAAAAACAAGGGGGAAGCCCACTTTCTTAATGGCGTCCTCCAGATCCTCCGGATTAGAAATGGTCACACCTTTGGCAACAGGAATGGCAGAATCCTGCAAGAGTCTTTTGGTTTCATCCTTATTACAGGCAATATCTACCGCAATACTATTGGTTTTCTCTGTCATGGTTGCCCTGAAGCGTACCTGGTTCTTTCCATAGCCCAGTTGTACCAGAGAGCTTTTGTTCAATCTGATCCAGGGGATGTCTCTGGAAATGGCTTCATCGACGATAGAGCCTGTGCTGGGTCCTAGTCTTTCCAGTTCTCTAAGTTCCCTTAATTTTTGGATATGGGCTTCCAGATCGCATTCATGGTTGTTGATCAGGGCTTCGGCAATCTGTACGGAAGCCTCAGCAGCATAAACACCCGCTTTTTCTTCCAGGTAACTAAAAACGACATTATAAATACCTTCTGTTTTGGTTTGTCTGGTTCTGCCATAGCCAGTATCCATCCCGGCCAGTGTCTGGATTTCCAATGCAATATGTTCTATCACATGGCCCATCCAGGTTCCTTCCTTAACGCGCTCGAAAAAGCCACCCTCATGACCTTTAGAGCAGCGATGGCTGAACATGCTGGGGATGAGTTTTACAATGCGTTCTTCGAATCCTTCTATAAGATTTGTTGGCCGTTGTTCCAGATCTTCCAGGTCCAGGCGCATTTGAATGAGTTTCTTTCTGTTAATTGACCAGATATTTGGTCCTCTCAGCACTTGAATGCCTAGTATTTTCATCTATTTATGATCTATTTATAATTTTCTTTTTAATGGTGATGAAGCGGTCAGGAGCAATAATTAATTCTCGTTTGAATGCTTGCTGATGAGGTTTCATCTGTACGTAAGTTTAATTTCTCTATTCAGTAGATTTGATTAAAGGATGTATCTGTTCTACATTTTATGTGTGTGGGATGGATAAGGCTTTAAAATGAGCGACCGTTATCGTCTATAAAATTAATAAAATATTCGAATTTCTTTTAGCTGTTGAAAAGGAAATAAAGGAAGCTTTTTGATAAAAAAAACTTAATTATTTCCCGAATGGGTATATATTTGGAACAATAGGGACTTAAAAGGAAAAAATGGCTCCAAAAGGGAAATTAATAATTATTGGTGGCGCAATAAATACGGGCAGTTTTACAGAAACAGAATTTGGCCTGCCTCAGAATATGAATTTTTTTGAGAGGGGTATATTAAAGCGAATTACAACAGAGTCTTTAAAAAATACAGAATCGAGATTTGAAATTATAACAACAGCGTCTTTGATCCCCGAAAAAGTTGGTGAAGAATATATAAAAGCCTTTGCCCAATTGGATGTTCACAATGTTGGGGTACTCAATATCAGCAACCGGGAACAGGCCAATGATGCGGGGAACTGCGCGCGTATTAAGGCGGCTGACGCGGTGATTTTTACAGGAGGAGATCAGTTGCGCCTGTCTTCCATTTTTGGAGGAACAAGTTTTCATGATATTTTGCTGGATAAATACCAGAACGAAGCAGTGGTCATTGCCGGAACATCCGCCGGAGCGGCCGCGAGTTCAAAGAATATGATTTATCAGGGCAGCAGTAAAGATGCGCTTTTAAAGGGAGAAGTTAAGATCACCGGAGGCCTCGGATTTATCGATGGGGTCATTGTAGATACGCATTTTGTACAAAGAGGAAGGATTGGCAGGCTGTTGTACGCTGCTGCCAGTAACCCGGGTATCCTTGGTATTGGTCTTGGCGAAGATACCGGACTTTACATCTCTGGAGGACATACAATGGAAGCCATTGGTTCGGGTATGGTGATCCTGGTTGACGGAAGACATATGACCGACACCAATCTGACCGATGTAGAAATGGGACAACCTGTGTCTATTAATAATATGGTGGTACATGTGATGTGCGATGGGGACGTTTATGACCTCAACACTCATGCACTGACGATCCATCATCCTAAAACTGTTGCAGCTCAGTAATGAAGATTATCATACATGGCGGATTTTTTAGTGAATCGGCTACAAACCAGGAGACAAAAAAGGCTAAGCAGGAAGCATTGTCTGCAATTGTGACAAAATCTTATACATTTTTGCAGGAACATACGGCGCTGGAAACGGTGGTCTTTGCGGTGAGCCTGTTAGAAAGTGATCCTCTTTTTAATGCAGGTCTTGGATCTCAGATCCAAAGTGATGGCAAAGTCAGATTGAGCGCTTCTGTTATGGACGGAAAGACCCAACGTTTTAGTGGTGTGATTAATATAGAGGATGTGGAGCATCCGGTGCAGGTCTCTGCAAAATTGCTGAGTGAGGATGATCGGGTATTGAGTGGTGAGGGGGCTCTTGATTTTGCCAGGAAAAATGGATTCGGCTATTTTGATCCGGTTACAGAACAACGCAGAGCTGAATATGAGGCAAAGCGAAGCGAACAAGGCAGAAAAGGAACTGTTGGCTGTGTAGCGTTGGATCGATATGGTAATCTGGCAGCAGCAACCTCTACAGGCGGAAAAGGTTTTGAAATTCCCTGCAGGGTCAGTGATTCTGCAACAGTCGCGGGTAATTTTGCCAATTCACATGCAGGAATTTCTTGCACAGGGGTTGGTGAAGATATTGTAAGCGCATCGCTGGCTTCAAAAATTGTAACCCGGGTAACCGATGGATTCTCATTGGAATCTGCTACAGAGAAATCTTTTTCAGAATTAAAGGAATTTGATGGTTTTGCCGGGGTTGTTGGTATCACTTCCGCGGGAGAGGTTTATCATCAGGATTCTCATTCTTATATGGTTTGGGCGTCATTTGATGTTAATTTACAGGTGTTTAACTAAAAAATGATATCTTTGCAAAATGTATAGATATGTCCTGTCCTTATTCTTTTTGCTTACAGCTTCGGGTGCGATAGCACAAACCAGTACGCTGCTGGCACCAGATCAGGTTCCGGGCGGAGGTGCAATTAATATCGCCGTTTCCAAATCTGATGAAGAAGACGGGGATAATTATTTTGCCGAGGCGGAAAAAAATGAGAAAAAAGGCGAGTTCAATGAAGCCCTGACTTTATTTGGTAAAGCAGCATTTGAATACAACAATGCCAGGGAATTTGTTGCTTACGGATCAGCTTTGCTGAGATTGAGCAATATTCACTTCATTATGGAACATTATGCGGAGGCAGAACAGGTTGTTCTTAATGTTGCACTAAAAAATTACAGTAGGATTGGAAATAGAAAAGGGCAGATGGATTCTTATAATCAGCTTGGTAAAATCTACTTCGCAGCGAATAAACTGACGCAATCCTTATGGTTCTATACCCAGCAGGGAATGCTGGCCAGGCAGCTGAACAATAATCCTTCTTATATTGATTCCATGCTTGGAATTGCCCTTGTAAAGGTTAAAAAGAAGGAATATAAACTGGCCTCGAAGGATATAGTCAAGGCAGAATTGTTTGCACGATCGGTAAAAGTTAACCAGTTTAATGCACAAATTAAAAGCACCAAGAATTTGATCTCTGAAAAGGTTAATTCTAAGGAAATAAGGAGAATTAAATAACTTTTTTTAAGTTTACAAAAAAGAGACAGTATTATTACGGTCTCTTTTTTGTTTATTTCAGAAATTGGTATCATATTGGTTGTTGATTTACAAAATGGATTTTAAATTATTTAAAGAGATGTTGAAAAGAATATTAATGGTGACCTTCACTGCTGCTGTGCTGGCCTGTCAGGCGGCACCGAGACAACAGCCGCGGGTGGATGGAACGCCTAACATCACGCCAGCTGAACAGCAGGGCTTGGTGTGTAAGGAAGTGGTGGCGCTGATTGAAAATTATAACTATAAAAAAATTAAGCTGAACGATTCTATTTCATCTCTTATCCTGGATAAATATATAAAGGCTTTGGATGGCTCCAGGAACTATTTTCTGGCTTCAGATATTAAAAGCTTTGAGCAGTACAGAAATACGCTGGATGATGATTTCAGAAACGGGGATCTGAGTGCTCCTTTTTATATCTTTAATGTATATCTGAAACGGTATAACGAGTGGATCAACTATTCACTTGCTCAGGTAAAAGGAAAATATGATTTTAACGAGAACGATACGTATGTATATGACCGGGAGAAAATGCCTTGGCCTGCGTCTGCAACAGTGTTAAATGATATCTGGAAAAAGAGGGTTAAATATGAGCTGGTGAACTTGCAGATTGCCGGTACTACAGAGGCAAAAAATACAGAGACCCTTACCAAAAGGTACCAGAATTTAAAATCCCAGATCTCAAAAATTAATAACCAGGATGTGTTCCAGACCATCATGGATGCTTTTACAGAGACTATTGATCCACATACAAATTATTTTAATCCTTCTAATGCGCAGGCTTTTAACGAAGAAATGGCGCGTTCATTTGAGGGTATAGGCGCCCGGTTGAAGCTGGAAAATGAGGTGCTTAAAATTGATGAGATTATTCCGGGTGGACCTGCTTTTAAAAGCAAGTTGCTTAGTGCGGGAGATAAAATCATCGGTGTGGCTCAGGCAGGAGGTGAGTTTGAAGACATCATCGGATGGAGAATTGAAAACTCAGTTTCTAAAATAAAGGGACCTAAAGGGACTAAGGTAAGGCTGAAAATCATTCCTTCCGGACATGAGTTGTCTTCTAAGCCTGTGATCATTGAATTGATCAGAGAGAAAATTATTCTGGAAGATCAGTCTGCGAAAAAGCAGGTTAAAACCATTGAATCCAACGGAAAGACGTATAAAATTGGAATTATTAAAGTACCGGCATTTTACGCCGATTTCAAAGCTGCGAATGCAGGAGACCCGAATTATAAGAGTACGACACGTGACGTGAAGTTGCTGATTGATACTTTAAAAAATAAAGACAAGGTGGATGCCATTGTAATGGACCTGAGAGCAAATGGTGGTGGCTCCTTACTGGAGGCCATTGACCTGACTGGCTTGTTCATTGGAAAGGGCCCTGTAGTGCAGGTTAAAGACTTACGCGGTAAAGTTGATGTCAACGAATCGACCAATCCGGCTGTGGCCTGGGACGGCCCGTTTGGTGTCATGGTGGATAGATTGAGTGCTTCTGCATCGGAAATCTTTTCCGGAGCAATCCAGGATTATGGCCGTGGTATCATCATGGGTACACAGACCTATGGTAAGGGTACGGTACAATCTTCTATTGACCTGAATAAATTGGTTAATCCATCTATTTTGCAAAGGTTAGCGGCTCTGATTAGTAAGGAGGGTTCTGTTGGTGCTGCGGGTACGGGCTCTGCGCCCCCTCAGTTAGGACAGATCAACTTAACCATGGCCAAGTTTTACCGGGTTACAGGAAGCAGCACGCAACATAAAGGTGTAATGCCTGATATTATTTTCCCTTCTCTATATCCAATGGATAAGATTGGAGAGGATACAGAGCCTTCTGCTTTGCCATGGGACGTGGTTAACCGCTCTAACTTCACGGCTGTTCAGGATCTTTCGGCGGTAAGACCAGTGTTGGTTAAACAGCATGAGCAGCGTATGGCAAATTCACTGGACTATAAGGTTCTTCAGCAGGATATTGCGGATATGAAGAAAAGAGACACTGAGGTTTCTGTAACGCTTAATGAAAACAAATTAAAAGCAGAACGCGATAGTCTTGAAGCAAAGGCGTTGGCTAAAACCAATGAACTAAGGGCATCGAGGGGCTTGCCTCCGGTTAAGAAGGGAGATAAAATTACGAAGGAAGACAGTTTTGATTTTGTAGAGAATGAAAGCCTTAAAGTAATGGCAGATTTGATGCAGATGAATAAATAGTATTCTAAAATAAAAATAGAAAGGGACTCTTAAAATTTTAAGAGTCCCTTTTTTTGTAAAAATGCTTTGTTATTTTTTGTCAGAAAGTTTCTGCATTTGAACAGACATCAGTTCTTTCATGGTCTTGTTCATCGCATCTGTAGAGCCGTCGAGAAAGATGGTATTTCCCTGGCTGTTCTCTGCAAAATGTTTAATGGACTCTGTCCACATCGTAAACAGGATAACGGAGATATCCAGATTGGCCTGCTCCATTTCCTGAGCGGCTTTAGTCATACCGTGTGCAACCTCAGCCCTGAACAAAGCGATACCTTGTCCGCGAAGCTGAGCGGCTTCTCTTTCTGCTGCTGCAGCAATTTTTATCGCGTTACCATCGGCTTCTGCACCTTTTGTCTTGGTAATTAAAAGCGCCTGCCCTTCGTTTTCTGCGGCTGCCTTCAGGTTATTGGAGGCAACAACCCTGCTCATCGACCTCATGATTTCCTCATCGAAGGTAATGTCATTGAGTTGCAGATCCTGCAGGTGATAACCCCATGATTCCAAAACTTTATCGATTTGTTGTTTTACGTGTTCTACGATCTCGTTCCGCTGGGCCAAGACATTTGCTTGCTTTTGTGTGGCTACATAAGCACGAATGGAGCCTTCGATTGTACGGATCAGGGCCTGCATTAAATTCGTTGAATCCACAAATTTGAAGGCAACATTTTTAATGGTTTCTTCTTCGTGGTCCAGGACAGAGTAAAGCAGCATGGCTTTAAAATATACGTTTGCCTGGTCTTGAGTAACGGCCTGGAAGGAGAGTTCTACTGAGCGATTCTGTATAGAGATCCTGGAGTGAATGATTTCGATCAGGGGCCATTTAAAATTCAGGCCTGGACGGAGCTGGCGTCTGTATTTTCCAAATACAGTAACAACGGCAATGGTCCCTTGTCTAACTGTTACGAAAGAACTTAGGGCCACAATGAGAGCAATAATCAGAATGGTATAAAGAAAGTAATCCATAGTTTTTTTTCTTGAAGTTAGGAAATTAACTGTTTAACTGGGATAAATATTCTGATTTGTGTACCTGTTTTCTTAAGTTTATTCTGAAATCAGACCAAACAGGTTTCTGAATTCCGTGCTGGAAAGGGTTGAATAATTACCTTTTTGAATGCAATAGTGCTTTAAATTAACTAAGATTATAAATATGAAAACAAAACTAAGTTTATCATTAGCGGGACTTGCCCTCCTTGCTGCATGTCAGAACAAAGACAAAGGCAGCACGGCAGGCAAGGAGGTCCGGACAGAATTCTTTGATAAATCAGGAATGGACACTACGGTTAATCCTGGTGATAATTTCTTCCTGTATGCAAACGGACAGTGGATGAAAAAGACACAGATTCCGAAAACAGAGACTGGCTGGGGCTCATTTTATACCTTGTATAATGACAATATTAAAAGCCTGGACGAGATCCTGATCAATGCCTCCAAGGAAGAACACCCTAAGGGTAGCCTGGAGCAAAAGGTTGGCGATTTCTACGCCAGCGGTATGGATACCCTTGCTATTGAAAAATTAGGTTATACTCCATTAAAACCCTTGCTGACTAAAATCGATGCCCTTAAGGATTATAAAGATGTTCTCAATTTTGCAGCAGAAGGCTACAAAGACGGAAATGGCGATCTGTTTGGGTTTTATGTTGGACCGGACGATAAGATCAGTACAAAAAATGCGGTGAATTTTTCTCAGTCTGGTATTACTTTGCCAGAGCGGAGTTATTATTTTAACAATGATGCACAGACCAAAAAGATCAGGGCAGAGTTTTTAAAATATATGACACAGTTGTTTGTATTGACCGGATCGACTAAGGAAGAGGCGGCGAAATATGCGGATAACGTACTTAAACTGGAAACGAGTATTGCGAATTCCCATTCTACCCCGGTAGAACTGCGCGATCCTCAGAA
>Ga0182006_1001839_pt1 | contig 12170 bp, 10 predicted proteins | sample Sormic07211104_1_FD_123022 | JGI IMG/M metagenome (GOLD analysis project Ga0182006, IMG submission 123022) | Rhizosphere microbial communities from Sorghum bicolor, Mead, Nebraska, USA - 072115-104_1 MetaG | ecosystem: Host-associated > Plants > Roots > Rhizosphere | place: USA: Nebraska...
ACTTCTTTTATAGAGCAGCCAAATACGGTTCCTAATGCAGTAACACAAGAAATTTTAGAAGATAAATATCAAATTGCATCTCAAAAGTCATTTGCGAATTATTCGTTTATGATGGGTGCAACAAATGATAATTTAGAGGAAGTTTTAAAAACAAATCCAAAAAACGTTGCCGGAATTAAAATTTTCTTAGGTTCGTCAACAGGAAATATGCTGGTTGATAACGAAGCAGTTTTAGAAAAGATTTTTTCTAGCACACCAATGCTAATTGCGGTTCACTGCGAAGATGAAACTACAATTCAAAATAATCTTGCTGCTTTTAAAGAGCAGTATGGAGAAGATGTTCCCGTAACTGCGCATAATTTAATTAGAAGTGCAGAAGCGTGTTATATTTCTTCTTCAAAAGCAGTTGCTTTAGCAAAACGCACAGGAGCAAGACTTCATATTTTCCATCTTTCAACTGCAAAAGAAATGGAATTGTTTACGAATAAAATTCCGTTAGAAGATAAAAAGATTACTGCTGAGGTTTGTGTACATCATCTTTGGTTTACTGACGAAGATTACAAAACAAAAGGAAATTTCATTAAATGGAATCCAGCCGTAAAAACTGCCGAAGATCGTGCTGAACTTTGGAAAGCTTTGAACGACGGGCGAATTGATGTAATTGCTACAGACCACGCACCTCATACAAAAGAGGAAAAAATGCAGTCGTATTTAAAAGCACCTTCTGGTGGTCCGCTTGTACAGCATGCTGTTGTAGCTATGTTTGAAGCACATCATCAAGGTAAAATAAGCGTGGAGAAAATAGTAGAAAAAATGTGCCACAATCCAGCTAAAATTTTCAAAATCGAAAAAAGAGGATTTATAAGAGAAGGTTATCACGCCGATTTGGTTATTGTAAATCCGAGCCTGCCTTGGAGTGTAAAACCAGAGAATATTTTATACAAATGCGGATGGTCGCCTTTTGAGAATTTTACTTTCAAATCAAGAATTACACATACTTTTGTAAACGGAGAATTGGTTTATAATAATTTCAAAGTAAAAGATACGAGAGCCGGAAAACGATTATTATTTGACAGATAAAAAACGACTATGAAGAATTTTATAGTAATAGTATTGGTTTTGTTTCTTTCTATAAGCTGCAAAAAAGAGCTGGTAAAACAGCCTGCGAAGCTTATTGAAAGAGAAAAAATGGTTGATATTATGTATGATTTGTCGCTTCTTGAAGCAATGAGGTATCAAAAACCATTGTCTTTAGATTCGATAAACAGTGATCCAACAAAGTTTATTTTACAAAAATATAAAGTAGACAGTCTGCAGTTTGTTCAGAATAATATGTATTATGCTTCTGATTATGAAAGTTATAAAGATATGTTTGATGAGGTAAATAGAAGATTGGCTAAAAATCAAAGAGCAGCAGATTCTCTTGCAAAAATCGATGAGAAAAAAGCAGCAAAAGAGAATAAAAATAAGCCAAAGGAATTGAAGGAAGTTTCGAAAGATTCTGTCAAAAAAAGCATTCCAAAAATCAATATTGATTCTATAAAAATGGCGCAAAGAAAAAATAGAAGACAATTATAATTTTGAACTGTCTTTAATGTACTGATGAATATCTGTAAAAACCGTTCCTAGAGCGGTTTTTATTTTTTCATTACTATACAAATTCTTAGAGTACGAAGCTTTTGCAGTTGCTTTCGTAATGCTTCTTTCTCTAAAAAATAAGGTCGAAAATATTCCATCAGCAATCCATAAGAAATTCATAAAAAATGGTTTAGCATGGATATGTGGTCTTTTTGCATTTAATGCATCTGCAACGGTATTTAAAAGATCTCTAAAAACAATGTTATCTGCTATTAATGTAAAACGTTCATTTATAATGCTGCTTTTCATTAATTCAATAGTAGTTTTTATTACATCATCCACAGAAATAAATCCAGTACTTCCGAGTGTGTAAAACGGAAGACCATTAGAAACTTTTTGGTAGATTTTACTGCTTCCTTCTTCAAAAATCGTCATTTTGGGCGGACCTAAAATTACTCCGGGATTTACAATAATAACTTTTAAGCCTTCTTGTTGTCCGCGCCAGACTTCCATTTCAGCACCATATTTAGAAATGGCGTAATCGCTGTGTGGTTTTTCGGGATTCCAATCTGTTTCTTCGGTAATATGCGTTTCGTGTGCTGCAATATCGCCCAAGGCAGCGATTGAACTTATAAAACAAAATTTTTCTATGTTTTTGGCAATAGAAAAATTAACCATGTTTGCCGTTCCTTCGATATTTGTTTTTCTGAGTTTTTCCTCGTCTTTTGGATCAAACGAGATCAAGGCGGCGCAGTGATAAACCTGACTTATGTCGATAAAAGCATTTTCTAAGGAAGGAACATCTAAAATATCAGCCTCAATCCAATTTATTTTTTCAAATAAATCTGGTTTTTTATAGAACTCAAAAACCGATTTTGTTTTTTCGATTTTACTTTTTGATCTATATACAGCCCGAACATTTTCTCCATTTTCAATTAAATGAAGTAATAAATGTGCGCCGACTAAACCAGTTCCTCCAGTTACTAATACCATTTTGTAAAGATAAGTTTTTTGGTTTAAGGTGCAAAGAGACAAAGGTTCAAAGTTGCAAAGGTTTTGGTGTCGAAATAGATTTTGTAATTGACTTTTGCGATTGAAATTGATGTTGAAATTGAGTTTTACGATTGATATTGGAATTGCTTTTTGATATTGCCATTGCCATTGATTATATTTGCGCAAATTATTTTAAAAAATGAAGAATCTAGTTGAAGAATTAAAATGGCGCGGGTTATATCATGATAGTATGCCTGGAACGGAAGAACAATTACTAAAAGAGGCTACCACTGCGTATATTGGTTTTGATCCAACGGCAGATTCACTGCATATCGGGAGTATGGTTCAGATTATTTTATTGGTTCACCTAAAGAATTTCGGGCACAGACCTATCGCTTTAGTGGGTGGAGCAACAGGAATGATTGGTGACCCTTCTGGTAAATCTGATGAAAGAAATTTGCTTGATGAAGAAGCTTTGGCTAAAAACGTTGCAGGAATTAAAAGTGTCTTGTCTCGTTTCCTAGATTTTAGTTCAACCGAAGCAAATGCACCAGTAATGGTGAATAACTACGATTGGATGAAAGAATTCTCTTTTATCGATTTTGCACGTGAAGTTGGAAAAAGAATCACTGTAAATTATATGATGGCTAAAGATTCTGTAAAAAAGAGATTTAGCGGAGAAGGTGAGGGAATGTCTTTTACAGAGTTTACATATCAGTTAATTCAAGGTTACGATTTTTATCATTTATATAAAAACAACAACTGCATCCTGCAAATGGGAGGTTCTGACCAATGGGGTAATATTACCACAGGTACAGAATTAGTGCGCAGAATGGGAGGCGAAAATGCAAAAGCTTACGCTTTGACAACGCCTTTGATTACAAAGGCAGACGGATCTAAATTCGGAAAATCTGAAGGAGGAAATGTTTGGTTGGATGCTGATAAAACTTCGGTATATAAATTTTACCAATTTTGGGTAAACACTACAGATGTTGATGCTGAGAAATATATCAAAATCTTTACTTTCTTAGATAAAGATACTATTGATGCATTAATCGAAGAGCACAAAACAGCTCCGCATTTAAGAGTTTTGCAAAAGAAACTGGCAGAAGAAATTACTGTTTTTGTTCACAATAGAGAAGAATTAGAAAAAGCGATTCAGGCCTCCAATATCTTATTCGGAAATTCAACTGCAGAAGATTTGAAAAAATTGGATGAAGCTACTTTTTTAGAAGTTTTTGACGGAGTTCCGCAAGCTGAAATCGCAAAAGCTGATTTAGAAAACGGATTGGATATTATTACTGTTTTGAATGAAAAAACAGGTTTTTTTAAATCGAACGGAGAGGCAAGAAGAGCTTTAACAGCAAATTCTATTTCTGTAAATAGAGAGAAAATAAAAGAAGATTTTGTATTAACATCAAATGATTTGATTAATAATCAATTTGTATTATTGCAAAGTGGAAAGAAGAATTATTTTGTGATTAGAGTGGTTTAATCGTTTAATCGTTTAATCGTGTAGTTGTTTAATTGTTTAATCGGAATTTTGCGATTAAATAAGAGACATTTTTATAATATCAAAAATCCGAATATTCTTTTCGAATATTCGGATTTTTTCGTTTAACGAACGATTCATTCCGTAGGAATGTCTCATCGGTAGAATAAAAATTTGGATTTCGTTTTACGTTCCGTAGGAACGTTTGATTAACAGAGAGAGTATTGTATAATAACAAGTGTCCCTACAGGACACAATGCTAAATAATATTCTTTTTTCTACCGATGAGATATTCCTACGGAATATTAAAATAATGGTTGTTATGTACTGACCAAGTAAAAAGAGATTATTAGAACTGTATTTGTTCTGGATTGGTTAATTTATTCACTGAACCAAATTTATTTTTTTGGGACTTTTGCTCTTTAACTTCTACTATGAAAAAGTATATGTTTTTTTACTAAGTTTATCATCTCAAAACAAACATAAGATATGCTTCTAATTTTATTTATTTACTGGATTTGGAAAGGCTTTACTAATCTGGCCTTAGAATATGATAAGAACAAATGGGGTTATTTCGCTATTGGAATAATATCTTATTATGCAGGAACTCTTCTTGCTGGATTTGTTGTAGGGCTTCTATCTGTTTTTATTGGAGGTTTAGATAGTATTGATGACAGTAGTTTTAGCAGTGCAGGATGGAATATACTTTTTGTACTTTGTGGAGTTCTGACTTGTTATGGAGTTTATAAATTATTAGAACATAAAGGTCAAAAAGAAAAACTACTACAGAAAAAAGAAGGTATAGAGAGTATTGGTGTAAGTGATGAAAATTAATTTTTGATTAAAGGTTTAGCCGTTTAATCTGTTATCATTTATTTGATTAATGATCGATTAAACTATAAAACCATCAAATTACAACCGCGAATATCAGAATTATCAAAACGTCCCAAAACCTCGAAAGAGTTGTTGGGATTTTTTTTGCCTAAATCCTGCGTAGCGATAAAAGAGCATGAATTAATATTCGCCAAGTCAATCACGTTGATGCCGCCCGTTTTTCCATCTTTCACATAAGTGAGAGCATCTTCTGGATCGCGAATTAAAATATTCATCCAAGACGGACATTCGAAAACACCTTCTCCTAAAGAATAGGCCTGCGCTAAAAGTTCTGTCATTCCGTACTCTGAATGAATAGAAGAAACGCCGAAACCTTTGCAAAGCTGTTCGTGCAATTCTTCTCGGATCATTTCTTTGCGTTTTCCTTTCATACCTCCAGTTTCCATTATAATGGTATTTTGAAGATTGAATTGATGTTTTTCGATCAAATCTAATAAAGCGTAAGTCACGCCAATTAAAATAACATTTTGACCCGAATTGTCCAGTTCAATTAGCTTTTGGGTAAGTTCTCCGTAGTTGTGTAAATAAAACCCACTTTCGGGCTGATTAGAGAGTTTAATTAAGTCATCGACCATATAGATTAATGAAGATCCTTCACGTTCCAAATAAGACGGCAAAAGGGCTAAAACGACATAGTCTTCTATATTGCCATAAAACTGAGAAAATCCTTTGCGATAACTTTCTTCGTAAAGCGTAACATCTGTTACCAAATGCCTGCTTGTAATCATTCCAGTAGTACCGCTGCTGGTAAAAGTTACTTGCGCGAAATCATTGTTTGAAACTACGTCGTGGCTTTTGAAAAATTGAATAGGTAAAAATGGAATTTGTTGTAATGACTTTACCTGTTGCGGATTAACTTTTAGGAAGTCACAAAAATCGCGATAAACCTTATTGTTTTCGTGCTGAAAACGAAACACTTTTAGAGCTATTTTTTCAAATTGTTTCTGACTCGAAATCGTAAATATATCGCTGGCTGTGATCAAAACTTTTTTTTTGCAAAGATATTTATTTTTTAGTCGCAGTCACAGTTTTCAGTTGCAGTTTGTAAACTGAGAACTGTGACTGCGACTGAAAAATAAAAAAGCTCCAATGGAGCTTTATCTTATAATGAGTTTTCGGGTTGCAGATGCGTTTTGTTCGCTTATCTTAATGATATAAACCCCTGAAGGTAATTCGGCAACATTTAATTCTCTAGAGGTTAAATGTGCTTGCAGTACTTTTTTTCCTAAAATATCAAACACAATAATTTCTTTCTCTAAATCGTTTTTAGAGGATATGTAAACTTTACCATTAGTAACAGGGTTAGGGTACAAGCTTAATCCCTCAATAGAAGTCGATTCTTGAGTTTTTGGTAATTGCTTGCTGTCTTGCGCCGAGACGCTCACAGTAAAGAAAAATGCCAATAATAAAGTAATATAAAAGTAGTTTTTTGCCATCGCGTATATTTGGATATTGTAAATATACAAAAAAAATTACAAAAAGTGCGCCAAAAAAAAACATCCTAAATATTTAGGATGTTTTTAACATTATGTGTTCGAAGTTATTAGAAACCTACTGACCATCCAGTAGCCCAAGTTGGTTGAGCAATACCAGCTCCAGCTCCAGTAGCAGTTGCTAATTCGATAGATACTCCAGCTACGTCAGCAGCAGATCCGTCTGTTTTCTTTCCTTTAGTTTTTGTAGCAACATCAGAGATGTAGTTAACATTTGAAACTTTTAAAGCTGATGGTACAAAAGCGATAGTTTCATCGTTTTCAACATCAATACCAACTTTCCATTTGCTTAAAACAACATTTGTAATTTGACCTTTAGTACCTCTTCTTAATTTGATAGCTTGGTTTTCAGCATAGATAGTAGCATCTGCAGTACTTCCAGCTCCAATAAGAGTCATGTTAGTAATTGTTGGATTAGCGATTGGAGTGTTAGCGTATCCAAATTCGAAGTTATCAGCTTCAATTCCTCTGTTTCCTTTTCCGAAATCTAATTTTCCGTACCAGTTTGTGTTAGTTCCGCTCCATCCTTCTGTCCAGTCAAACTGATCATCTTCGTTACCGATAGAAATTAAGTTAGAAGTGTTTACAGTTCCACCGAAGAATTCGAATCCGTCATCAGCACCGTGATAAGCTTCTACGTTTTCAACAGTTGTTCCAGAACCAACTCCGAAAAATGAAACACCATTAAATTCTTTTTCAGAGTTAAAAGCAGCACCAGCATACTCAATTCTTAAATATTTTATAGAACCTGAGTTATCAGCAGCATTAGTTCCTCCATAAGTTAATTCAGCAACTTCAGATGTAGCAGTACCTGCACCACCAGTAACACGGTTGATAGGTGCTCTACCACAGATTACTAATCCACCCCATTTACCAGCTTCTTTTACTGCAGCAGTCATGATAACTGGCTTAGCAGCTGTACCATTTACGTTGATTTTTCCACCTTGCGCAACAGCGATATAAGATGCAGTTCCGCCTGTTCCTTCAATTGTTGTTCCAGCAGGAATAGTTAAAGTTGCTCCGTTTTCTACTTTTATAGCTCCAGTCAATTTGTAAGTAGTTCCTGCAGTAAGTACTACTTCACCATCAGTAATAGTTCCTTTGAAGTTATTAGCATCTACTACAAAAGAAGAAGATGGCTTTTTGTCGTCATCGCTTGAAGAACAGCTTGTGAATAAGCTTGCAGATATTGCAAGAATTCCAATTAAATTTACAATTGATTTTTTCATTTGTTTTTTTTAATAATGTTGTGTTAATTTCTTGTTGCAAAGATGGATCACAAATACTTTTTGGGTGTTAAGTAACCATCAATGTTATTTTAAATTAACGTGGGTTTAATATTATCAGAATGTTAAGTTGTTAACTTAATATTTACTGTTATTTCTAATCTGCTGTGAATGATGAATTTTATTAAATACTATAAAAAACAAAAGACAGCTTAAATGCTGTCTTTGTTAAATATGCTGTATTTTAATAAATTTTTAGAATTCGTAACTTAGTCCTAAGCTGAAGTTAACTCCTTTTTTATAGCTTAATACGTTTACGTCTCCAGAATTGTTCTCTTGAACTCTATTAACTGTTGGATCCAAAATGTTTTTTACAACCAATCCAAGTCCAATATTTTTATTCAATTTAGACTTTGCAATAAAATCTAATGATCCAACCGCTTTGTCAACTAAATCTCCTTTTTGGAGCGTACCAATTGCATTTACTCTATCAGAAAAATAAGTATAAGCAAGGGTTGTAGTTAAGTTACTGTTTTTGTCATTCCACTCATTAAAGAAAGAAATGTCAGCATTTAATAATAATGGAGAAGCTCCAGTAAACTTGCCGGTTGTGTTTGTAAAGGCAGTTGGTATTGTACCGTTAGTTTCTTCAAGAACTTTGTCTCCATTTAATTCTTGTTTACTGTAAAGGTACGATGCATTAAGTCCTCCAGTTAATTTTTTAGAATTTTCGCTATCAAAAGTGAAAAGAACTTTTTTGTAATCTAGTTCTGCTCCTACAACATAACCGTAGTCACCTGAATTCACATATGAAATATCATTTGTCGAAGAGTTCACAATAACCTCATTGATAGGGTTTAAGATATATTTTCCATAAGCTGTTACTGAAAGAACTTCGTCGCTTTTTGGGAATAACTCCCATCTAATATCTAAATTATAATCATCAGAAGCATATAAGAACGGGTTACCAAATTTCGCTTGAAGGAACTCTTCATAAATGAAAGGAGATCTTTCTTTAAATTGAGGCAATGTATAAGTTTTACTAGCTCCTAAACGAAGGTTTTGCTTTTCGTTAAGTTCATATTTTAAAATTAAACTAGGAAGGAAAGCAGTTTTCTCCAATTTATCACTATCTCCTTCTGGATCTAATTGTGTACTCCAGTCAACATTCTGAGTAATAACTTCTGCTCTCAAGCCTAAAACTGCAGTAAGTTTGTTGAATTTGTATTCTGTATTTAAGAATCCACCATGTATCGTTAAGTCACCATTATAAGTTTGTGGATCAAGAGCATTTGATAATTCTGGTCCTCCACGGAAAGTTGAAATTGTAAAATAGTTGTTAGAGAAGTTTTGTTGATTGTAAAACAAATCTAAATTGTTTGGATCCACAATAGTACCTGCGTAGTTAATTGGAGAAGTTGTCGTTTTGAAATTGAATTGTGTTGCTTCAAAACTTCTGTCTTTAAATCTTCCGTTATAACCAAGAGTAAATTTTCCTTTATAATCTCCTTCGTCGTTTTTCTTAAATTTGTAATTAACAGATAGGTTTGCAGCTAATTCATTTTCTTTGATACTCTGAAAATAACGGTTGTTATTTGGAGCAGATTGCGAGTTAATAACATATCCATTATCAACTTTGTTCAAAGTGTTGTAAGTTCTGTCTGGAGTATCTTGGTTTACAATGTTGTAAGAACCTCCCCAGTTTAAGGTGCTTCTTTCGCTAAGTTTATGTTCACCTAATAATTGATTTACCCACAAAGCAGTTTTTTCGTAATCATTTCTGCGGATATATCCGTTTCCGTCATTTGCTAAGTCTACCATGTATCCTGATGATTCTTCTTTTTTCTGAGAAGAAGTATTGATAAACAAAGTGTTGAAATTAATTTTATTGTTATTATTGATTTTATATCCTGCATTAAACATTGCCGTTGTGTTTGTGTTATAAGCAAGATATTTATAATCTAAATCTCTACCAGCAACACCAGCCGCATTTACGCTTGCTTTAGCAGTACCGTTTGTTCTAGATGAGTATTCATTTGAGTAAGAAGCTGTTCCAAAAATGCTGATTTTACCTTCTTCCCCAACTTTAAAAGAATCACCACCAGAAATTCCGAAAGAACCTGCAATTGGAGCTTTTTTGTCAAATTGAAGTGTATTGTAATTGTATTGTGTTAATGGATTACTCGGGATTTGAGCTTTACTGAATCCAAAAGCATTAGGACCTTTTTGCAAAGTAAAATTGTTTTCTCCAACAGCATTAGTGTTTACTTTTGATTCTGCATCAATTTTAAAGAAACCATTTCCTTTGTAGTCTTTAGAAACGATATCTACATTTCCTCCAGCAAAATCTCCAAAAAATCTTCCGTTATAAACCTTATCAATAGAAACATATTCAATAATATCGGTAGAGAAAATGTCTAAGTTGATGTTTTTCTTTTCTGCATCATTTGAAGGAATTGGCAATCCGTTCATTGTAGTAGAATTGTAACGATCTCCTAAACCTCGGACAAAAATATTTCCTGATCCTTCCTGTTTAGTAACACCAGTGGTTTTAACTACAGCTGCAGCAGCATCGCTAACCCCTTTTTTAGAAAGTTCTTGTGCTCCGATAGATTGTTTAATTTCGACGGCATTTTTTTGTTCTAAAAGTAAAGCAGACTCTTTTTGTCTGTTAACGCCAGAAGATTGAACAACTACATCCTTAAGTGTATAACTTCCAGAAGAAAGAGTTTGATTGATAACTACAGTTTCATTTGCTTTTACAGCAACTGGAGCTTCTACAGATTCATATCCTAAAAAACTAAAAATAAGAGTATAATTTCCTGGATTTACGCTCAACGAATATTTTCCGTCTACGTCAGTGTTTACGCTAATATTTGTACCTTTAACTAAAACATTAGCAAATGGTAAAACTTCATTGTTCATTTCTTTGTCGGTTAGAACTCCAGAAATTGTACCTTTGTTTTGCGCGATCGAAATCGTACAGATAAATAATGCAATAAAGAGAAATCTTAAATTGAATTTCATTTCAGTGTTGTGTTTAATTTATTTTTGTGCAAAGAAATAACTGCGCCGTGAAGTCCATGTTACGAACTTGTTATGTTTTTGTGTGCTAAAGATTATCAAATTGTTACCAGATTAAATTACCGTTAACACCAATTTTTAAAGGTTCTTTTGTTAGTATATTTACCCTGTGAAATAAAAAACATCGGATAAATAATTAAAAAGATTTGATGTAAAAATCTCAATTTTTGCTATTTATGAAAAAAACACAAACTAAGATTTTATTAGTTGACGACGAACCGGATATCTTAGAAATCGTTGGCTATAACCTTGCTCAAGAAGGCTACCAGATTGTTACAGCTTCTAACGGAAAAGAAGCTATAGCAAAGGCTCAGAAAGAATTGCCAGAATTAATTATTATGGATGTGATGATGGCAGAAATGGACGGAATGGAAGCGTGCGAGCATATTAGAAAAATTCCTGAATTAAATAATGTTATCATAACATTCCTTACAGCAAGAAGTGAAGATTATTCTCAAGTAGCTGGTTTTGACGCTGGTGCTGATGACTACATTACCAAACCTATTAAACCAAAATTATTGGTATCGAAAGTAAAGGCTTTGTTAAGAAGGTTAAAAGAACAAGAAGTGGTTTCAGATACTTTAAATGTAGGCGGAATCGAGATTAACCGTGAAGAATATAAAATCATAAAAGGCAATGTAGAAATTGCTTTGCCAAGAAAAGAATTCGAATTATTTTATTTATTAGCTTCAAAACCTGGAAAAGTTTTTAAAAGAGATGAAATTCTGGATAAAGTGTGGGGTAACGAAGTTGTAGTTGGAGGAAGAACAATTGATGTTCACATCAGAAAACTGCGCGAGAAAATAGGCGAAGACCTTTTTAAAACTATAAAAGGAGTTGGTTATAAATTTGAAGTATAAACAGTCAATAAAAATTTGAACCATATAAGTGATATAATTTCATTTAAATTATAGAACGTACTTTTGGTTATACTATACTAAGTTCATCTTTGTCAAAGTTCAAACTTTGATAAGATGAACTTTTTAAATTCTTATTTTTATGGTAAGAATTATGAGCTTTGAATTTAAATGAACTTATATCACTTATATGATAAAACATAATAATCTCTTAATGGTTAAATATTATCAATGAAAATTAATTTTAAAAAAACATACAAATTTGCTATAAAATCGGCATTGTATATTAGTCTCTTCTCGACTGGATTTGTGCTGATTCTAATGTCTTTATTTTATAAAAACCAACTGAAACATCAAGTAGCTTTTGGAATAATTTTCATTATTGCGATTTACATATTCTCGTTCTTGGTTATACAATATCGTGTAGAACGTTTCATTTATAGAAGAGTAAAGAAAATTTACGATGAGGTTTCGTTATTAGAATCTACAACGCTTATCAATCAGCCAATTAATACTGATATGGAAACGCTTTCGCGGGAAGTGAAAAAGTTTG
>Ga0182006_1001841_pt1 | contig 12166 bp, 18 predicted proteins | sample Sormic07211104_1_FD_123022 | JGI IMG/M metagenome (GOLD analysis project Ga0182006, IMG submission 123022) | Rhizosphere microbial communities from Sorghum bicolor, Mead, Nebraska, USA - 072115-104_1 MetaG | ecosystem: Host-associated > Plants > Roots > Rhizosphere | place: USA: Nebraska...
GCGGTTTTCTGTGAGCATAGGGAGTCCTTGCCGGGCCAGGCCCGGGCGGTGGAGTAATCAGCCTCTGGCCTCGCCAGGGTGGCGCGAAGTGGGTTTGTGGGCTATTGGTTGATGGCCCGGCATAGGGCCGAATAAAGGGGAAGCGTATGGAGCAGCCAGCCGGCGGTGAGTCGCAGGTAACGGCAATAGAGTGTCTTTTGCACGCTATCAAGTGGGTCGAAGCCGTGACGGTACAGAGCCGTCGAGTCTTCGATGTGCTTGAAGTTTTCAATGAACTGAGAAAGCACAAGGACTCTGAGGATTATGAGTTAATTGATTCTCTAAATCGTAGGCTTGACTGGTTGGGAGTGGAGGAGCATTTCTTTCTTATAGCGGTTGCAAAATCCAATGCCTGGATCAATTTATCTACCCAGATGGATGTGGTAGCGAATGCAAAGGTTAGGAAGTATCGGAAAATTATCGAGCCTGCTCTTTCGGTAAGAAATATGAGAGAACATGACGATAAATATCTGACTGGCGAAGGTGACAACCAAGATAAATTCGTGCACGAGACTCGCATCGATGGTTGGGTTGCCCAATCTACCGACGGAACGTCTTCTTCCGGTTCTGTCGAAAGGTGGATGATTGGCGGACGGGCAGACATTAGAAAAATATCGGGTGAGGCATCCAGGGTCATTGACGCGCTTGAGGATGCATTAAAAACCAAGCGCGCAGAGCGAACCGCAGAGCTGAAAAAATTTCTAGCTGGCGAATAATTTTGCTGGTCAACTCTTCAGGTAGGTCTTGGTCAGTGCACCGTTGACGACATGGCCGCGCTTCAGCACGACCCGAGCCAGTGCGGCCCGGTCTTTCTCGCTGTGGCTGGCCTGGCCGAGCAGGCCGAAATAGCTGTTGGCTGTTTCGCGTAGGTCCTCGGCCGGTGCTGCCGCCGCTCGCTTCAACGCCTGGGCGAGCGATCGCTTTCGCGTCGTGCGCCGCCACGGCTTGATGACATGGCCGACGAAATCAACGCCCCGGTCAACTGGCTGCAGGATGGTCTTGCTTGGGTTCAGCTTCGCGCCCAGGCCGGGCAGGAACGCTTCTACCTGGGCCTTCCACTCGTTGAGTTGCTGCGGCGACTCATGCAGGAACACGAAGTCGTCGACGTATCGGATGTAATGCTTGGCGCCGAGCTGGTGCTTGGCGAACTGGTCCAGGGCGTCGAGGTAGACGTTGGCGAAGAACTGCGATGACAGGTTGCCGATGGGCAGCCCGAGGTGCGCCGGCTGCGCGGTGAGGCGCTTGTGCTGCGGCACCCGATTGAACAGGTGGGCCGGGCTGCGCACCTCGTAATCCTCCCGCGGATCGTGCATCAGGATCGTTTCGGCGAGAGCTAGCCACCACGGCTCACTGATCCTGGTCGCAAACTGCCGCCGCAACACCTGCTTGTCGATGGCGACGAAGAAGTTCGCCAGGTCGCACTTAAGGTAGAAGATCGGCTTCGACCAGTTCTGGCTGGCGCTGCGGATCTTCGCTTCAAGGCGCTTGGCGGCGTACAGCGTTCCGCGTCCTTGGATACAGGCGCAGCTGTCCGCTATGAAGCTGCGCTCGATCTGTGGGCCGATGTGGTTGTAGAGCAGGTGGTGAACGATGCGGTCCCGAAAGTCCGCCGCCCAAACCTCGCGGGCTTTTGGTCGGGTGACCACGAAGCAAATAGAGCGGCCTGGCCGGTAGGTGCCGGCGATCAGGTCGTGGTGAAGCGCTACCAGGTTCCTTTCCAGATTCATTTCGAAGGCAAGGGCACTGGCGCTGTTGCGCTTCGTGCGGCGGCAGTCGTAATAGGCTTGCACCAGATCGGGAAACGGGTAGGGCCCAACAGTCGAATCTGCGGACGGGGCGGACGCGGAGCTCGTTGTTCTTGTCGTTGTTGTTCTGATTGCCATCATCGAAGTTCATGTTGAATGCGTTGTTGGCGGAGCGCTGCGACCTGTCGTGCTATCTACGTCGCCAGGCCGAAGGCAGAGCCGATCAGCATGGAAACTGCGCGAGACCTACACGGACGCTTTAGACCGGCGGTATCTCTTGTGCGCATGGCGGTGGCCTACAGACCAGCGGCACGACCAGATTCAATTCGCACAGACCTGAAAGCCGTAACTCTCAGATGGCGGGCGCGGTTGGGGTGGAGCGTTTCCAGGCGTTTGCCTGTTTGCCAATTGAGGTGGTGACCTCTATAGCCTTGGCATGCTGCGGCACGCTGATAAACCGGCTTTCTTTGAAAAGCCGCATCAGAAACTCGATGACCTGGACCTTCTCAACCAGCGAGGTCAGGTGTGGATGCTTGTCCCGGGTCGAGTTGGCCCGGGCAATCAACATCAGCACATCGATGCACTCGTCGATCACTCGCTTGCCGAGCGACTGCTTCAGGTCGCGAGGGATGTTTCTGGTCAGGTTCGTGGCCATCTGGAGCAGGCCCATTGAAACCTTGTAGATCTGCAAATCCGTGTGCATCGCCATTGGCGCGCTCTCCATGAGCAACCGGCCGCAAGCGGCCGGATTAAATAAGCAAATTAATCAATTAATTGACTGCGGACGGGGCGGACGCGGAGCTCGATGCCCTTGACGGTGTTGAGCTGATAGCCATCACCGAAGTGCACGTCGAATGCGCAGTTGGCGGAGCGCTGCGAAGATGACCAGTAGGCGCGATCCTGGAACGCCTCAGGGCCACCCTCGCGAAAGGCTTCGATGCTGGTCTGGGTCGGCGACTCATCGGTGTACAGCAGCCCTACCGGCTCGCTGTTCGGGTTATCGCCACTGCGGCCGTATTCCCAGTTCGCTTCGGTGGTCGGCTTGAAGTGGCGGTACTGCAGCTCCTGCACATCCCGCGCAGGGATCGCCCAGTCAGTGAAGCCGCCGATGTCCAGGACCAGGACCTTCTGAGCCAGCTCGCTGCCTGCCGCTGCCATGGCCTCCGTGTTGGCCCGGCTGTCGGTGAAGCTGCTGGCGCCTTCAATCTTCTCGCCGTACTTGCCCCATGCACCGACCAGCTCATGCTCGGCGCCGGCGGTGATGTTCAGGTAACGCTTGCCGGTATCCGGGTCGCGGGTGATGCCGGAGAAGAAGCCGCCGCCGAAGGGCTGGCCGATTGCCGGGAGGGACACTGCTGGTGATGCTTGAGCTGCTGCGGACATGGTATTTCCTCTTTTCGAAGGCAACAAAAAAGGCGCTCTGCGCCCCGGTGCCGGATCAAGAACGGATGAATGAAGGATCAAATAAAGAATCTGCGGACGGGGCGGACGCGGAGCTCGTAGTGCTTGTCGTCGTAGAGCTGAATGCCACCAACGAAGTGCATGCTGAATGCGAAGTCGGCGGAGCGCTGCGAACTCGACCAGTACCAGGTGTCCTTCGCGAACAACTCGGGCACATTCACCCAGCAGTGGTACAGCTCAGCGCAGGCCGGCAGGTAGAAGTCATGATGACCGTCGGCCTGGTGCTCAGCGCAGGCATTCGCGGCGGGGTGCGCCTTTTCGTCGCCGACCAGTAATTGGGTGTTATAGAGACCGTCCGTCTTGCTGGTCCCGGCAAGGTCAACCCCGCGTCCACCCCATTCGTGGCTGCCGACATCGTCCTTGGCGATGATCAGGTAGTGCGCCGGGACATCGCCGCGAGCCGCCACCAGGCCGCCGTTGTAGCCACCCTGACCGGGCCAGTACTCACCCAGGGTCGGAATCGATGCTTGCTCGATCGGCTGGACATTGGCCGCCGGTGGGAACACCACGGCAAAGGTGCTGGCCATGGCCAGTTTCGCGAGAGAGGACGCCGGCATCTTGATCGTGGCTTCGCCGTGTTTGAGGGTGATCATTTCGGGTTTCATCGTGGTTCCTCGGTAATGATTGGGCTGGCAACTCCAGCCATGTTTGCCGGCGGCGCTGTCGCACCTGTTTGTTGATACGTCTCATGTGGTCTCGGCGAACTTGAAGCCGTTTTCGTCGGCAATGAGCTGCACTCGCTTGATGTGCATCTTCAGCGCGGCAGCGGCGGCGCTGGCGGTCTTGCCGGCCTCGGCCTGGGCTCGTACTGCTGGCGCCAACTTGTCGCGGGCGGCCCGCAGCTTGGCGTGGTGGGCGGTGGTACCGAAGAACGGCGCCTCTGCACTAACGCCGCTTTCGATCTGCTGGATGGTCTTCCCACTGCCGAAGAACTGATCCAGCTTCTGGTTGAGGTCCCGGATGATTGCGTCCCTCGGGTTGGGCATCGGTTCGCCAATCATTGCCGATCACCCGACAGCGAAACCTTGATCCCGTCGGCGCGAGCCTCAAGAACCTGGGCGAAGTTGATGGCTGCCTTCCATGTCCAGCGAAAGCCCTTGGTCAATCCGGTGGAGCGCTCAACGATGTGATAGGCGTTGCCTTTGTTGCGGACCTGGTAGCGAATCTTGGTGGCCGGTACCGGTTTGCCGATCATTGCGTAGAACTCGGCGGTTGCCGCCGCGGCCCGGATTTGAAGCGCGATATTGCCTTCGACGCGGGCTTGCATTGCTGGGTGCATGGCGTGTCCCTCGGTGTTGGGTTGCGATCATTCGTCAGCACTCTGCGCGGCCTGCCGGTTGCCGTTAGGCGCAGGGGAGAGTGCTGACGGATAAAGGCAGGCGTAAAAAAGCCCAGTCGAAACCGGGCTTTCGGTAGGCTCACGAACGCCTCCGTATGTGAGCGCTGGGTGCCTTCGTTGGAAGGTCTTTGGTCTGGGCTATTTCATGATGTTCATCCTCCGGGTTGTCTGACGTGAAGTGCAGGTGGCCGGCACTGCCCGGCATGTATCAGGCCTGGCCACTCCTACCTGAGCGACCCCGCGATTCACCTACAAAGTCGGTTGTCATCCCGCTGCACCCTGTTGCCAAGGTGCAGAAGTGATGCCTTTCCAAGGTTTAAGCGATAAAGACACCATCGTTCGATTCCCCAACAGGACCTTGAGGATTCGGACCGTCCGCCTGTCCTACGATGATTTCCCGCCGCATCGCTTCCGCCACCGCTGCTGACTGGCGAGTGACGCCCAACTTGAACATGGCGTTGGATATGCGCTTTGCCACAGTCCCTGGTTCAACATCATGGGACCTGGCGATTTGCTTGGCCGTGAGGCCCTGGGCTACCAAAAGCAAAAACTGAAGTTCTCTTCGAGCAAGCCCACGGCCGAGATGGCCGATCCAGGTGCCGCTCTTGATGATTGATTCCATGCAGGTGTGCCTCTCGGTTGATTTCCCAATGCGCCCGGCCAACCAGGCGCATCAGTGAAAAACACCGTGTCCCTTCGGCGCTGCTGGCGCGGTACGGGCTCCTTCAAATTGTTCTTCCGGCCGCGACTCTGTCCGCCGGAAAACTGGATCTGGTGCTTTACGCTGCACACCCGGGTCAGTTGCCAACCCTCTGAACCGTCGAGGCCGGTTCATCGCTGCCTTTGAATCTCGACCGGTGGTGATCCGGCAGTGTTTATCGCTAAAGATCGGTGAACCGTTTGCGGCTCTGGCGCCTTCATGTCTTGGCGTTGGAGTAAATCTACAACTGTAAATTGTAATGTGCAAGCGCGAGTTGTAATTAAATTTGCAAAAATGCATCGATCCAGTTTTACCAGTCGTAAAAAAGCCCGCTCGTGGCGGGCTCTCGGGTGGAGGAGTGCGAAAGTCAGTAGGCGCGAGAGTACATAGCCCACCAGAACACATGACCTAGGATCGCGATCTGCTGATCCTGGATCTGTTCGAAGGTGTAGAGCTCGTCAGGATGTTCTTCGTGATTGAAGCTACGGAGCTTGATTCCCGTAGGTGTTCGATAAACCTGCTTAACGCGGAGCTGCCCGTTATGGTTTATCGCGTACATCTCGCCATCGACGATATCGCCGAGCGAGTTCTTCCCTATATTTATGCCAACTGTGGCGCCGTCACGTAGCACGGGCATCATGCTATTGCCGCTCACCACAACGCACTTTGCGTTGCTGAACTGAACGCCGTTGTGGCGCAGATCCTTCTTGAAGAAGCGAAGTCTCGCGCTGTCGCTTTCTTCAATCGCAAAACGCCCTGTTCCCGCAGCCAGTTCGACTTCCTTTAGGAAGGGAACATAGACCTCATCGTCGCCCAAGGGTGTTTCATCATCCCAGGTTTCAATCGCCTTTAAAGAGCCGTCTGCGGTGCGATTTTGAGTTTCAAGCGGGCCGGTCTCACCCATCAGGTAGGCCACAGAAACCCCCAGCACTTCACTCAGTTGCTTGATCTTCGGGAATCTCGGGGCCGTTCGCGCTGACTCCCAGGCTTGAACAGACTGGGGGCTGACATCGACTTTGCGAGCCAGCTCGGATTGGTTGAGGCCCTTGGCTTCGCGGGCCGCAGCGATTCGAGATGAGGTAGTGGTCATGGGCGTGAGCATACAACTGGAAGTTGTAGCTAGCATTGCAATTCTCGCTTGTAGTTGAGTTTCAAAGGCTGTAACTTTGCGTTGTAATTACCAGTTTAACGAGGACGCTATGGAACAAAACGCAGCAGAGCGTGCAGCTAAGGCAGCAGGCGGCCAGTCGGCCCTCGCTCGCGTCCTTGGCTGTACACCACAAAACGTACAGCGATGGTGTGCATCGGGACGCGTGCCAGCGGAGCGCGTGATTCCGGTCGAGGAGGCAACCGGAGTATCCCGCCACGAACTCCGGCCAGACCTGTACCCAGACAAGGCTTACGGCGCTGGGATCTGATGGGGGGAATTATCAGCCCTCTTCGCGAAGCGAAGTAGTGCCGCGGCGCATATGTGTATCCATACAGTAAAAAATCGTGGACGAAAAAAAGCCGGTGGCTAGACCGGCTTCTTCAAACAACAAATTTCAGGGGCCAGTATGAACATCAATGTCACCCCCGGCAATACCCCGGTTCTTGCGACACGTTTTCGTCACTCGCAAAACGTGTCGCAACACATGTCCTCTCGCGAGATCGCCGAACTGATTGGTAGTTCTCATGACAACGTGCTGAAAACCATCCGTGCGCTGGTTGCGAAGGGTGTCGTTTCTTCAAACGACACCCCCTATGTGCACCCGCAGAACGGCCAGGTGTATCGCGAGTTCCTGCTATCCCAGCGTGACACCCTGGTGGTGGTGTCCGGCTACAGCGTGGAGCTGCGGGCGCGGATCATCGATCGCTGGCAGGAACTGGAGGCGAGGGCGGTTGAGTTCCAGATTCCAGCCACCTATGCCGAGGCCCTGCAAGCGGCCGCCGACCAGGCGAAAGAAAACCAATCGCTTCGGCTCGTCATCCTGGATCAGGCGCCGAAGGTGGCCGCCATCAAACGCCTGGCCTCAGCCGCTGGCGCGATCTGCATCAGCGATGCCGCCAAGCAACTGCAGGTTCCACCGTCCAAGCTTTTCCAGTGGATGGAAAAGAACCGGTGGATCTTCCATCGCGGTGGTTCCAGGCGCTGGACTGCCTACCAGCCTCGTATCACCTCTGGCTACCTGGTCCACAAGGTCACGGCACTGAAGAGCGACCCGGAGACCGGCGAGGACCGCGCGGCTTTCCAACCCCTTGTCACGCCGAAAGGTCTGGCCTACTTGGCCGAAAAGAATATCGGAGCCTCGCTGTGAGCGTTCAAGCAATGTCATGGGCGCTGTCTTTGCCCACGCAAGTTCTCAAGGATGCCAGCGCCCGGCACGTTCTCCTGTGCCTGGCCAACTATGCCGGATCGAATGGCGCCGGCGCGTTCCCGTCGGCTACCACGCTGGCTCAGGACACCGGTCTTTCTGAGCGCACCGTGCGCTACAAGTTGGATGACTTGGAGAAGTCCGGACTGATCCAAAAGGGAAACCAGGCTATTGCCGCTGTTCACATTGATCGGCACGACCGTCGCCCAGTCGTTTACGACCTTCAGCTATTGCGGGGTGCAAATGCTGCACCCCGTCCAGAACGGGGTGCAGATGACGGCACGGGGTGCAATTCACAACAGAACGGGGTGCAACCTACGACAGAACGGGGTGCAGCGGCTGCACCCAATCCGTCACTTAACCATCAGGTAACCGAAGAGCAGCAGCAGCGCGAGATCGATTCCGCTGTCGCCGTCCAAGACCGGGCCGCCGTCGAATCGCAAGACGACCGCCAACGCTTCGCCATGTTCGCCACCTGGGTCCCGAACGAGAAAGGGTTGTCGGATCAAATCGCGATCGCCGGGCTACCCGCCGACTGCGTTCCCGACGAAGCCATCCGCAAGTTCAAAGGGTTCCACTGCGCCAAGCCGAACACCCTGGATTCCGCCGCCGGCTGGTGCTACCGCCTTGTGCAGTGGGTCAAGCGCGAGCGCGTTCAGGCCGCTGGGCGCGGACAAGAACCCGACTTCAACGACACCAGCTGGGGCGATGACCTGGGAGGTTTTTGATGAAAACCGTTTCAAGCGTGCTGCAAACCCTGTCCAACGTTCCGAGCGGAGAGGTCGTGCCTCTCAAAGTGGACTCGGGCACCGTGCAGGTGATCAACGCTTTATTCCGTGAGTTGATGGCGATCTTCCCTGCCTGGAAACAGGCCTGGCCCGATCAGGAAGCGATCAACGCTGCGAAGGCAACGTGGACCAAGGCCTTCATGGCCGAACGAATCACGAAGATCGAGCAGATCCGCTTTGGCATTGAGCAGTGCCGGAAGATCGGTTCTGACTTCGCGCCGAGCGTGGGGAAATTCATCGCCCTGTGTCAGCCCACTCCAGAAATGCTCGGCATTCCAACGCTCGACGCTGCTTTCCGTGAGGCTTCCCGCAATGCCCACCCGGCGATGGCGGGCCAGGCGAACTGGTCGCACGACGCTGTCTGGCATACGGCCAAGGAAGCCGGCTTTGAAAACCTCAACCGCCTGGAAACCTCACTCGCCCGAAAGCTGTTCGAGCGTAATTACGTCATCACCGTGCGCCGCCTGGTCGATGGTTTGCCGCTGCAAAAAATGCCGCTGGCACTTCCTGCACGCGCAGAAGGGCGCCGTACCCCCGAAATCGGAAACCAAGCCCTGGCCGAATTGCGCGCCCGTCGCGCTGGAGCAACGAAATGAGCGCACTCGAAAAACAAGTGTCTGGCGGGCATTACAAGTCGCTGACCATCCAACCCATCGAATACATCCACGCCAATGGCATCCCCTTCGCTGAGGGCAGCGTAATTAAGTACGTCACGCGCTGGCGCGACAAGGGCGGCCTTGCGGACCTGGAGAAGGCCAAGCACTTCCTTGAGCTGCTGATTGAGCTCGAGGAAAAGGCAAGGGTAAAGAAATGAAGGTCATGTCGAAGAAGCTGCGCGCCAAACCCATCGACCGCGAAGGCCTGGAGCAGGCCGCGCTGCTGAAGGAGGTAACTCTGCGTTACCCGGCCGCCGCAAAGCTGATCTACCACGTCCCGAACGGCGGGCACCGGCACAAGCTGGTGGCGCTCAAGTTGAAAGAGCAGGGCGTAAAGGCCGGCGTCCCGGACCTGGTCCTACCCATGGCCCGCGGCGGCTATTTTGGCCTCTACATCGAGTTCAAGGCCAAGCCACCGTTCGACGCCGCTGTGTCTGCCAGCCAGGACGCCTATATCCAGGCTTTGACCGAGCAGGGGTACCTGGCCATCGTTTGCCGCGGGCACATCGATGCACTCGAGGCGATCCGGGCGTATCTGCTTCAGCCACCGACGAGGGCCGCCGCATGATCACTGCCGCTGTGAAAATATCGGATGCCGAGATCGCCCGGCAGGCGGCCAACCCTGAGGTGTATAGCCTCCGTGACCTTGGCAATCGTGGTTTGTACCTGCGTTTTGCCAAGGATCGTGCCCGTGGTTCCTGGTACCTGTTGGCCGGCCGGCAGTGGCACAAGCTCGGTGAATTTCCCGGCTTGAGCACCAAGCAACTGGTCACGGCCCTGCCCGAAATGCGCCTGCGCATCAGCAGCCAGGGTTCCGCTGTGCTGTCCGAATGGTCGACGGTGGGGGAGGTGCTGGCGTGGTTCGGTGAGCGCATGTCCAAGGACCGCAACCTCTCCGAGAAGCGCAAGAAAACGGCGGCCTCGGCGATCAAGTGCCACCTGATACCGCGCCTGGGTGAGGTGTTGCTGACGGAACTGGATCGCCAGACCCTGGACCGGTTGTTGATGTGGCCGCTTCAGGAGGTGCTGAAGATCGACACCGTGCGCCTGGTGTTCCAGTTGCTGGCCCTGGCCTTCCGCCAGGCCATCAGCCTCCGCCTGATCGATACCAACCCCATGCAGGGCATCAAGTTCAGCGACTTCTCCAAGGCAAAGGTGCGCGTGAAGCCGTCGCAGCTCAGGCCAGCCCACCTTGATGAGCTGATCGCACACTTGGCCCGCGAGTTCGAGAGCAAGCCCGATGAGGCGCTGCTGGCCTTGCTCATGCTGTGCCACGGTAATCGGGTTGGTGAAACTCGGCTGACCGAATGGCGGCACCTCAGCATCGCCGAGCGCACCTGGTTCATCCCACCGGAGAACACCAAGACCCGGGCGGAACACTCCCTGCCATTGACCGACCAGATTTGCGCGCTGCTGGCCAAGCACAAGGCCCACCAGCAGGTCGCCGGCTACACCGGGCGATACCTCTTCCCAGGTCGCAATGGTCATCCTCTGAGCGAGAGCCAGGCCAGCGCCGTGTTCCGTCGCTTGGGCAAGGGTGAGTGGACCAGCCACGACCTGCGCAAACTGGCCCGCACGGCCTGGGCTGATATCGGCGTCGACCATTTGATTGGTGAGCTGCTGATCAACCACGCCATGGGCCACAACGTGAAGGTCTACATCCAGTCCGATGTGATGGCCCGCAAGCGTGCTGCGCTGGAGCTGTGGCACGCCCATCTAGACAGCAAGGGTTTTACCCTGATTCACGGCTACACAGGTGCTACATCTGGTGAATCTGATAATTCGCTCAAAGCCGCGCCGAATAAGGGCTGCGAGGCTATCCACGAATCAACCGTAGGCGAGGTTTAAAAGTGATGATTTTGGTCGATCCTCGCAACAAGTTGGCAGTCCAGCCAGGAGATATCAGCTCGATGCAGATCAACAGGGAAGTCGGCGGACGCCGGGTTTTGGTAATCATGATGACCTCTGGTCAAGAACTGCGCGTTTCATCGAACAACGATGGCGGTGATCTGAATATCGATGCTGTGCACAAGCAATTGATGGAGGCCAGCAAATGAAGAAGACCGACGGCCCAGCTTTTAGAACTGATTTCCTCGACCTGGCCCAGTGTCCGGCCTGTCGAGGTCGGGCGGTTACCAGTGGCGTTTTCCACGAGCTCGCCTGTGTTCAGTGCAATGCGTCGGGATGGGTAACGGCCGACACGGGTGTGGCCCTGCCGCTGGAGGTGCTGGTCACACAACTAAGCATTCGACTGCACGCCGCCGAGCAGCGGAATGCAGAGTTGCACAAGCTGCTCCAACTCCAGGTGGATATGGCTGCTGCTGAGTCTGCCCAGTACAAACACAACAACCGCCGCGGCCCCGGCGGAACCAACTTCACAGGGGATTGAGCCATGGCAATGTACAACGACGTGATGGGCACTCTGGTGCGAGTTCTGGCAGCGGACAACATCGACAACAGCACAAAGCAGTCCTGGCAAAAACTCATCGACGCCGACATGCGCCAGGGCGGCACGGGGAGCACCCTGTCAGTCCGGGACAAGTTCGACTACGACTGCTGCCTTTACGCGCTGCTGCACCGTCAGTTGGAGCCGGCTCAGTGGGATGTGTTGGTGGCCAAGTACTCGACGCACAAAGCCAACAAGGTAGCGGCGATCGGCCGACTGGTTGCTCGCATGGTTTCCCCGGCGCCGCAGTTGTTCATTTACAAGGCGCTCACTGCCTGGGCGATCCCGAAGCTGAAGGGCATCCAGACAGGCAAGCGTTCCACTGACATGATCGTGCTGCCCGCTGAGTTCTACGACATGAATACCTGGGACCTGGCCGGGTCGCCGGAGCGGACTCGGCGCAACTGGCGAGGCGGAATTCACAAGCGCTTGGAACGTTTGGAAGAGCAGGCTGTGATTCATGCGACCGAGATATTCGACCGTGAAGAAATCTTTGTAGATGCCGCTTGACCCATTGGCCGACTGGCCGTAAATTAACCCCATCATGTCGATCTTGCGCGTTATGAGAGACGACACACGAAGCCCCGCCACCGAGCGGGGCTTTTTCGTTTTCGGGCATTGCCCAGGGCCCGCAGGCC
>Ga0182006_1001843_pt1 | contig 12161 bp, 8 predicted proteins | sample Sormic07211104_1_FD_123022 | JGI IMG/M metagenome (GOLD analysis project Ga0182006, IMG submission 123022) | Rhizosphere microbial communities from Sorghum bicolor, Mead, Nebraska, USA - 072115-104_1 MetaG | ecosystem: Host-associated > Plants > Roots > Rhizosphere | place: USA: Nebraska...
GCGATATTCATCGATAAAACCGTCAATCTCATAGACGAAACCATTGACAACACCAGAATGTATGGCTTGTGCCGTTGAGTTTCCTATATATGATTCAGGGCTTTCTAATGTAAGTAACGGCAGTCTGGCTGTAAAATTATGCAGTGATTCATATCGCAGGCGAAGACCCGGAGAAATGGCTCCTCCTAAATAATTATCATTTTCGTCGATAAAATCGTAGGTTATGCATGTTCCGGCATCAATAACTAATCTATTTTGTTTGGGGAATTTTAAAGTTGCTCCCGCAGCCAAAATCATTCGATCTATTCCTAATGTTTTTGGTGTTGCGTATTTATTATGAAAAGGGAATAGATCTTCATGTGTAAAAAAATGAACTTTTAATTGTTTTTCGAAAGTTAAAAAGGACTGTTTTTCGATACTTCCTACTGATGCAACAACCAAATCGGAGCAGTTTGGAAATTTTTTTAAAATTTTTTCAATTTTTTCTTCCAGTTCATTTTTCTCAAAAATAAAATTCTCCAGAGCAGTATTTCCCTCAAATACAGATGCTTTAATTCTGGTGTTTCCGACATCAACAGTTAAAATCATTTTTACTTTTTGTTTCTGCGAAGATACGAATTGATTTTTTTTTTAAAATGTTTTGGATAAACGGAAAATGATTCTATCTTTGCACCCGCATTAACCGCACAACGGTACCTTAGCTCAGATGGTAGAGCAATGGACTGAAAATCCATGTGTCCCTGGTTCGATCCCTGGAGGTACCACAAAACCCGAATAGCAATATTCGGGTTTTTTGTTTTTTAATACTCATTCAAATGCATTATCTCTATATTCTCTATTCAAAATCATCTCAAAAATTTTACATCGGCGAAACCAATAACATAAATGAAAGAGTAATAAAACACAATAATCACTCTTATTCAAATTCCTTTACCAAGATTGCCAATGACTGGGAAATCGTTTTGACTTTTAATTGTAATGACAGAGACGAAGCTCTTTACTTGGAACGCTTTATTAAAAGAATGAAAAGTAAAACCTTTAATGATAAAATAATTAATGATCCGTCAATATTAAAAGATATTTTATCCAAAAGAAACTAAATATGTGTCCCTGGTTCTCCCGAAGCCTCGGGACTGGAGGTACCACAAAACCCGAATAGAAATATTCGGGTTTTCTGTTTTTCTATACTTTTCTGTTTTTTTTTACCGCAAAGAACGCAAAGGTTTACGCAAAGGTTCGCAAAGTTTTAAAATTAAACTTTGCGAACCTTTGTATTTTTTTTTTGAGTCTTTGCGATTAAAAACCTTTTCAAATTTTCTTTTGTTTCAAAAAAAGTCATTCCGCTTGATTTTATGCAACTCCAGCTAAAGCTGGAGTCAATTCAAAAAAACTTTGCGAACCTTTGCGTTTTTTCTTTCTAAACTTTGCTGTTAATCCAATAAGTCAACAAATTAATAGTTTTTGTTAAAAAAGTATTGACTGAATAAAAAAATAACTTCTATATTCGTAAAACTATATTTTTAACATTCATTTACTAATAAGATCTCAAAGCAGTTTTATGAGCGAAACTTCTACTAAGGGCATTTGGAAAGTAATTTCAGCCTCTTCTATGGGCACCATGATTGAATGGTATGACTTCTATATTTTCGGCAGTTTAGCCGTTGTTATTTCAACCAAGTTCTTTCCAAGTGATAATCCGACCGCAGCATTTTTATCTACTTTAGCCACTTTTGCAGCCGGATTTGTAGTCCGTCCTTTTGGTGCTTTATTTTTTGGAAGACTGGGAGATATTATTGGCCGTAAATATACTTTTATGGCGACCTTATTATTAATGGGCGGATCTACTTTTTTAATAGGATGTATTCCGAGTTACGAAACGATTGGTTTTTTCGCACCATTATTAGTTCTAATTCTGAGATTATTACAAGGATTAGCTCTTGGAGGTGAATATGGCGGAGCAGCAACTTATGTAGCAGAACATGCTCCAGCTGGTCAAAAAGGTTATTGGACTTCTTGAATTCAGACCACTGCGACTGTCGGTTTATTTATTTCTTTAATGGTTATTTTAGCAACCAAGAGTATTCTTTCTCCAGAAGATTTCGATTTATGGGGATGGCGTGTTCCTTTCTGGGTTTCTATTGCTATGGTTGGCGTTTCGTATCTCATCAGAAAAAATATGGATGAATCGCCTGTTTTTGCGAAAGCTAAAAAAGAAGGAACGACTAGTACAAATCCGTTAAAAGAAAGTTTTGGAAACAGATATAATATGAAGTTCGTTTTACTGGCTTTGTTTGGAGCAACAATGGGACAAGGTGTTGTTTGGTACACAGGACAATTTTATGCCATGAGTTTTATGAAAACGGTTATGAATGTTGACTCTTCGCAAGTAGATGAATTATTAGGGATTGCACTCTTAATTGGAACTCCTTTTTTTATTATTTTTGGATGGCTGAGCGATAAGATTGGGCGTAAATATATTATGATGTTCGGAATGCTGATTGCCATATTGTCTTATAGACCTATTTATAAGATGATGTACAATACAACAGATATAAACCAAAAAACTGAAATTGTAGAAAACCCAAGAGAAACTACTGAAAGAAAAGATAACGGAAGTTCTATTGTTACAACAGAAAAAAAATACACAGATGGCACAACCGTCTTGGAGAAAAAAACGTACATGGAGAAAAAGGATGTACAAACTAGTGTTTCAATAAAAATTAATTCAAGCGATAAATGGACTTTAATTTTCTTGGTTTTTATTCAAGTATTATTTGTAACAATGGTTTATGGTCCAATTGCCGCATTTTTAGTCGAAATGTTTCCAACTAAAATCAGATATACATCTATGTCGCTTCCTTACCATGTTGGAAACGGAATATTTGGAGGATTACTCCCTGCTATTTCTACTTATTTTGTAACTCACGCCAAATCGGCCGAAAAACCAGATTATTATCTAGACGGATTATGGTATCCTATTGTAATTGCAGGAATCTGCTTTGTAATTGGAATGATATATATTGACAACAAAAACAAAACTACTCACCTTTAAAATTTAAAAAAAATGAATGCGATTAAACAAGTTTTAGGGGCTTTATGGATTGCTTTAGCAGCTGCAGCGGCTTATTTCTGTGTGTTTGAATTTGGTTTACCTAAACTGCTTTCAGACCAGCAAGACGATTTAGTATTTGGTGTAATTATCTTATTTATATTGACACCGCTGATTGTCATGGGCCTGGGTACATTTGGTTATTATTCTCTGATCGGAGAATATAATAAGAAGAAATAAACATCACAATCAAAAATAGAAAAGGGCTGTCTACATTATGTAGAACAGCCCTTTTTCCTCACTAACCTAACCAAATTCTTAATCTGTAAAATATATTTTCAACGTTTATTTTTTAATAAACTTCATTACTTGAGTTTTATGATTTTCATCAGAAGCTTTTACGAGATATAATCCTGTTTGTAATTCGCTTACGCCAAATTGAAAATAAGCATTATTATTTGAAGTAAAGCTTTTAACTAATTGTCCTGAAACGGAATAAACCTGAACTTTTTTAAAAGAACTATTTAAAGTGAAATAATCTGAAACTGGATTAGGATATAGACTCACCATATTGCCTTTTTCAAAATCATCAATCGCTAAGTTTGCTGTTTTGTTACCATAAATTCGATAGTCTCCTGGAGGCAGATTGATTGGCGCATTTACATCGGTTACATTAATAGTTGTATTATCCATTAAATTATACCAAGTTCCCGGATACGGAAAACCTGTTGCAACATTTTGTGCCGTGGTATCGAAATTGGCCAAAATCAAAACATTTTTTAATTCCGCTGCAGTCAGAGCTGAATTTTCAATTTTGATATTAATCAACAAAGAGTTCGCATTTGTCATTGTGGGAGTACCTAAAAAAACAGGTTCTACGGTTTTAAGCGTAATCATTTTAGCCCAATCGTTATAAATTTTATTACGATTAGAATCTCCGATCCAATTTTCTGTCCATTGAGGCTGTGGTTTTGTATCTAATTTACAATCACCAGGAATTGCTCCTGAATCATCATTTACGGTTCCGTTATTGCAGCTGAAAATAGAATCATCCATTCCTAATTCTCCAAAGTGCCAAATCATTTTTGGCCCTGGAACTAATAATGAAACAGCTCCAATCGCAGACATTCTTGACAACGCTGTATTTAAGGTTTTGACATTATAAGTTCCATTAACAGCTCCATATTGTACATTTTTGTACATAAGACGTTCTTCATCATGACTTTCAGCATAACCCATTAAACGGTTCGCATTAAAACCGCGGCTCGCACTAGTCATTCTTGAAATATTACTATCTGAAGCGTAACCCATTGACAATTGATTATAAGGATTAGTCATTTTCCCCCACATCATAACTCCTTTGCTTGGCGTTTCAGTAATTTTATAATTTGCCCATTCTCTTTCTTCAATATCACTTCCTAAATGTTCAAAAATGGTATAATGTGTTGGATCTAAACTCCATGAATAATCTGCATATTTTTTTAGAATATCTACTCTATCCTGTTGATAAGCGTTTGTACAACTTTCATCTGCTGCCGTACAAGCTTGGGTAAATCCTTTTGTTAAGTCCCAGCGGAAACCGTCAATTTTGTATTCTTCAATCCATTGTTTAATAACACGATTGACATAATTTTGAGTTTTTAGAGATTGATGATTAAAATCTTCTCCAACACTATAGCTATGCTTTGCAACCGTATTAAAATATGGATTTTCGGCAGTTGGCGAACCAAAACCATCCCCGTCTGGGTCATTCATCCACATTCTTACCATCGGATTTCTTCCAAAAGCGTGGTTTAGCGCCACATCTAGAATTACAGCAATTCCGTTTTGATGGCATAAATCGATAAACTCTTTTAATTTGTCTGACGTTCCATAGAATTTATCTAAAGCCATGTGAAATGAAGTATTATAACCCCAGCTTTCGTTGCCTTCAAATTCCATTACAGGCATCAATTCAATAGCATTAACTTTTAGATTTTTAAAATAATCTATTCGATCTATTAAACTTTGATAACTTCTGTTCGCATCAAAATCACGTACTAGAACTTCATAAACCACTAATTTCTCTTTTTCTGGTTTTACAAAATTAGTAACCTGCCAATTGTAAGGAGTCTGACCCGTTTTTAAAACTGTAACCTCAAAATTTTGTCCCGCAGGATAAACTGGCATATTTGGGTATTTTGCCACAGGAATCGAAGCATCATCATAAGGTGACAAAACCAAAGTAGAATAAGGATCTGCCGTTTTAACCATTGCTGGCGAATTTGCAAGCGGCGTTGCATCTACAACCCAATATTGGTACGTATTATTTACACCCGAAACTAATCCAGTTAATTCAAGCCAAAATTTACCTGAACTTGGATCTTTTTTCATTGCATAAGCTGATGTTGGCTGCCAATTATTAAAACTTCCTGCGACGTAAACAAAGTCCTTCAATGGTGCATCTAAAACTAAAGTGGCTTTTGTTGCATCAGAAATATTATAATTAATTCCGTCTACTAATCCAGCCGGCATAGCTTGCGAAACAGTATTTGGGTTTACAACTACTGAGAATTTCTTTGAAATTGTAGTAGCACCTTGAACAACAATCAATTCGTAGCTTTGATTACTTGTTATATTGGTGTGCGAATAAGAATAACTTGATGTACTTGTATTAGTATTGATCGTTACTCCGTTTGATTTCAAAGTATAACTTGAGGCTCCACCTGTATTTGTTGCGGTAATAGCAAAGTTAGACCCAGAATTAATAATTGAAGTACTATTTTCTATTGGGGAAGACAGAGAAACTTGAAAAGATCCAACCTCGACAACAATATCTTGAGATTGTTTCGTGCCGCTTCCGTCTTTTGCTTTAATTAGAAAACCGATTCTTCCGATTCCGTTTCTATTAAAATATACAGATGGGGTAAATGTTTTGGTATAAGTATCGGTTCCTGCATTATAAGTAAATTTAGCTGCTTCATTTGAAGATGTCCAAGATCCGTTAGACGGAGAATCCATTTGATTTGTATCGTTCACATCATACGACCATGACCAAAGATATAATGCATTACCCGTAACTCCCCAGGTACCTTCATTAATACTTGTTCCTGCAATTGAAATAGTAATTGGAGTGGTATCTTCAAAAGTTGGCGGGTTTATTGAATATGTAACGTTTTGAATTTGAGCAAAAGCAGTTACTGCCATCAATAAAAATATTGAAAGTAAAGTTTTTTTCATAATGTGGTTATTTCGGTTAATTAGTTAGATTAAAAAAGGGCTATCTAGCAGATAGCCCCTTTTCAGTTATTAACTGAAGTTCTATTGATTAGGAATCATTACATAACTTCCGTCTAAATCATTGAAATAAATAACATATTTAGATTTTGCTACAGGAATATTATCCCCTGTACCTCCTCCTGAGAATGCAGTTTTTCCACCCCATGAAACATCCCAAGCATCATTAGCTCTAAATTTCATTCCACCATCATTTAAAGATGTTACACCTAACGTCCAAATGTGAGCATTGAATGTTGATTTCACCATTGGTGTTGAAGCATCCCAGCCTTTAGCTGTTGCATCTCCGATAATACCTACCGTTGTATATGTTGCTGCACCTGCGCCAGCAGCGTATGGTTCTAAAGTATAAGTTAACTTTTGAACATCCATTTTAAACTTATAGTATCCATCAGCTGGAATCTCAATACTTGCAGGATCTGCATCAGCATCGGTTCCTCTATAAACTAAAGATCCATTTGCACCACCATACATTGGAGCCCAGTTTCCTAAGTTTCTAATAGCTTTGAAATATCCTTTTTTAAAGAATCCCGTAAAAGTATACTCATTAGCATTTGTGCCACTTCTAAATAAGATTTGATTTCCTTTATTATTATCCCATCCTGAAACAGTTGCATCACCAACTAAATACCAATCAACAAAATCATAAGGAACTCTTCCTGTGTACGGAGTTACAGTCATTGTGATTGATCCTTTTGAGATTTGAGTAAATCCTCCAGAAACATCTGACTTAATTTTTACCTCGTACTCAGCTGCTACTTCTGGCTTTCCGCCAAGATCTATCGCTGCTTGATTTAATTCTCTTCCAAGTACCGAAACTTCTGTACTGCTATTTAAAGCAGTTTGAAGCGTTTTAGCATTACTAAAATCACCTCCTTTTTTATCGATTAACACAGTATATTTTACTGCTACAGGCATAGAATAATCAGCAGCCGACCAAGTAAATTTAAGTATTTCCTCTGCTGCTTTATCAATATCTAAGACAATATTCTGTCCGGTAGCTGGTGCCGTAATTTCCGGCGCAGTAACAACGTTAAGTACCGGTCTTTCATCTACAGCATCAGCATTACATGATACCGCGATTACACCAATAAATGCGATTAAAACTTTATATATATTTTTCATTTTATTGTTCAATTAGGTGTTAGTATCCTGGATTTTGTTTCAAAGTTGGATTTGCCTGAATTGTTTTAGCAGGAATCGGCATTAAATCTCTGAATGATTCTGTAGCAGCACCATTCATTGTTCCGCCTTTCCATTGCCAGATTTTATCTCCTCCTGTGAATTTTCCAAAACGAATTAAATCTGTCCTTCTATGACATTCCCAGAATAATTCTCTTCCTCTTTCCGCTAAAATAAAATCAAGAGTTAAATTAGCTGCTGATATTTGACTTGCTCCTGCTCTTGTTCTAATTTGGTTGATGTAAGATACAGCAGTTGCAGTATTTCCTGTACTTGCTCCTCTAACTACAGCTTCAGCGTACATTAAATAAGCATCAGAAACTCTAAACATTGGAAAATCAGTATCTGGAATATCTGTTCTTTGAGCTGCTGAACCATCAGCATTTTTATTAATATATTTTGTTACAGCATACCCATCTGTAAACGTCGATACATTAGTAATATCTAAAGATTGTCCATCAGTGTAGAATGTTCCTCTTTTATCTGCTGAAGCAGTTACATCAGGAAAAAGGGCTACAAACTCTTTACGAGTTCTTATTCCCTGCCATCCACCGTCCATTCCTCTGGTAGCGGCATCCATACTTCCACCAATAGATGCATGAAGAATAAAACTCATTCCTCCTCCAGTAGCTCTAATTGCATTTCCATCACTTACGATTGGAAAGATAACTTCATTTTGAGCACCGTTTCTATCATTATCTGCTGAGAATAAATAAGCATAAGGAACATCTGCAAATTTATATCCTGAATTAATAATTTCAGAACATAAAGTTGCCACTTCGTTATTTCTTTCTGTTCCAGTGTATACTTTAGAGTTCAAATAAATCTGAGCTAGTAAAAACTTAGCTGCAACTTTATCAACTCTTCCATACTCATTTGCTCTTGCATTTGCTAAACTACTATCTAAATCTTTCAATTCAGACTCTACGAAAGCAAAAACTTCTGCTCTTGTTTTTTGCTGTGGATAAAAGAATCCAACTGGATCATTTTCTGTAGTAATAGGCACATTACCAAATAAATCCATTAAATTCACATAAGAAAAAGCTCTTAAGAAACGTGCTTCAGCTCTAAATGTAGCAATTTCAGCTTTCAAAGCAGGATCTACTCCTCTTGCTTCTAATTTCTCCTCTGTAGTTTGTCTTAAAAACTCATTAGCAACACTGATATGGTAAGACGCTCTTGAATAAGTTCCGTATAAAAACTCATTTACAGGCGACCAAGTTTGTGTGTTTAATGTTGGCAAAGTTCCATCTGCCCAAGCAATAATTGCTTCGTCTGTAGTAAATTCTTGTGTTACAAATAGCAAACGTAAGTAACTACTGAAATCACCACCAAGTCCAGAAATATCTGCTGCACCATCACCATCATTACCACCAACGTATAAGCCAGCATATAATTTTGCCAAAACTTGTTTATACGATGCAGGATCTTGGAAAAAGGTTTCAGATAAAAATTCATCATCATCCTTTGGGGTCACGTTTAAATCGTCAGTACACGAAGTTAACGTCATACTTATTCCTAAAATAAAAAGGAAAAAATAAGATATATATTTAAATGATATTTTCATTTTGTATGTTTTAAATTTTGTTTTTCAATGTACTATTAGAAACTTGCATTTACTCCAAACAAGTAAGTTCTTGCTCTTGGATAAACGTTACCATCAATTCCGTTGAATTTCTCCGGATCTAAACCATCATATTTTGTAAGTACAAAAACATTTTGAACACCAGCTGAGAATCTTAAAGAAACATCTTTTAATAAAGATTTATCTAAAGTATATCCAACAGTCACGTTATCTAACTTGATAAAAGAAGCATCTTTTATGTAATAGTTAGACAAATAACGTTGTGTACCATTGTCTTCAAACTTAAACCCAGTGTTTAAATAATCTGCGCTAAGATTAGACAAATCATTATCTCTTCTTAAAGCCTGATCAGAATATCCTAAATTAGAATTAACGTTATCAAAAATGTAATTTCCTAAACTTGCTCTCCAGTTCATTGTAAAATCAAACTTTTTGTAGTTTAAAGTTGAGAATAAACCAAATGTATAATCGGCTGTTGGTTTTTTGTATCTGTATCGGTCAGAAGCATCAATTTTACCATCTCCGTTTTTATCTACATAAGCACCTGCAATTGGTTTTTTGTTTGCATCGTATAATTGTTCGTATACAAAGAATGAGTTTGGAGCATATCCAACAGTATTAATTAATATTTTGTTTCCATTTCCTCCTTGAATATTATCTCCAACTTCATAACCTTGGAAACCTTCAACAGTCTGACCTAAATTCTCAATTTTTTGATCTATATAGGTAGCATTCACAGCAACATTCCAAGTTAAGTTGTCATTTTTAACCACATCAGACTGTAAACTGAACTCAAGTCCTTTTGTTCTTAAATTACCAATATTATTAAAACCTTGGTTTCTTAAGTTTGCACCATCTGGAACTAATACATCTGCTAATAAGTCTGTTGATTTTTTATCGAAATAGTTAACAGATCCCGTAATTCTATCATTTAAGAATCCAAAATCAACTCCGATATTCATCTCAGCCAATTCTTCCCATTTGATGTTTTGGTTGTAACCTTCTGGTCTTGCAGTTCTGTACACAACACCATTAAAAACATACTGAGTACTAATTGTACCTAATGTAACTCTTCGTAAATAATCGTATTGAGGAGCTATGTCTTGTTGTCCTGTAGTACCATAACCAACTCTTAATTTTAAACTAGAAAGTGTTTCGTTATCTTTTAGGAAAGATTCTTCAGCAACATTCCATGCAAAAGCACCTCCCATAAAATTACCCCATCTGTTTTCTTCAGAGAAACGAGAAGTTCCGTCTCTTCTGTAGTTTAAAGTCAATAAATATCTACTATCCCAACCTAAATTTAAACGTCCAAAGAACGATTGTAAATTAACATCCGGGTCAGTAATAACATCTTCATTTCTAGTTTCGACAGGCTGTGTTAAAGCTCCTGACTGATATTTTTCTTTTTGGAACAACTGATAGTTATATCCGGCAGTAGCATCCAATTTAAGTTTCCCTAAATTTTTAGTATAAACAAAATAAGCATTTAAATTTTTATTTTGAAGATCATCAGTATAAGTATCGTAGTTTCCTAAATTTACATAACCCGGAGCCGTAAAAGCAACTGGCTGAAATCCTAAAATACTTTCTGTACTTTGTCTGTTGTATCCGCTGCTATCAAATCTGTCAATACCTGCTTCGGCAACAAATCTCAAATCTTCGAAGAAGTGGAATTTATAGTCAATACTAATATTACCCCATTTTCTAGTAGATTTAGATCTTTTATCTTCTTGGTTTAATCTTGCAACCGGGTTTTTAGCTGGCAATAATGCAATGTTTCCGTTTGGCTCTAGCCATTCGAAATATCCTCCATAACGAGAACCTGCTTGATAAGGTGATTGTGTTGGATCAAAACTAATTGCGGAACCAATAACAGCGTTTTCATCCTGAAATTGATTTTTACTAAAAGATAAGTTCCCGCTAATATCAATTTTTAAATGATTATCAAATAAAACTGGATTTAACGATATCGATGTCGTAGTTCTTTCAAAAGAAGTGTTTCTTAAGATTCCAGGATTATTAACATTACCAACAGATAAACGAACTGGTAATTTATTAAATAAAGCACCGCTTACAGAGATATTGTTGTTTGTTGTTAGAGCTGTGTTGAAAATTTCGTTCTGCCAATTTGTACTTGCCGTACCCATTGTTGCTTTTTGAGCGTCATTGCCTAATGTATTTACTAAATTACGGAATTGATCTGCGCTTAAAACATCAACTGTGTTAGCAACTGTATTAATACCAACTTGAGAACTGAAATTAACTTTTACACCACCTTTAGTACCTTTTTTAGTTGTAATTACGATTACACCACTAGCTGCACGAGAACCGTAAATAGCAGCTGCAGAAGCATCTTTCAATACTGTAAAAGATTCAATATCATTTGGATCAATTGTAGATAAAATACTTGTAGCTCCACTTGGAACAGCGTTGCTTAACGGAAGTCCGTCTAAGATAATTAAAGGGTCGTTTGATGCACTTAAAGAAGATCCTCCACGAATTCTAATATCTGCTTTTGCTCCTGGAGCTCCTCCTCCTACAACATTCACACCAGCGATACGTCCGCCGATTAAGCTTTCAGGAGTTACATTAATACCTTTATTGAATTCTTTCGCAGAGATTTGAGAAACAGAACCTGTTGCATCTTTTTTCTTAACAGTTCCGTAACCTACCTGTACTACAACTTCTTTAAGTTGATTTGTATCTTCTTCTAGAGATACAGCTAAGTTTTTTTGACCATTAAACGCAATAGTCGATGTTTTGTATCCAATAAATGAAACTATAATTTTGTCTCCATTTTTTAGATTCGGTAATTGAAATTTACCATCAAAATCTGTAGAAGTACCTCCTGCGGCACCTTGTACATTCACATTTACTCCTGGTATTGGCTGACCCGTGGCAAGATCAGTTACTGTTCCTGTTAATGTGCTTTGAGCTAACACAGTAAACGGAAGCAGAAGGAATAAAAATAACAACTTTTTGTAAATTGTTTTCATACTTTTTGTTTAAATTAGTTTTGAGTTTTTGACTGTTAGTTAAGTTTTTAATTTTACTTCGAATTTCAAA
>Ga0182006_1001848_pt1 | contig 12150 bp, 6 predicted proteins | sample Sormic07211104_1_FD_123022 | JGI IMG/M metagenome (GOLD analysis project Ga0182006, IMG submission 123022) | Rhizosphere microbial communities from Sorghum bicolor, Mead, Nebraska, USA - 072115-104_1 MetaG | ecosystem: Host-associated > Plants > Roots > Rhizosphere | place: USA: Nebraska...
ACACATGTAGAGTGGCTTGATGTTTTGCTAACTCCGCTTCATTCTCTTTATGAAAGCATACTTTATAAAATGCAGCATACTGGACAGGTAATTTATCTGGAGAAAGTACTTAACGAAGCTTTTAACATCAGCAAAAATTACAATCCAAATTTAAGCATCGGGCAAAAACGACAAGAGGGATTAATTTATATTGATGAATCGATTAAACCTTCATTACAATATTTGTATCTGCACAAAGAATATTATAATCCGGACAAATCTTCTGACGGAACGATCGTTAAAGGTGATTTAAGAATTCCAATGTTTGAAATTTTTAGAAATTACGAGTATGAAAACGGAGATCACAAACCTGTTTATTTAGCTCATCGAGAAGATTATACCACAATTTCTTATGCGAATTTTAGAGTTTTTATTCCAGAAAATTTAATTACCAACCAAACTATAGTGGCTGAAACGCATAGAAATTCTCCTGATCAGCAAACGCAAGCAATTAACATCATTTCGGCCGAGTATCACAATCTTCTTAACTTTTATAAACTAGCAGGCAAAAGTTACCAAAGTTATAGTTACACATCAAAAAATGAAATCCAAAAATAAAAACAACAGATAATATAAATCAATAAAAAATGAAACAAGTAAATTTTAGTCATCCCGGAGGTTTTCCTCTCGAGCAGGAAACTTTAGAAAGGCTTCAGACAGCTTACAGATCTGAATTATATGAAGCTATAAAAGCACATTTAAGTATTGAAAAAGGCAAAAATTATATTATAGCTCATGCTACTGATAAAACCAGAGGTTGGGCAGTTATTCACGAACCTACGCAAACAGGAGAAGGTATTTTGTATCCAATAAAAACAGGAATTACAAATAATTACTTAAAAACAACCAAAACTACCACCAATTTAACTTACGGAGACGGAAACTCACAAACTGCATATACTGATTATGAAGCAGAATATGTAGGTGATGCAGGAACTCCAGTAACAAATGATAACCAAGCAGTTAATTATTATGATTTAAAAGATTTTGTAATTGTAAAAAATCTAAAATCTATAGAAGAAATTCTAAAAGCAGTTGGAGATAATATTGATGCTATAAAAGCTAATGTTACTGCTGTTGAAGGAAATATTCGCTCAATTGAAACAAATATTAACACTATTAAACAATCTTATCTTCCAATTGATGGCTCAAAAGCAATGCAGGGAGATTTGAATCTTGGAACTCATCATCTATATTTAAACAACTTAAATACAGGAACTACAAGTGATTATTTATTAGCAGTAAACAATCAAAATCAAGTTGTTAAAAGCAGTACTCTACTTGAATCTTTAATTAATCGTATTACCATTTTAGAAGATAGACCTGCTTCTACAGTTCCAATTGGTATGATCGCTATTTGGGGGAAACCTGCTCCTTTTCCAGAAGGCTGGGAAGAATATGTTCCTTTAAGAGGAAGAATGGCTATTGGCTTTGACAATAATCAATCCGAATTTAATAATTGGAACATAAGGGATGGTGGTTCTAAAAATAAAATATTGACACAAGGAAACATTCCTCAGTTAGATCTGACATTACCAGTATCTAAAGGTGACAACAGCGGAGGTGATTATAGATATATTAATGCAACAGATATAGAATATGGAGGAGAAAAAGAATATTTAAATGCAGTAAATAAAGGAAATTCTCCAACTGCAGTAAATATTCTTAACCCTTATCATATCGTTCATTTCATAGAATATACAGGAAATATTACTGGTCCCGTGGATACAATAGCACCAACAAGTCCAGAAAATCTAACAGTTTCAAATATTGCCAGCAGCTCATTATCCTTAAGCTGGACAGCATCTACAGATAATGTAGGCGTTACTAATTATCTGATTTATAAAGATAATAGTCTAACTCCTCTAACCGAGTTAGCAAAAGACACTTTAACTTATAATGTTACAGGACTATTAACCAATACTTCATATAGTTTTCAGGTCAGAGCAAAAGATGCTGCTGGAAATTTATCCAATCCCACAACTATAAATGCAGCCACTGTGAAGCCAACAGTTCCTACATTACAGCATGCTTATTATGGAGGCGAAAACATGATACTTCAATGGCCTAACTCTATTGATTCTGGGGCATTAACTTACGAATTATATCGCAGTATAAATGGTGGAGGACCAATGCTTGTTCAAACATCAACTGATACCTTTTACTATGATAAATTATCAAATGGTTTAACTTATTCATACCAAATTCGAATTAATTCTAATGGATACACATCTCCTTACAGTAATACTGTCACAGTAACAGGCAGGATTTTGTAAATAGAATGTGTGACTAAATAATCTTTTGGGGCTTCATACCCCAAAAGATTTTATCTAAAAACTTTAATAAAATTTCTAAAAGCAAAAAGTCATGATAAATAAAATCTCAGAATACTCAAACGAATTAAAACTATTACTTTACGGAATTTTTATGTACCTAGAAATGGATACTGGAATTGTTAAAGTATTGTTTTACTTAATGATAATGGACACCTTTCTAGGAATTATCAAAACTATAGTACTCAATAATCATTTTAGTTTCAAAAAACTAGCAGTAGGTTTTGTTTCTAAATTAGCTGTCTTATTAATTCCAACTGCTTTGGCTTTAATGAGTAAGGGGCTTAATTACAATTTTAATTGGTTTGTAACCGCAGTAATGAATTTATTAATTGTAAGTGATGGTATCTCTATAATCAGCAATATTATAGCAATAAAAGCAAAAAAAGAAGTAGAAAATTTTGATGCTATAACACTAATTCTCAACTCCATTAGAAATCGTTTAATTCAGCTCTTTAAAAAATTACTAATGGCAATTGATCCAAAATATCATTTGGGAAAATAATTACAGTAAATTTTTGTACTAACAAATCTAAAAAATAAAGATCGTAAAACTTTTCATAAAGAAAGTTTTAGCTTAAATCCAAATAAAAAAGAGCTGCTTGCCGACAGCTCTTAAAAGGTCTTTCATAGAAAATGGCTTACTAATTCAGATTCTAAAATGAAATAATGAAAGACGATTACTGATTGATGATTTTAGTCTCAGTTTACAATCACAGTTTACAGATTAGGTTACTAACTGAAAGCTGTGACTGTAAACTGCCACTTAAAAAAACTACTTCAACGGATTACCGTTTTGGTCAAGAGAACCAGATTTAATGATAATCATTTTATCCAGTTGGATGTATTTCTTAATCACATCGTTTACCTGCTGTAAAGTTGCTTTTTGAATATCTTTTGGATATTGGTCAATATAGTTTGGCTCTAAACCTCTTTCTATAAAACTCAAAATTGTTCTTGCCATTCCGTTTGTCGTGGACATTCCAACTTTAAAACTGCCGATTAAGTTGGTTTTCTTGTTTTCTAATTCTTCTGCCGTAATTCCATTTTTTACCCATTTATCAACTTGAACCATCGTCGCGTCTAAACCTTTTTGAAATAACGCTGGGTTGAAAGAAGCATTTACAAACCAGTAACCACCTGTCTGAATATTTCCGCCAATTCCTGACGAAATACTATAGGTCAAACCATCATTATCGCGAACTGTCTGCATTAAACGTCCTGCAAAACCAGCTCCCAAAGTATAATTAGCAATATAAAACGGAATATAATCTGCATCTGCTCTTTTTAAACCTGTAAACTGTCCTATAAACAATTCTGCACTTGGTTTTTCTGGAATTGTAACGACTTCTGTTTTAGCCGAAGTTTTTGAAGCTTCTTCAAATTTCAAGTTTTCCGCAACTCCCCCATTCCAATTTTTAAAAGATTTTTTTAATGAAGCATTTAAATTCGCTCCATCTGTGTCTCCTACAATTACCAGACGCATTGATGTTGTTCCGAAATATTTTTTGTGGAAAGCTTTAACTTCATCCAACGTTGCAATCTTAATATTCGAAATATTATCTTCAACGTTCAAGCTGTAATTTGGATTGTTTTTTGGATAAATGGCTTGAGATAAAGCAATGCTTCCTCTTTCGCCTGGATCGTTTAAACTTTGTTGTGTGTTTCCGATAAACTGTTGTTTTAAATTTTCAAACTCTTTTGTATCAAACAGAGGATTTCTCAATTCTTCAGCCAATAAAGCAATTACTTGATCTAGATCTTTTTTCAAACATTTAAATCCAATATTTATTTTAAATGTTGATGCATTGACATTCAAGTTTACTCCTAGTTTTTGAAGCTTTTCTGAGAATTTAAATTTATCATTTAAAGTTGTTCCTTTAGACAACATAGAAGCAGTTAAAGCTGGAATAATCGGGTTTTTATGTTCTCCCGAATAATTTCCTAACGAAATGCTAGCTGCCACTGTCACAAAATCTTTAGCCGAAGTTTTAACCGAAACTACATCTATTCCTGATACCTTTTCTCTTTTATAAGCGGAAGCTGTCTTTTCAATATTTTCTTTTGAAATACTTACCTCTAAAATATTTTTTATTGCTGAAGCAGCAACAGATAAACTTTCTTCCTGTACATGTCCTTCCTCTGAATGTCTGTAATAAAATGGTCCGTTTTCTGGTAAAAAATTATTTGCCTGAGCTGTTTCTTTATTTTGAGAACCTGACTGTTTCGGAATAAAATATCCAGTTGTACTTTGATCTTCAACTAAATATTGCTGCGCTACGCGAATAACATCTGCCGGAGTAACTTTTTTCAAACGGTCAACTCCTGTAATGTAATCTGTCCAGTCTCCAGCTGCAATGGCTTCGTTTAATTCGGAAGCAATAACACCAGAACCGTCACGAGATAAGATTGTTTGTGCGCTAATTTTTGCCACAACACGATTTACCTCATCCTGTGTTACGCCTTCTTTCTGAATTTTAGCTACAACTTCAGTGATTTTAGCATCGACATCTTCATGTTTTGATGTGGTTGGAAAACCAACACCAATGGTAAAAAGTCCGACTTCTTTAAAATTCGTTGCATTTGCATACGTATAAACTCCCATTCGGGTATCAACGAAAGTTTTGTTTAAAATAGCCGAAGGACCCGAACCAATGATTTCTCCCAAAATATTCAATGCCGGAAGATCTTCATGCAATGCACCTGGAATTTTGTAGGCTTTATTTACAACGCCCAATTCTCCTGGTTTTCTAACCACAATTTTACGAGCTCCATATTGCTGAGGCTCTTCTGTATATGGCTGTGGCATGACGTGTGGCGCTTTCGTAATTTTTCCGAAATACTTTTCAATCAATTCAAAAACATTTTCTTTTTTGAAATCTCCGATAATTGTTAAAGTTGCATTATCTGGCCAATAATAGGTATTGTAAAAGTTTTTTAAGACTTCAATTGGCGCTTTTTCAATATCTGATTTCCATCCAATTGTTGAATGATGATATGGATGTGCAATATAGGCAGAAGCCCAGATTTCTTTATCTAATAAACTGTTCGGATCGTTTTCACCACGTTCAAATTCGTTGCGCACAACTGTCATTTCCGCTTCTTTATCTTCTTTTAATAATAAAGAATTTCGCATTCTGTCGGCTTCGATTTGAATCGCCAATTCGATTTTATCACTCGGAAGTGTTTCAAAATAATTGGTACGGTCGTACCAAGTTGTCGCATTTAACTGCGCGCCTGTATTTTGAAGGACATCAGTAATTGTATTTCCGTTTTTTTTGTTGAAAGTCGGAGTTCCTTTAAACATTAAATGTTCTAAAAGATGCGTTGATCCCGTGTTTCCTAAAACTTCATGTTTTGATCCTACGCGGTATACAATTTGTACCGTTGCAACTGGCGAAGCGTTGTCCTGCAAAAGCAAGATATTCATTCCGTTGGGCTGATATAAATATTCTTCGATTCCGCCGACTTCTTTAATTTTCTTAAAATTAACCGATTTATTCTGCGCAGAAACAAGCGTACAAAAAGCTAATGAGCAATAGCCCAAAAAGATGTATTTTTTCATTTTTTTATGATGTTATTTTTTTAGTTTTCAGTCACAGTTTTCAGTCGCAGTTCCACTGGAAACTGAAAACTGTGAATGAAAACTAATTTAAGATTTACTGAAGATTTCTTTCAATTTTGATTGTAATTCAGCTTCTCTAAGATTTTTGGCAATGATTTTTCCGTCAGGTCCAATTAAGTAGTTGGTTGGAACCATTTTTACACCGTATAAAACGGCAGCTTCGTTCTGCCAGCCTTTTAAATCAGAAACATGAGTCCACGTTAATCCGTCTCTTTCAATTGCTTTTTCCCAAAGTTTCTTTTTATCATCTAACGAAACTCCTAAAACATCAAATCCTTTATCATGGTACGTTTTATAAGCCAAAACTACATTTGGATTTTCTTTTCGACATGGACCGCACCAGCTCGCCCAAAAATCAACCAAAACATATTTTCCTTTATAATCGGCTAATTTCACAGCTTTTCCGTTTACGTCAGGTTGAGAAAATTCAGGTGCCTGAGAACCAACAGCTGTTTTATCATTAAGATCAATGGCTTCTTTTAACTGTTTCCCGTAAAATGATTTTTGTACTTCTGGAGACAAAACAGCAAAATACGTTTTTACTTGTGCTGGAGTTCCGTAAGAAACAATTCGATCATTAATTATTAAAGCAGCGGCTATTTTATCTTTATTTTTTCGGATAAACTTATCGGTTAAATCATCAGCGAAAGCGGCAAGATCTTTCCATTTTTTATCCATTGCAGTTTGCTGTTCTGCATTTAATTTTACTTTTCCCTTCTGAGTTAAAGAATCAGACAATTTGTAAATAGGACCAGCGATGTTTTGTATTTTTTTGAATTCGTTATCATAATACGACTTATAAATATCGTTTTGTGTCGCGCCGCTAACTTTAGCTTTAAAAATGGAATCTTTTTTAGCTTCTACTTTTATATCTTCATTATCCAAAAGAAAATAGGCACCGTATTCTTCTCCCTTTAGTTTAATAGTATGCAGCAATGGTTCTGAAACTTTTCCCGTAAAAGTAAAAGCTCCTTCTGGACTGATTTGCGCGGAATCTGTTATTTTCTTGTTTCCTTTTTCATCTGTATTTTCCAGATAAACCATTCCTTTATCTAATCCTGCAATTGTACCATTGATCGTAAATCCTTCTTTTTTAGAACAAGAAGAAAGCGCTGTTATAAATGCCAAAGCAGTCAAACCTGATTTTAAGATTGTACTTTTCATGTTATTTTTTTGTTTTTATTTTTTATTTAAACACGTAGAATCATAGATGCTGTAAGCTTTAAAAAAGACATTTCATTTATTAAAACAAACATAGTTATAGTTCTGATCAAGTGTTTTTTAATTTTTAATTCTCAATTTTTAATTCCTAAAAATTAAGATTTCAAAAGCTCTTTTAATTTTGCTTCCAATTCTGCACCTCTTAAATTATCGCTGATAATTACACCTTTACTATCTACTAAATAAGTGGCTGGAATTGTTTTTACGTTAAACGATTTACTTACTTTATCATCGTCTAAAAGATTGTGCCATGGCATTTTTTCTATTCCTAGTGCTTTCTGCCAGGCTTTTTCATCTTTATCAATTGAGATACTTAAAATTTCAAATCCTTTATCGGCATACTCAGAATAAGCTGTTTTTAAGTTCGGAATTTCTTTTCTGCATGGACCGCACCACGAAGCCCAAAAATCAATTAAAATATATTTTTTTCCTGAAACGATTTCTTTAGCTGTATAAGCCTTTCCGTCTTTATCTTTTAATCCGAAATTAGCAACACTTGTTCCTATTAGAGATTTAGGATTCAAATCTTTGTCTACCAATTGTCCGTAATAACTTTTCTTTGCCGTTTCAGAAAATTGCTCAAAAAGCGGCTTTTGATCTGGCGTAAAATAACTGTATTGGGTCATCATGAAAAAAGGTCCCCACCAAGTTGTTTTATGTTTGGCGATAAGGTCTGTTGTTGTTTTTTGTACTTTGGTAAAAAATGCTTTTTCATCTGCTTCAAATTTTTTCCATTCTGGAGAATTTCCGATAGAGTCTATCAGCTTTTTATTTCCAGACGTTCTGGCTTTCGAATATAGTTTTCCAAGTTCTTCTGTACCTTTATGATAGTCTTCGTAATCTTTATTTAATTCAGCTTTAAAAGCAGTTTCCTTTTTATAATAGTCGTTTGATTTAGAACCTGTAATAACTTCATTTTTAAAGTTAATTCGCTCGTCTTCACTTTTTGAAACTTCTCCATCTGCCGTAACTTTTATTTTAGAATTTTCAACGATTAAATGAATATATCCTTTATTCTTTCCAAAAACCAGATAAAAAAAACGCGGTTCATTTAATTTTCCTGTAAAGGTAAATTTACCCTCTTTCAAGGTTGTTTCAGCGACTGGCGATTCAGAAGAATGTGTTGCGCCCGGTGTTAATTGTACTGTTGTTCCGTCTGCAAGACCAGTAATATTTCCTTCAATGGAATAAGAAGCTGGTGCAAGCGCTATTGCTTTTTTCTTTTGTGCAATACCGTTATTTGAAATTACAAATAGGCATACACACAATCCTAATACTTTGTATTTAATTGTATTCATTTTTTTTGATTGATGTTTAATAAAGCTTCCCTTTCGGGATTCTTACTCAGGAAGCTTTGGGATTTTACTTCGCTACATTTTGAGTTATCGTTCCGTTTCCTGGATTTTGCGTTGCTCCCTGTGGAAATGGCATTGTCCATAAATGAGAATCTGATGATAATGTGTATGTAGTTCCGTTTGCTGTTTTAGTATAACTTACTTTATAAACACCTTCTGCATTTAAACGGCGTGCGTCTGCAAAAGGAATCAATGTGTTCGTAAGTTCATTGTTTTTTGTTCTGAAAATAGCATTCAAAGCTGTTGTTTTATCTGTAGTCGAAATATCCTGATAAGAAGCTGGAAGAATACGAGTTTTACGAACTGTATTTAAAACATTCAGCGCCTCACTAATTTGTCCTGCGCGAGCCAGACATTCAGCTTTAATTAAATAAACTTCTACAGTTGTGATTCCGCCGAAGTTAAAAAAGCCAGACAAAGTTCTTCTGTAATAGGTTTCTGCACCAACAGTGTAAATTTTCCAACGAGAAATAAAACGGGCATCACCAGTTTCAAAACGCTGTGCACGCTCTACTGGAATACTATTTTCTGTCGATAAATTATTTGTAATACCATGACGATAATTATAATTTTCTACATAGTTAAATCCCATAGGAGAAGTTGTTGCAGTATAAGAATTTGGAACATCAATAATTGCTTTATTGGTATTGTAATATCCAATCCAATCATACAATTTATTATTTTCTGCTAATGCTAAATCTGCATATTTTAACGCTTCTGTATAATTATTCATTTGCAGATAAACTCTTGAATAAAAGGCATAACCCGCTCCTAAATTTGGATGTAAAGGCGTTTGAGAAACTTTCAACAAATAGGGTAAAGCTTCTTTAACATCATTCAAAATGAAATCATACATTTCCTGAATCGTTACTTGTTTGCTCGGTGCATTAATATTGGCACTTGTAATTAAAGGAACTGATAATTTTGTTGAAGCTGATGAAGCGACATAAGTATCTGCATAGAAATTAACCAAATTGAAATAATTCATGGCACGAAGTACTTTTGCTTCTGCCCATACTACTCTTTGTTCTGCTTCTGTTGCTTGAGTGGTACTTAATGCATTTTCGATAATTAAATTAAAAGTCGAAATTCCGGCATAACTTGAGTAATACATCGTTTCATCGGACACTTTTAAAGCAATACGGTCTGCATTTTCGTCCCACATATAATTGGCAGCATATAACCTATTATTTGCCAAAGAGGCAACAGTTACATATTGGTCATTTAATAATTGTGAAGCTCCAGTAATATCAACTCTATGATTTGTGTATTCGTCACGTAAAAAAGCTTCATAATCTGCTAATGTTGTTGGTGATTTTGATCCTTTTGGAATGTCACTCAAATAATCTTCGCAAGATGCTAAAGTCAATCCTAAAGCCAATAAGCACGCAATCTTTTTATATATATTTTTCATCGTCTAGTCTTTATAAATTAGAAATTAACGTTTACACCCAAAACAAAACTTGGAGATTGGAAACCATTTAAAAGATACTTTGCATCTCTGCTTTTAGCAAAAGTATATACGTTTTCTGCGTTTAAATTGAAACGTACACCGTCTAATTTTACTCTTTTTATAATGTCACTTGGCATTTGATAAGCCAATGAAATGTTGCTTAATCTTACATTCGATGCATCTAAGATATTAATATCTGCATAGGAATAAATAGTACGAGAATCTGAGCTAAATTCTGGATCATATTCGTATACTGCTCTCGGAATATTTGTGAAAGCTTCGTCTCCAGGCTGCTGCCAACGGTCTGCAATATGATTATTAACAACTGAAATATTGGTAATATAACCTCCCATTGCACCCGAATAAACATTATCTAACATTGGCAGAAACGTATTTCTAATTTTATGACCTAGTTCGTAAATGAAAAGTGCTGAAAGTGAGAAGTTTTTATAATTTGCAGAAGTATGGAAAGATCCACTGTGCGTAGGAACTGTTGAACCAAAATCCTGAATAGCATCTATTTGTCCCGGATTGTATTTTACTGCCGTTCCAGAAGCATCATAAACCTGAGGTATTCCTGTACTGCTTAAGCCAGCCCACTTGTAACCATAAATAGAATTAAAACTTGTTCCAACTCTAGGAAAAGCCTGTGGGTAATCTAATTGCAGGTAATAAACGGGCGCTTTTACATTTACGTAATCGACTTTGTTCTTGTTGTAAGCATATAAAACAGATGCATCCCAAGAGAATGAAGGCGTTTTTATGATAGTTCCTCTTAAAGTAACTTCGATACCTTTGTTCGTCATTTCTCCGTTGTTAAGCGTGTAAGTCGAATAACCCCATCCTTCTGTTGGAATTCCCTGGCTGCTCGCTAACAAATTTTCTCCTTTTTTATTATATAAATCTAGAGTTCCGCCTAATCTGCTCTTAAAAAATGAAAAGTCTAAACCGATATTAGTTGTCGTTGTTTTTTCCCAAGACAATTCTGGGTTTGGTCTCTTGCTTACAGTTCCCTGGTTTCCTCCAACATTGGAGTTAGAATTATAATATGCTGTTAAGTACGGCGCAGAATCTTTAGCGATATTTCCTCCAATACCATATGAAGCACGAAGTTTAAGCCCGTCTACCCATGCAGCATCAAAAAATGATTCTTTGTCAATATTCCATGCGGCTCCTGTTGACCAAGTTGGTTTGTTTTGGTATTCGCTGTCTGTTCCCCAAAGGTTAGAACGATCCCATCGAATACTTCCAGAAAGCGTATATCTTTTGTCATAAGTATAACCTCCCGTTCCATAAACAGAAACGAAACGATTTTGCAATTCTTTTTCTAATGAAAACTCGTTTTGTCCCATAGAACCACCAAATACAGTTCCGTACACTTTTAATAAATCAGCTTGATTTACTGGTGCAAAACCTAAAGTCTGCGAATCATATCCGTAACGTGTATTGTCTTTATATTCTTGTTTGGAATGGCGGATTTCCATACCTGCAATCGCAGAAAAATCATGCTTTTCGGCAAAAGTCTGATTGAAGTTTAATTGCTGACGGAAATTATAAGCATTAGAATACTGATTGGTTTCTTTTATAATATCTCCGTATGGTAAATTATAAACAGCTTTGTTATTGGCAATTGTCACCATTCCGTTCACCTTACTTCTTACATAATAAGAGTCTTTACCAAATAATTGATTAGCACGATCTGAACCAAACTCGTATTGAAACATTGCATTATATGTAAATGCGTTACTAAATTTCACATTAAACTTTGCATACGTCCTGTTTAAGAAATTTTTGCTTTCAATTAAATTTCTCCCCAACTCATCCATCGGAGTGATGCTCATATCATAAAGACCATAATTCTTTATAGAATTAAGTGTAAAACTATTGTAGCGAGATTCTGGTGTAGATACAAAATTAGTTCCATCATTATTAACTAATTGATTGTATGGCTGATATTTATATCCAGGATTTGAAGCAAAATAACTTTGCGTATCTCCTTTTCCGAAATTAACATAAGTCCCTAAGTCTAAAGATAACCAGCTGTTAATTTGAGTTGAGTTTTTTAAATTAAGACCGACTGTTTCATTTTCAGAATAAATATCTTCAAGCTGATTATTTTTATAG
>Ga0182006_1001851_pt1 | contig 12135 bp, 9 predicted proteins | sample Sormic07211104_1_FD_123022 | JGI IMG/M metagenome (GOLD analysis project Ga0182006, IMG submission 123022) | Rhizosphere microbial communities from Sorghum bicolor, Mead, Nebraska, USA - 072115-104_1 MetaG | ecosystem: Host-associated > Plants > Roots > Rhizosphere | place: USA: Nebraska...
ATGCCGCCGTGGACATCTCCGATGGCCTGCTGGCCGACCTGGGCCACATCGCCGCACGCAGCGGTGTGCGCGCCGAAGTCGACGCCGATGCATTGCCGATGTCTTCGGCACTGCGCGAACTGCTCGGTCGTGACGGCGCCCGTGATTGCGCGCTGCACGGCGGCGACGACTACGAACTGTGCTTCACCGCCGCCGCCGACCAGCGCGACGCGCTGCACTTCGTCGCCGAATCGCTGGACGTGCCGATCACCCGCATCGGCCGCATCATGGAAGGGCAGGGCGTGCACACCGAAGGCCACGACGGCCCGAGCGGATACGAGCACTTCGCCTGACACACGAGAACGCCGGGCATGGCCCGGCGCTACCGTGCTGTCCTGGTGGCTGCCAACCTTGGTTGGCACGGATGTGTCAGGCCTTCGTGCCGACGCTGTGTCGACCAAGGTCGACGCCTACCCATTCGTGTTGCTCGTTTCTCTTTCGGTAGAGGCGAGCCATGCTCTGCAGCTCAAACTGGCCGCCGTCCCCTGGGCTACTCGCCGTCGACGCAGCCACACGCCCGTACACGCCCGGCGCTCCACCGCGATTCCAGCATGCGTCAACGAATTCCGGATCAACGTTCGGGCGCAGCTCCGTAGAGATTTTCGCCCTCTTGGCCTGGACGAAGCATGTTCAACAGCACAAAGGCGGGGCCGAGCATGGGGATCATCAGAACAAGGCACATCCACCCGGATTGCCCGAGGTCACGAAACCTGCGCGCGACTACTGCATAGAACGGAATCACACTGAGCAGGATGTAGCCGAACCAGACATAGGCAAGTAGATCGTTCAATCGGATGCCACCGGCCGCAGAGCCGGACGGAACTCGGCGCGAGATGTATGCAATCGCACCAACGATCAGTGCATTCACTATGAATTGGAGGAGGAAGAACAGCCAGAATTCGAGCCTCGATGATCGCCCTCTAAAGCAAGCGAACAGGCGGAAGGGGCGTAGTGCAAGACTGATCATTTGAAATTCCGATAGTGATGGGATTGGCCAACTTAGTGATCACGCCGTCTGCGCGCGATACAACAAGTTGTAGATTGATAGAGCACGTTGGCTTCGACGGGCGGGTTCTTCAGTGCGGAAAGATGCTGCTCACATCGAGGCATGGATCTGGACTATGGGCCTAGGGCAACTGCTTCGCCCTATCGCCTGATCACAGGGAGGAGTTGTGCCCGAGTCACTTTGATCCGGTAAGGCGGTCGAGATCAGGGGCGTGCGTGGTCTCTGGTCGTCAGCCGGATCTTCTCTGACTTTGCAAAGGAGTCCTGAGCGTCACTCAGGATCTGCAAATCTGTATCCATACGCTCGGTAGCGTGTTCCAGGCGGGTCAGGAGCGACGCAGCCTGCTCGGCGGTATACCCTTTCGGCAAGTCTGCCAGGTTCACCATGATGGAGAACATGTCAGCGGTGCTCTGTAGCGACGTGAGCAGATGCTGGTGCAGATCGTCCGCCTCTTTGCGGTGCGTCAAACGCTCGGCATCTACACGTCTTTTGACGGCCGAATCGTGTGCAAGATTCAGGCGAAAGCGAAACTTGGATAGGTCATCTCCGCTTTCAATCGCAGCACGGAACTCATCTGCGAGTGGGCTATCGTTCCACGCGTTGATGGTTTTGATCATGCTGTTCCACCTCGCTACGTTCTCCTCCAGATAGCGATCATTGGGGTAAACGTAGGCACCCGCAAAGGGCTTGGATTCACAAGCTGTCAGCAGACCCAAGGATACGAGCAGGGCGAGACACGTCGCGGTTTTCATGTGAAGTACCATTGGCTGAGGAAGATGGCTGAAGCATCGAGCGCACCGGAGTTCAGCGGACAGAGAGTCTAGGAGTGCAGACTCGTGACCCTCAAGGTCAAACGCGACATTGGCCAGCCGGCTTGCGCGGGGGCCGGCAGAACGGTGATGGCGAGGAGGGATCCATTGCCTCGGCAATGGGTTCTGACCCAGCGATATCGGTAGCGGTTGGCCATGGCGGCGTCACCGGCTTTACGCCACCCGCAACTGCACATCCACATACTCGGCCAGCCCACGGCAGGCCAGCAGCAACCCTTCGCGCACGTCATCGCCCACCTGCTGGTCGGCATCGCCGTCCACGCGTACACGCTCGATGGCGTGCAGCAGTTCCAGCAGCAAGGTCAGCCCGGCATTGGCGCGGTCGATGCGTGCCATCGCAAAGCCGAAGCACTGCTTGCGTCCCTTGTCCGGCCACGGCTGCCCATCGGCAGCGTCCACGTGGCGGATGCGCTGCAGGCAGCCGAGCAGGGTGATGCCTTCGTTGGCGTGGGTGCCCATCGTGCTGCCCAACGTGGTTTCCAGTGCGTTGGCCAGGTCATCCGGCAGGCGTTCGACGGCGTCGCCCAGTGTGGCGAACAGATAGGGATAGAGCGAAGAAGTCATGGCGGCGTCCTTGAGTGCGAAGCAAGGGGCCGCCCTCGCGTTGGGCAAGGGCGGCGGACGGTGCGTGGTTGCAATACCGGGGACCAACGCGCGTTAGCCGGCGGGCGCAAGGCCCCCACGCACCGCCCGCCATAGGGCACGGACGGATTGCCTGCCGACGCCGCCCAACAGGAAGGAGCGACGCCGGCAGACAAGCGTAAACAACGCGATAGTCCTACGGGATTGCAAGCCCGTGCCACCCGTTGTCGGTGGCGCGCCATGATGTGCACGCAGGTGCTGCTATACCAATCAGAAAAGTTTCAATTTCGAAAACGTTGCAGATGCGTGTCGCATGCGCTGCGCTAAACCAAGCGCACATGCGCGTGCCAGTTGCGACATTCCTGCATGGCAGATGTCGAACGCATGCCCGGCTGCGTTCAACGCGCGACCGCAGCTTCGGCATCGCGCGGGGTGCCGTAATCGTCCAGCCACTGGAACGTCACCGACGAAGGCATCGCCGCACCGCTCGGCAGCGGCAGCCGCACCTCGGCCCCTGGCGCGATCATATCCGCCTCCACCTTGCGGCCGTCGGGCAGCGTCAACGTACTGATGGTCACGTGGTAGGCGCTGGGGTTGCTCACCTGCAGAGCGCCGCCCTGTGCTCGCCACTGCAGCTGGCCTGCTGCATCACGGGCATTGCCGGGCAGGCCAGCCGGGCGATGGAACAGCTTCACCCGGGTGCGCACGGCGAACTGCAGCAGGTTCTTGCTGGCGGCATCGGTGGGCTTGGGGGGAATATCCAGCAGGTTGAAGTAGAACACCGATTCGCGGTCGGTGGGCAGCGGCGCTTCCGATGGCCGTGGCGCATAGGTCACGCGGTACGCCTGGCCCTGGTGCGCCTGCAGCAGGCGCGGGTCGGCCGGGGTCAACCGGAACGGGGTGCGCACGTTCTCTGGCCGCGCATGGCTGTCGCCGTCGTCAATCCAGACCTGCACCATGGCCGCCTGATCGCCACCGTTGGTGGCGCGCACGGTCACGTCGCGTCCCTTGCCGGCGTCATGCACGATACGCGTGCCCTGCAGCGTCACCGCTGCCGATGCAGGCAGCGCCAATGCGCCAGCCAGCAGCGCGGTCATCCACGTCATTGCACGAATCTTCATCGTCATTCCTCATCGGGTGGGAAGTGCCGGCCCGCTGACGGGCCGGCATGGCAGTGCTCAGTCGTACAGAACGACAAAGTCGCCAGTGGCGTTGGCGGAACCGGCAGTGGCGTTGCGGCCCGGCGACGAATACCAGGCGCTGTAGTCCAGCTGGCCCGTGCCGGCGGCCGGAATGTCGACCCACTGCAGCGGGTCTTCGCCCAGCTTCTGCTGGTTGCCGCTGGCGTCATACAGTGCAACGCCCACATTGGTGGCAACAGACGTCGCATCCAGGGCCAGGTTACCGGTGCTGCCATCGGGGGTGCCGCCGAAGCGCACGCCCACCTTCTGGGCTGCGCCGGAACCGGTGCAGTCGAGCAGGATGCTGAAGTTCTTCATGCCGGCGCGGTCGGCGGCATTGACCGACGCCACATCCACTTTGCCCATCGGCACGGTGACGGTGCCGCCGGTGGCATCCACGGAACAGGTGCTGGTCATCAGTTCACCGGTGATCTCCAGCTTTTCGGCAGACGCGGCGGGAGACAGGGCCAGCGCGAGCGCGCCGGCAGCGATCAGGTTGAATCGGTTCGACATTGCAATGTCCTTGGTTGGGTAAACAGGGGATCCGCACCGGACGAGCCGGCGGATGCGCACAGTGTTCCCGGCCACGCCCGGCGGGAACATGCAATTAGTTGCAAGGTGCTTGTGCAATGCGTCGGTTCGTGCTTGCGGTAAAGCGCGCGGTCAGGAAACGACATCAGCCCTGCAACAGCCGGTTGCAGGCATTCGGTGCGACAACCGCAACACATTCGATTGACTCTCTTTGCACCGCGAAAACAAGCCTGAATTGCCCTGAAACAATCAGTGCATGGAAGGTCGCGTCTTTTGGTGCATCGGTGTTGCTTTGCAACAAATTGCATGGGAAGGCGGAGGGGGGCTGTCTACGCTTCGGCCCACTTCGACTACGAGCGATGTCGGCTTCGGCCTCATCGAATGACGTTTTCCATGCAGAAGCGCCCTCTCCATCACCGCACACAGCGTCCTCTCATCAGCCGTCCGCTGGGAGCGGCCATCGCCCTTGCCATGGCGATGACGCTCAGCAGCTACGCCCATGCTGAGGCCGGCGAGCCACTCCAGTTCAGCGAAGGGTTCCTGATCGGCGGCAAGTCCATCGACATGCAGCGGTATGCACAGGGCAACCCGATGGAGCCGGGCGTCTATCCGCTGGACGTGGTGGTGAATGGCCAGTTCCTGGAGAACCGCGATATCCGCTTTGTCGAGGCACCCGCACCGGTGGGCGCCACGCCATGCCTGCCCGTGGCCCTGTTGCGTCGATTGAATCTGAAAGACAGTTATCTGGCGGATCTGGAGCAGGACGACGATGCCTGCATTGCTTTGGCTGCGCTGGTGGAAGGCGCAACGGTGGAGTACGACGCGGGCAACCTGCAGTTGCTGGTGAACGTGCCGCAGGCCGCACAGGCGCGCAATGCGCGCGGCTACGTGGCACCGGACCAGCGCGACCATGGCGTTACCGCGGCGTTCTTCGACTACAACATCAACCACAACCGTGCGCAGGGCCAGAACGCCACGTACCTGGGCTTGAACACGGGCGTGAACCTCGGCGCCTGGCGCCTGCGCCATCGTTCCTCCTTCAGCCAGAGCAGCTACGGCTCGCGCCACGACGTCATCAGCAGCTACCTGCAGCGCGACCTGCCGGCGTGGAACAGCCAGCTGCTGCTGGGGCAGGGCAACACGGGCGGCGAGCTGTTCGAGTCGCTCTCGTTCACCGGCGTGCGCGTGGCCAGCGATGAACGCATGCTGCCTGATTCGCTGCGCGGCTTCGCGCCGGTGGTGCAGGGCATCGCCGAAGGCAACGCGATGGTGACCATCCGCCAGAACGGCAACATCATCCATGAAGTCAGCGTGGCCCCCGGCCCGTTCTCCATTGAAGACCTGTACCCGACCAACTTCGGCGGCGACCTCGATGTCACCGTCACCGAAGCCGACGGTCGCCAGCAGACGTTCACGGTCAACTTCTCCGCCGTGCCGCAGGCCCTGCGACCGGGGGCCAGTCGCTTCAGTGCCACGGCCGGTGAACTGCGCGATGCCCGTGGCGTGCGCGAATCGCTGCGCTTTGCCGAAGGTACCTATGCGCGTGGCATCAGCAACCACTTCACCGCCCTGGGCGGCATGCAGGTGGCAGAGGATTTCCAGTCCGCACTGTTCGGTGGGGCCATCAACACGCCGCTGGGCGCGTTCGGCGCCGACGTCACCCACTCGCGCGCGCGCCTGGCCAATGGCGAGCAGATCACCGGCAACAGCTTCCGGCTGAACTACCAGCGCTACGTTGCGGCTACCGGCACCAACTTCGGCCTGGCCGCGCACCGCTACAGTACCCGCGGCTACCTCTCGCTCAATGACTTCGCGCAGGCGCGTGCGGACGATTGGGGCTACAGCAGCCGCGCCCGGCAGCGCTTCCAGGTGAATTTCTCCCAGCGCATGGGCGAGCGCAGCACGCTGTCGCTCAGTGGTGGCCACGTCCGCTACTGGGATGGCGCTGCAACACAGAACGACCTGCAGCTGCGCTTCCAGAGCACGCTCGGCCGCGCCAACTACAGCCTCTCGGCAATGCGCTACCGGCAGGGCGATGGCCGCCAGGACACCCGCTACTCGGCCACCTTCAGCATCCCGTTGGGCAAGGCGCCCAGTGCGCCGCGCCTGAGCACGCAGCTGGCGCAGTCGGCCCGTGGCGAGCAGGCGCAGCTGGGCGTGAGTGGCACGCTGGGTGCAGACCAGCAGCTGAACTACAACGTGTCCGCCAACGCTGCCAGTGAGGGCGCGAGCGGCGCCAGCGCCTATGCCTCCTACCGCGGCGGGCATGGCACCGTCACCGCCGGCTACAGCCGTTCGGGTGACTACAACGCTTTTAACGCCAGTGCGGCCGGCAGTGTGGTGCTGCATCGCGATGGCATCAACTTTGGTGCGCCGGTGGGCGATGGCTTCGCCCTGATCCAGGCCGACGGTGCGCAGGGCGCGCGCATCGGCTATGGCAGCGATGTGCGCATCGGCCGCAACGGCTACGCGCTGCTGCCGCATGTCAGCCCCTACCGCTGGAACCAGATCGAGCTGGATCCGTCCGGCCTGTCGATGGACGTGGAGCTGCTGCAGACCTCGCAGCGGGTGGCACCGACCGCAGGCAGCATCGTGCGCGTCGCCTTCAACGCCACGCGGGAGCGCACGTTGTTCATCGATGCCACCGATGCGCTGGGCCAACCGCTGCCGTTTGCCGCGCGCATCGAAGATGAGACCGGCCGCAGCTACGGCGCGGTGGGCCAGGGCGGTGTGATCCAGCTGCGCGGCGCGCCCGAACAGGGGCACTTGATCGTCGACCCCGATGGCCCGCAGCGGTGCCGCCTCGAATACACCACGCCCGCCGCACCGGATGCCTATGGGCTGTCCTGGAGCCAAGCGGTGTGCACGCCCTTGCCGCCGCCCAGCCCCGGCTTGCAGGCCGCCTTGACCGCGGTCGATGCCACCTCGCTCTGAATCCTTTCCCTTACGTCACTTGCAGGAGTTTTCCATGAAGCTGTTCAACCGCATCGCCCTTTCTACCGCTCTGCTGGCCGCCGCGCCGGTGGCCCTGGCCGACAGCGCCACCCTCACCATCACCGGCCGGGTGCTGCCCGGCACTTGCACGCTCACCGCCGCGCCGATCGACCTGGACCCGGTGAAGGCCAGCGACCTCACCCCCGGCGCGGACAGCCAGATCAAGGCCGGCGCGCTGGAGTTCAACGGCTGCGTGGGCGTGAGCAAGGCCGTGCTGTCCTTCGCCGGCACGCCCGCCGATGGCGATGCCGAGCGCTGGAAGAACACCGCCACCACCGATGAGGCCAGCGGTGTGTCGATCTCGCTGCTGGCCGGCACCACCGGCAACACCTACCTGAAGGATGGCGACACCGGCATCGATGTGCCGGTGACCGGCGCCACCGCGCGTTATGACCTGCGCGCGGCGTACTACGTGCCCACCGGTGCGGCGCTGAGCGCCGGTGACGTGTCCACCGAGATCGTGGTTACCGCTGACTACGAGTGAGCCGTATCCGGCTCGAACGTGACCCCGGGAGACAGATATGAACGCCAACACCTCGACCCACACGCCCCCCATCCAGCGCCGCGTCCGCAGGCTGCTGGCGACGCCGCTGCTGGGGCTGCTGTTCTGCGCAGGCAGTGCAGTTGCCTGTGTCGAGTACGGCATCAGCCGCGACCTGGTACTGGACAAGATGTATGACACCTACCCGGAAGCGGGCAGGGTGCAGTTTGACAGCCAAATGGCGTATCGCGCCTACGAGTACTGCCCGGAGAAGCGGGACGTGCCGGTCTTCATGACGCTGGACATGCCTGGCCTCACCTACCAGGGCGAGGTCACTTTCAAAGGAGCTACCTATCCTGCATATGCGGCGGCACCCGACGCCCCGCTGGTGATGTTCTACCACCACGTCGCCTGGTCTGAAGACGGTCCGCTTCGCAATGGTGAGGAGGTGCCGGGACTATACGAAATGGCCCCGGGGAGAGGGAATGCGGCAATCCAGTACTGGGTAGTTGTCTTCTCCCGCGGTGGGCGCATGCGGACGCCACCGACCATGACCGGTACGATCACGTTGCGGGCGCCATCGGAACCCTCACTTGATCATCAGTCGATCGTGCAGTTGGATCTGAAGTTCCCCGCCGCGACCTGCCCACTGCAGGACAAGGCCGAAACCCTGCAGGACGTGCAGACGGCAGAGCTGTCCGTGCCCGGTTCCACTGCCAAGGAAAAGCTGGTCGCGATGCGCATGGACTGCGGCGTGGATCCGCCGCGCGCGCGCATGACCCTCAGCGACGCCGGCGATGCGGGCAACACCGGCAGCCAGCTGACCCCCACCGCCGATTCCGATGCCGAGGGCGTGCGCGTGCAGTTGCTGCGCGGTGGCGCCGAAGTGCAGTTCGGCCAGACCTGGGATTTCGATCCGGGCGTGGGTGGCGTGCACGATCACCAGTTCACCGCGCGCTACATCCGCACCAACGATGCGCTGGTACCCGGAACCATCAAGGGCGAGGCCGTGCTGAACGTTGATTACTGGTGACGTTGAAGTGGCTGCACTGCGTCCCCCCGGCACCTGCGCCGGGCAGCTGGGCGTTCGCGCCGCGCGGTAGTGGGCGCTGCCCAGGCGCACTGCGGCACCCTGCCTCGCGAGGTCGCTGCCATACCGCTAGCGAGATTACAACTAATTGGATGGTGGGTGCGCAACGCGACATCCACCATGCCGCTCCCGACAAGAAGAGACCCCCCACATGCGACCCCATCACATTCACTACTCAGCGCTGGCCATGGCCCTCGCCGCCGTACTCGCTGCAGGCATTCCCGGGCAGGCACACGCACAGCAGGTCATCGCCGACGGTGATGAACAAACCCCTGCAGCGGGTGATTACAGCGCAACCGGCGTGGGAAATCATGCCTTCCATGCGCTCAACGGCGGCAGCATCGTGCCGCTGGGTGCGGTCAACGTGAGCGCCAGCGGCGGTGGCGCATCCGCCGCCCGTGCCGAAGGAACTGGCAGCCGTATTGAACTGAACGGCTCGACCTTGGTCACCACTGGCTTTGGTGCCACCACGGCGCTGGCGACGACGGGAGGTGAACTGCATCTGACGGCGACCGACGTCATCAACAAGGGCACCGGCATGGGCGTTGTGGCGCATACCGGCAGCCAGGCCACGCTGCAGGATGTAAACATCCGCATGGAGGGTGTGTCGTCGGTCGGCCTTGCCGGTGGCGGTGACATCACCATGACCGGTGGCTCGATCTCGGCGATGGGGCTGGGTAGCCGCGCGGTGTCGGCCACCGGTGCGAACATGGTGTTGTCCGATGTGGCGATCGAAGGTGAATCGGGTATCTGGCTGCAGGACAACAACCAGCTTGAACTTGCAGGAAGCACGGTGAGTGCCAAGGGCATCGCGCTGGACATCAATGGTCGCGGCAACACGGTCATTGTGGCCGACTCCACACTGCACAGCACCGGTAACGGGGTTGGAACCGTGGTCATGTTTGCCGATTCGACACTGGCGATGTCACGCAGTGCGATCATCAGCGAGGGAGATCGTGCGGTCGGCATCGATGTGCGAGCCGGCACCGCGGATCTGGAACGCGTGGATGTGACCACATCCGGCGAGAGCAGTCATGGGCTGTATGCCGACTTCACCGCCTTCGGCGCGAGGGCGACCATCAACGCACGCGCTGCCCAGGTCCACACCTCTGGTAGCGGTGCGATTGGCGCGGTGGCGCGCCAGGGCGGCAACCTCCACCTGCAGGACAGTGTCATCCTCACTGAAGGACAGCAGGCGCACGGCGTACTGACCGGTGGCGGCGGTGGGATGACATTGACCAACACGCACGTCCGCACCGAAGGCGAAGGCGCGTGGGCCGCGGTGATCAACGACAGCGGCAGTCTGGGCATCGACGGTGGTTCGCTGGCAAGCGCGCAGCATGGCGGCGTGTGGGTGCGCAGCAGCCGTGATGCAGGGCTGACCCTGGCCAACGGTGCATACGTATCGGGTGGCAACGGCATTGCCATCGCGCTGGATGCAGCAGTGGCCGGGCGTTTCGACGTGGTGTTGGATGGTCACTCGCAGATGGTCGGCGACATCGTCATCACGCCCGAGGACGAGGACGCCGGCCTGGTGCCGCAGTCCGATGTGCACGTGCGCCTGGCTGACGGATCGCTGTGGCAGGGGTCTTCCGACCTGGTGCAGACGATGGCGATCGAAAGCGGCAGCCAGTGGACGCTAACCAGCGACGCCACGGTGGGTGAATTGCAGGTGCTCAACAGTGGCGTGGCGTTGTCCGACGGCAGTGGTCGATTCAACACGCTCACCGTGGACGGTGATCTGCACAGCGAGGACGCGACGTTCCTGTTCCAGGGGGCCTTGGGCGGTGACGACAGCGCCTTTGATCGCCTGCATGTGCGTGGCGATACCTCGGGAGACGCGAGGATCGCGGTGAAGAACATTGGTGGTGTCGGCGGCCAGACGACCGACGGCATCCAGCTGATCGAGGTGGACGGCGCATCGCTGGCGACCTATGCGCTGGCCGGACGTGCAGTGGGTGGTTCCCATGAGTATTTCCTGTTCCAGGGCGGGCTTGCCGATCCTTCCGACGGCAACTGGTACCTGCGCTCGCAGTGGTTCGATGTCTGCAAGGACGATCCGGGTGCGCCGGGCTGCGCGGTCGATCCTGGCCCGGGGCCGGGGCCTGACCCGGGTGAAGGCGGCGAAGAAGGTGAGGGCGGCGAAGAAGGCGAAGGTGGCGACACCCCGGTGATACCGCCGCCGGTGCTGCGCCCGGAGGCAGGTGCCTACCTGGCCAATCAGTCGGCCGCCATCAACATGTTTGCCCATCGCCTGAACGACCGTATTGGCGCGGTGTCGCTACAGGACGGTCCCACTGCATGGGCGCGCGTGGGCCGCCAACAGGCGGATTTCAGCGCGGTCGGCGGTCAGCTGTCGGTGGATGGCAATACGTCGGTACTGCAGATTGGCAGCGACGTGTTGCGTCGGGGTAACGCGGCCTTTGGCGTGATGCTGGGCAGCGGCCGCACCGACAGCACGGTAGTGTCCGAGCTGACCGGCTACAGCGCCAAGGGGCGTGTGCGCGGCAATGCGATGGGGGTGTACGGCACCTGGATGCGGGATGCCGATGGCACGCAGGGTGCCTACGTCGATGCAAACCTGCAGTACGGCCGTTTCGACAACCGGGTGCAGGGCATCGGCCTGGAGCCGGAGCACTATGATTCGCGGGTGGCCAGTGCCTCGCTGGAGACCGGCTACACCTTCAATGTGTGGCAGGACGCCGCCAGTGCGCTGTATGTGCAGCCGCAGTTGCAGCTGACGTATGCAGACTACCGCGCCGACCGCCATGTGGAGAGCAACGGTACAGTGATCGACCGTGCCGAAGCCGGTGGCCTGAGCGGGCGTTTGGGCGCGCGCGTGTTCGGCCATGGCACCGCAGCCGGCAACATCGTGCAGCCGTACCTGGGCGTCAACTGGCTGCGTGGCAGTGGTACCAGCACGTTGCAGTTCAACGGTGACACGCTGGGCGCGGAGGTACCGCGCAACCGCTACGAGGTGCAGGCCGGTGCCGAGTTGAAGCTGGGCCAGCGCTGGGGCGCATGGGGTGGCATGACCGTGCAGCGCGGCGACCACGGCTACCGCAACGTGGGTGGCCAGGTGGGTCTGCGCATGGCCTGGTAAGCAGTGTGGGTGGGGTCGGATCCCAGTGGATCCGACCCCGTGCGGAGCGCCGCTCGATCCGGCGAACGACACACCGCTGCAGAGCCTGCGGTTTATGCCGGCGGCAACACCTTGCCAGGGTTGAGGATGCCATCCGGATCCAGCGCGGCCTTGATCGCGCGCATCGTCGCCAGCGTTTCCGCGGTGAACGCCTTTGCCATGAAATCACGCTTGGCCAGGCCGATGCCGTGTTCGCCCGACAGCGTGCCACCCAGCGCCAGCGTCAGCTCGAAGATCTTCGGCAGCGCGGCATGCGCGC
>Ga0182006_1001853_pt1 | contig 12126 bp, 10 predicted proteins | sample Sormic07211104_1_FD_123022 | JGI IMG/M metagenome (GOLD analysis project Ga0182006, IMG submission 123022) | Rhizosphere microbial communities from Sorghum bicolor, Mead, Nebraska, USA - 072115-104_1 MetaG | ecosystem: Host-associated > Plants > Roots > Rhizosphere | place: USA: Nebraska...
GTTACCACAAAACCCGCTGGGGCAATTGGCGTTTTACCTTCAGGCCAATCGATAACCTTGCTAAATTTACTTTTGGCTGCATTGGTATCTGGTGCAGGTAAATCTACAGTTCCGCTTTTAGTAGTAAGAGTTGTATCTTCTCCTTGCTTTTGCGAACCGGAATCAGACCGACATCCGAAAAAAATAATGGATGAAAGTATTGCTGTGCAGAAAATTCTATTTTTCATGTTAACCCGTTTTGATAAAGGAAATTATTTCAGAAAATATAACATCAAAAAAGGCAGATGGTTTGCCACGTTGTACAAAGATTATTATAGAATAATAAAAGGAAAGTACCCTGGAGTACCTTCCTTGAGAGCGCATATTATTTTCCCTGGTTTAATGTTATTATTAATAGGGAAGTACTTTTGTATAATTCCTTTAAAATTGAGATATTGATTGAGCAACGAAAAGCTGATCGCCGAAAAGATGATCCGTTTTTAGCGTTATGGGAGTGGAGCAAAGGAATTTGAGCATAAATTTCCAGTTGTTAATTTGAAAACGATTAATAAAAACTAAATTACAATATTACACCTAATTTTTTAGTTAAATTTTGTTAAATCGTTTCTAACTCAAACCTGGATTGTTTTCAGGCCTTATTTAACCAGATTTTCCTGTAATTTTTTCTCGATGTCTTTGGCGTTTAATATCAGCGCAGAGAATTGCGGGTCTGATTTTACCAGTAAAAATTTTCCGTTGGGAAGGATAATTGCCGAGGTGCCACAAGAAGTAGCCTCTTTAAATAGTAATTTTTTAAGAAAACCCGAATCGGTTTCTATTTCTAAACCTTTTGATTTAATTGGACTAAAACTTTTCCCTTCCTCCCGGTATTGGTAAATGGCAACTTTTGGTCTGGCCTCTGCTTTTTCGAGAATGTTTTTTTGAAAAGCCCATCTTACATTGTTCAGGAATTCTGCGTTCTGATAGCTGAGATCTTTCCAACAGTCGTCCTTATTGAAATCGTACTTGATGATAATGGTATCTTTTAAAGCCAGCCTTTCGTTTTGTTTTAAAAAAAGATGCAGGGAGTCTACTTGCGAATCGGTTAATGTTCCTGCCTGATAGCGTTTTGATTCATCCACATAGAGTTTTGGCGAACAGCTATATATTACAATTGCTATAATAATAAAGGCAAATGATTGCGGTTTAATGATGTTAAGGTTTTTCATTTATGCGAGCATTAAATTTAATTTTCCTGACCTAATTTGATCATTCGGACAGGAAAATTATTAAAACATAAATTTATAACTAAAATCTTAAGCCTTACACTGTTTTGTCTGTTTTTTTACAGTTTTGATCCTTTAACTGCTTAATATTTTGGTTTTTTCGGCATCAAACTCTGCTTGCGACAAAATACCCGCATCCAATAATTCTTTCAGATCCAAGAGCGCCTGTTTTTTTGACGCCATATCGTTTTTATGGAGCACTGTGCTGTTTTCAGCGGGGGCAGCGGTTTTAATTGGTTGACTGGAAATGTTTGAAGGACCAAATTTTAACAAGAGTTCTGTAATTTCATTAAAGCCCTTTATGTTCGAATAATCTATTGCTTTCTGTTCCTTTACATTTACAATGGAAGGGTCAGCTGATTTTTCGAGTAAAAATTTTACCGCATCTTTTTTACCATTCGCAGCTGCATAATGTAAAGCTGTGTTTCCGCTTTCATCCTGAATATTAATATTAGCACCTTTTTCTGTTAATAGCTTTAACATACTTAAATGGCCGCTTTTGGCCGCTACATGTAACATGCTTTCTCCTCCGTAGTTGTAGTTATTATCGAAAGAGAAACTGGCCGAAATGGAAATGTTATTGGCAGTTTCTACCCATTCTAAATATGAATACATGGAATCGTCGTTACCCGAAAGTGGTTTAGCATAATTTACATCTACACCCTGGCTTAAAAATAAATCGACAATTTCTTTCTGGTTATTGGCGCAGGCATACCAGATTGGCGAGAGGCCATCTTTTGAAGAAACGAATACATCGGCACCTTTTTCTACCAATGTTTTGGTGAGCATACGGTTGGCGTCGTAACAGGCAAGCAGCAGTGCCGATTCTCCTGCATGGTTAACATGGTTAATATTAGCGCCTTTATCAATCAGCAACTCAACCATTGGCGTGTTTTTAGATTTTACTGCAAAAATTAAGGGTGAATCGCCATGTTTATTAGTGGTATTGATATTGGCACCAAATTCCAATAATTTTTGAACAATTTCTTTGTTCCGCCAGCCTGCAGCAATAAGCAAAGGCGTTTCTGCTTCATTATTTTCGCCATCAACTTCAAGACCTTGATTAAGTAGTTTTTCTAATACTTCAATCTGCCCGCTTTGAGCAGTAAGGTGTAATAAGCTGTTGCCTTTAAAATCCTTGATGTCAACTCTTGCTCCTTTATCTAAAAGAAATAGTGCGGTTTGTTTCTGTTTTTGTAAACAGGCAAAGTAAAACGGTGTTTCGCCGGCATGATCTTCGTAATCTAAATCTGCCCCACGATCTAACAAAATCTGTACAAGGTCTAAATACCCGCGGTGGGCGGCATAATGGAGGGCTGTTCTGCCTTTTTCATCGGTATAACCTACCTCTACCTCTTGGTTGGCCAATAAAAGTTCGGCTATTTTGCGCTTGCCGCTTTCGCAGGCAATAATAAATGACATCGACATATGTTAAGATTGTTTCATGAGCAGTTCTACGGTTTTTATTTTCAGGTTATCATCAGATGCAAGCATCAGTGCGGTTTGATCCTGATCATTGGTGATAGCAATATCTGCACCGTTTTCGAGCAGAAGCTTTACTTTTCGATAGGTTTCTTTCGCTTTTTCTGCTTCATAGTTTACATTGTAGGCACAAACTTTATGCAGCAGGGTATTCCCTTTATTATCGGCCCTGTTTACATCTACCTCTCTGGTTTCTAAAACAGCCTGTAAAATATCAGCCTGTTTTTCGGCAATGATATCCAATGGTGTTTTATCAGCCCCATACCAGGTACTTTCCTGGTATAAATCAGCGCCATCTTCAATCAGTTTTTTAAGTAATTTGATGCCGCTTTCACTGTTCGACATCACCCGTACATATTCAAATAATAGTGTTTCGCCGTTTTTATTAACCTGATCGAAAGCTGGTGAGGCGAAATTGCGCAGCGTATCATATATATTTTCGCTCTGTAAATGCGCTACTGCATAAAAGAAAGCTGAATTTCCATCGCGGTCGGTATGATTGGGATCGGCGCCATTTTCGAGCAGATGGGCAATTAAATTTTTCTTGTTGAATTTTATTGCGGTAATTAATGGACTTTCCTGCACCACATTGCCTTCATTGATATCAACACCTTCGTTAAGGAGAATATCGATATAGCCTTTAAGCAGATCAGTAGTCTGCTCATCGTTTAGGTTATACCTTCGGAAACTGCTTTTCACTACCTGGTGGATGTAGTTTTCCTCTGCATTGTTTTTGAAGGTGGTGGTGCAACCTGCATTGATACATGCTTTGATCAGTGCTAAACTCACCCCGTTTTCGAAGAAATAACTTAATAATGTTTTGGTGTTGAGCTCGTCATTTAAGTTGTCGAAATGAATAATAAATTCATTAAAAAATGCAATATCTTCATCATCATTACCAAGGTTACGGACAATAGCCTGAAAAATGCTTTTGTCAAAACTGTCGAATTCATATATGTCGGTTTCGATGGTTTTGTCTTTTAGCATCATATTCAGGATTTCGTACTGTTTCTCTCTCACCAGATGATCAAAAATCGATGATTTATGATGTTCCTGAATGCTTTTAGAAAGTTTTTCGCCGTTATGCATCATGCTTTTAGCTTCTTCGAATTTGCGGGCATTTAACTGTTGATCTAAGGTAGGTTCGGTCATTTCAATTAAAATTTTAAAATAGATAGATATATGGTTTTGACGCTACAAAAGTTTAGCCAAAGAAATGGTTCACAAAAAAAATATTGGGGTGTTGCACTAAGACAGAATAAACTATACCTTATTATGATATGGTTGTTTATTTTTTTTGAAAAGCAATTGCGGTATGCTATCGGTTAATTTCTTCCTGCTCTACCTGTTGCCATGAAAAATGGCGTCCGTTTGATCAGGTTTAGTTTAGTTGGTCCTGTGCAATTAGGTTGAGTTTCTGTACCACGGCCCTAAGTTTATAGCCCTGCACTCCGATTTATCCAGATAAGTTGGAAAGCAGGGCTAAATTAAAAATAGCAAATGGCCTTGCGCTCCAAAACAAATTCCGTCATTAACATTTTACTTGCTATCTGCAATAAATGGTACAAACAACAGCATAAATAACATTGCGATGTTCCTTAAGTCATTCGATTATTTTATCTTTAGGCGATTTTAAAAAGATCGGTTTACAAACCTAAAAACCGATTGAATAGTTAACCTTAATAAGCAAAATCAATATAAACATGTCAAATACATCAAAAATTATCTACACCAAAACCGATGAGGCGCCTATGTTGGCAACCTACTCACTTTTACCTATCGTACAAGCTTTTACCGCATCAGCAGGTATTGATGTAGAAACCAGAGATATTTCTTTAGCAGGAAGAATTTTGGCAAACTTTCCTGAGTATTTAAAAGACGATCAAAAAATTGGTGATGCTTTAGCAGAGCTTGGTACCTTGGCTACCACTCCAGAAGCTAACATTATCAAATTACCAAATATTTCTGCTTCTATCCCTCAATTGGTAGGTGCAATTACTGAGCTTCAAGCACAGGGTTTCGCTTTGCCTAACTATCCTGATAATGCACAGAGCGATGAAGAAAAAGCAATTAAAGCTAAATATGCAAAAGTTTTAGGCTCGGCTGTAAATCCGGTTTTACGTGAAGGTAACTCTGATCGTAGAGCACCTAAAGCAGTTAAAAACTACGCCAAACAAAACCCGCACTCAATGGGTAAATGGTCGGCAGATTCGAAAACCAAGGTGGCCAGCATGACTGAAGGCGATTTTTACGGTTCGGAAAAATCTACAACCGTTGCTGAAGCGGGGCAGTTTAAAATAGAATTCGTAGCTACCGATGGTACGGTAACCGAATTAAAAGGATTATCGCCATTAAAAGCAGGAGAGGTGATCGATAGTTCTGCATTGAGCTTGTCGGCATTGAAAACTTTTGTGGCCAAAGAAATTGCTGAAGCTAAGGCAGCGGGCGTTTTATTATCTGCACACTTAAAAGCAACGATGATGAAAGTTTCAGATCCGATTATTTTCGGTGCCATTGTTGAAGTTTACTTTGCAGATGTATTTGCTAAATATGCCGATCTTTTCAAGGAACTGAACATTGATACCAGAAATGGTTTAGGCGATGTTTACGCTAAAATTGCAGGCAACGCAAAGCAAGCTGAAGTTGAAGCTGCTTTAGCTCAGGCTATAGAAAACGGTCCGGCACTGGCCATGGTTAATTCTGATAAAGGAATTACCAACCTACATGTGCCAAGTGATGTAATTGTTGATGCTTCGATGCCGGCCATGATCCGTACCTCAGGCCAGATGTGGAACAAAGAAGGTAAAGCACAGGATACCATCGCTTTAATTCCAGACCGTTGTTATGCCGGTGTTTACACTGCAACCATTGATGATTGTAAAGCAAACGGTGCTTTTGATGTGACAACTATCGGTTCAGTACCAAATGTGGGTTTAATGGCTCAAAAAGCTGAAGAATATGGTTCGCATGATAAGACTTTCCAGGCTACTGCTGCCGGAACAATCCGCGTAACTGATGCTGATGGTAAAGTGTTTTTCGATCAGAAAGTAGAAAAAGGAGATATCTTCCGCATGTGCCAAACCAAAGATGCCCCGATTCAGGATTGGGTAAAATTAGCAGTTAACAGGGCACGTTTATCAGAAACTCCTGCCGTTTTCTGGTTAGATGAAAACAGGGCGCACGATAGAGAAATCATCGCTAAGGTGAACAAATATTTGAAAGACCACGACACTACGGGTTTAGATATCCGTATTCTTGCGCCAATTGAAGCCACTAAATTTACTTTAGAGCGTATCCGCAAAGGTTTAGATACCATTTCGGTTACCGGTAATGTATTGCGTGATTATTTAACAGATTTGTTCCCGATTTTAGAACTAGGAACCTCTGCTAAAATGTTATCAATTGTTCCTTTAATGAATGGTGGTGGTTTGTTCGAAACCGGTGCTGGTGGTTCTGCCCCAAAACATATTGAGCAATTTATTGAAGAAGGTTATTTACGTTGGGATTCATTAGGTGAGTTTTTAGCACTTCAGGCCTCTTTAGAACATTTATCTCAAACGCAAAATAACGCAAAAGCGCAGGTATTGGCCGATGCTTTGGATGAGGCTAATGCTAAATTCTTGGCAACGGATAAATCTCCTGGCAGAAAATTGGGTACTATCGATAACCGTGGTTCTCACTTCTATTTGGCTTTATATTGGGCTGAAGCTTTAGCTGCGCAAACTAAAGATGCCGATCTGAAAGCTAGATTTGCTCCTTTAGCTAAAACTTTGCTAGAAAATGAAGCCAAAATCAATGAAGAGTTGATCGGCTCGCAAGGTAAACCTCAAAACATTGGCGGTTACTATAACCCTAATGATGAGCTGGCAAGCAAAGCAATGCGTCCGAGTGAAACATTAAATACTTCTTTGGCTTCTTTGTAAGCTAAATTTGAGCTGTCAACTTTAATATGCTTTTAGTATGGAAGTTGACAACTCTTAGATACTTTGGCGTCCTGATATAAAAATCTGGACGCTTTTTTATGGTTTAACGTTGTCAGATTTATAGTCATTTTGCTCGGAGGTTGGCTAGTCTTTTTATTTTGGAAAGCAAATGCAGAAGCTTTTAGGTTATAGCAGTCCCGCTCCCGCTTTCTGCTCCCGATGAAGGATCGGTAGCATCCCGCTATGATCGGGTTTAGGTGGCTTAGTGAGTGATACTATTTACGGATTTCCCTGGTCCAGTGCCCACTAATTTCATAAGGTCGTGTTCTACTAGACCGAAATGATCTTAACAGGTAATTTTTTACGTGAGGGATAGCAACGGAAAGCCCACAGCCCGATTCTTCATCGGGCGAGGACTTGTAGTGTATAGCCCGACCCTTGCGCAGCTTGGGGCACGCCCAAATCATAAAATTATTTTGTCAGAGAAAAACCTTATCTATACCACTTTGTTATAACTTTATATAAATTAAAGGAGACCATATCATGGCAAATAACGAGAATAAAGGATCGCAGGATAAAATACACAGTACCACAGAAAATAGCGAAATCAATAAAGAGAATCTCGCTTATGATGAAAATAAGCAGAGTTACGAACTCGATGTAAGAGGCACAGATAAAGATTACGACCACCCGATGGGATACGAAACGGTTGCTGCCGGTGCTAAAGATGATGATTCTACCTATGATGAAGCGAATCCTTATATTGGCGATGAATATGCACGTAATGAAGAAATTGCCGAAGATAACCTGGAAGAATTAGGCATGCACGTAGATAACGGGGAGAGTGTTAAACTCAATCCTGAAGACGAAATCCTTGCACGTACACCCGAAGACAACCGCGATGATTTAGATGAAGAAGGTTATCCGATTAACGATACGCCCCAAAAATAGTCAATAGATCACTGTCGTGAGGATAGTTGTTTGACGAAACAATCATAATAGGAAAAGCAGGGTTATACATTTACAATGATGCGTAATCCTGCTTTTTGTTTAGTAATTTTTAACCGAATAAGTATTATTCAGTTATCCAATATGAAATTTACGGATTAACATCTAAATTAAATCTCCTGCGTAATTCGTCAAGCTTTGGATTTTTGTTTACCAGATAATCGTACTTTTCGCGGTTGCCATAAAGCCTGTTTTCTATTTTACGTTCAACAAGTTTGTACGTAACCTCTACACCAAAATTGCTAAGCTCATTTCTCAAAAAGTTTAACAGCTCAACAGATTCTTGTTGTACAAGGTGTTCCTGCGTTTTACTTTCTACCGAAATTTCAATCAGCTCGGGATTTAAAAGCGTAGGGGCGAAATTATTTAAGATGGTAAAAAGATTGATTTTATCGGCCGCCTTCATTTTTTGAGTAAAGGCATTCCACACTTCCAATAAGCGGTCGTAACTAAAAGGTTCTCTGGCCTCGCCTGTAACTTTTTTTGGCCCTTTATCATCATCTTCCTGGGTAACTCGGTTCAGATCGTTTAACGATGGAATAAGTGTGCTTATTGCATTGGGTTTTGGAATATTGATACTGATGGAAGTTGCAGATGGTGGCGGACCAACCCTCGGTGTTTCCTTTGGTTTTTCTTCTGCAGGAATGTGAGGTAAAACCGCACTTTTAACAACAGGCGCTACAGCTTGGGCCGTATTTTCGGTTTCTGTTTTTGGCTTTGGTGTTTCTGCCTGTCCGGCTACGACATTAGTTTTTTTTTTATCCTGATCTACGTCAGTTGCTGTGTTACTAGGGCTTAAAGGCTGTTGTGCTAAATTGACGACCGACCGGATATGGCACATTTTAATCAGTGCCAGCTCTACCTGTAAACGTTGGTTTTTAGAATTCTTGTAATTTAGATCGCAGGTATTAGCCAGGTTTAATGCTGTTAACAAAAACGACAATTCTGTTTGCCTGCACTGATCGAGGTATTTTTGTTTGATGTTTTCGCTAACTTCTAAAAGTTTAATGGTCGATGCGTCTTTACCCACCAATAAATTACGGAAGTGCGAAGCCAGGCCATTTATGAAGTTATTGCCATCGAAACCGTTGTTTAAAATTTCGTCGAACAGGAGCAGGGTTTGGCTAACTTCTGCTGCGGTTAAATAAGCGGTAAGCTTGAAAAAATAATCGTAATCTAAAATATTAAGGTTATCGATTACAGCTTTATAAGTAATGTTCTTGTTTGCATAACTTGCAATCTGATCGAACATCGATAGTGCATCACGGAGTCCACCATCTGCCTTTTGGGCAATAATGTGCAAGCCATCGCTTTCAAATGCAATATTTTCGCGTTGGGCAATGGTTGATAGGTGACTGGCAATATCTTCTACCTGGATCCGGTTGAAATCAAAAATCTGGCAACGCGATAAAATGGTTGGCAGGATTTTATGTTTCTCGGTCGTGGCCAGGATAAAAATAGCATAAGAAGGTGGTTCTTCCAGTGTTTTCAAAAAGGCATTAAATGCACTCTGCGATAACATGTGAACCTCATCAATGATATAGATTTTATATTTTCCCGCTTGTGGTGGTATACGAACCTGCTCAATTAAACTACGGATATCATCAACAGAGTTGTTAGAAGCCGCATCTAATTCGTGAACATTAAAAGAATGCCCGTTCTGGAAAGAAAGACAATTATCGCATTGGCCACAAGCTTCCATTTCTGCTGTAGGGTTGGTACAGTTAATGGTTTTTGCAAGGATACGTGCGCAGGTTGTTTTACCCACACCGCGGGGCCCGCAAAATAGAAATGCCTGTGCTAGCTGATTGTTTTTGATGGCATTTTTTAACGTACCAGTAATATGCTGCTGGCCAACAACGGTTTCGAAGGTGGCTGGGCGGTATTTACGGGCAGAAACGATAAAATTTTCCATCGGCACGAAAATAGGAAAAATTTAGGTGTTGTAAGATTGAAAAGTTGGAATGTGGAAAAGTTGAAATACCTAAATGATTTGTAAAAGATTGCGTAACATTTAATGATAAAATTAATCTAATCGTAAAGATTTATAAATGAGGATATTAATTTTTATTAATGCGATATTGTTTTCTGTTGCGGGCGTTTCAATGGCACAGGTTGATACTATAAATGCACAAAACCATAAATTGGTGATGAGCAATCTGAAAGAGGGAAAAACAAGTTATCTTGTTTATATGACTGATTCTCTTGAAACGAAACGGACCGTAGGAGATATATGGGAAAGAACAACTGTTTTTAAAAAAAGAGATAAAAATGAAGTGGTAGAATTTGATTGGAAATGGCTTCATAACGATTCCCTTTTTGCCACGATAATGAATATCTGCGATCGAAAAACAATGTCTCCAATTTATCATTATGCTAGTTATAAACGTAGGGGTGTTTTTGCTTATGATTATAAAAATGGCCTGATGCAACCATCGGATACAGTGAAAAATAATGATGCAATTAAAAAAGGTCCGGTTAAATTGGATATTCCGATCATTTCGTGGGAGCAGGATTTAGAAACTTATTCATTATTGCCAATTAAAAAGGTGGGCCAGCAGTTTGATATTTCATTTTTTGATCCCAATGAAAAATCAGCAAGCTACCATCGTTATGAAGTGGTTGGCAAAGATAATTTGAAATTGAATGCAGATATAACAGCTAATTGCTGGCTGCTTAAAATTAATTACAGCCAAGACAGTTATGCCATTTTCTGGCTAACCGAGAAATCAAAAGAGGTGCTTAAAATGAAAGAATATTATAAAGGTAACTATCGCATAAAAGTTAAGCAATATTGATAATATTAATGATGCAGGTTGTAAAACAGTTTATGATTTGCTTCAAATGCATTAAAACTGCCAAAAGTAAGTTCAATCGCTTTTTCTGTATCGTAACCCTGCGTATTTAGTTTAATTATTTTTTTTAGCAGGTCTGTTCTTTTGGATTTTATAAAAAAGTAGATTACACTGTAGGCCGTGTTGTAATTGTCGTCTATATCATGCCCGTAAAATGAGCCGCTGTATATTTTAAAGAAATTTTTTAGCCTTTCGCTGTCTTTCGAATCTATCGCTGCTTTTATACGCTTAATTCTACCGCTTTGTGGATAGGAGTATAAATTCCCTTCACTGTCAAAATCTAGTGTTTCGAAAAACTCTGCGAGACCTTCGTTTAACCATTTTGGCGATTTTTTAAAGTTAAACTGGAAAATACTATGGCTGGCCTCATGGAGCGCTACCGAAATGAAATCGCTGCTCTTATATACAAAGGCTTCGTTAATTGCGGCAATATAAAATCCAGCACTATTTATTGGTGCACGATATGTTTTTTGCGCTAACCGGTAATCTTTGTTTTTTCCATATAGGTTTATTTTGACAGGTGCAGTAATGTTCTCTCTTGTTTCGAAAATTTCATTACAGAACATGCGCTCATATGCAATCAGTTTCTCTATCTTCTTTTGCTCGGTTTCGCTTATTTTGCAGTTAACCAGATTGATCTCTACGTATTGAGCGTAAAGAGATAGGCTGATAATATTTGCTATAACAAGCAGCAGAAGTTTGTTCATCATTGATATAATATATTTTATCTGCAAAAAGATAATTGTTTTATGCTTTGATTGCGAATGAATGAATTTAGATGCGTTAAAATAAGTGTTTTTTATGGGTTGAAATGTTAAAAAAGATTTTATTGATTTATCACTAAAATATATCTTCGTGAAAATTGTTTTATGAAACGTCAAACGCTCACCCATTGCATCCTATCCTGCTTATTACTAATTGTATACTCCTGTAAAAAAGAACCGATAGAAGATTTCAAAATTAAAATTATTGGTGACTGGAAATATGAGAAACTGGTTGAAAAGAATTATGACTACACAGGTAAATTGTTGAATGAGGCGGTTTACTTGACTACTAAGGGAGAATATTATCATTTTAAAAAAGACGGAACTGCAATACAGTATTTTGATCAGATTTCAAATAATACTTATAAAATCATTTCAGAAAGCCGATTTGAGCTTAAAACTGGACTTGTAAATCCATGTAGATTGGTGAATATTGATAAAAGATCATTTGTTTTCATTGTTGAGGGGCCGAAATATGAAAAGACTGATTACAAAGAATATACTCACTATTTAAACAAATAGTCTATTATTTTATAATAGACTTTAGTTCATGCCTATATTCTGAAGCACTTTTGCCCGTAAACTCCTTAAACAATTTATTAAAATGGCTAAAGTTGTTAAAACCGCTTTCATAAGAAATATTGGCGATACTGATAGGTTTTTCGGCCAGAAGCTTTGAAGCATGTACCACCCTGTATTCATTTACAAAATGGGTAAAGGTTTTTTTTGTGATCTTTTTAAAATATCGGCAAAAGGATGGAACAGTCATGCTCGACATTTCTGCGATGTGCTGCAAACTGATCTGATCCTGAAAATGATCTTTTACATA
>Ga0182006_1001854_pt1 | contig 12120 bp, 10 predicted proteins | sample Sormic07211104_1_FD_123022 | JGI IMG/M metagenome (GOLD analysis project Ga0182006, IMG submission 123022) | Rhizosphere microbial communities from Sorghum bicolor, Mead, Nebraska, USA - 072115-104_1 MetaG | ecosystem: Host-associated > Plants > Roots > Rhizosphere | place: USA: Nebraska...
CCGCCGGCGTCAGGAACAGCGTCTCCGCCCGCGGAATCAGATGCCGGTTCATGCTGGCCAGTTGAAACTCGTATTCGAAGTCCGACACCGCGCGCAGGCCGCGCAGGAATACATTGGCGTTCTGCTCCTTGGCGAAATGCGCGAGCAACGTGGAAAAGCCCACCACTTCCACGTTGGGCAGGTGCTTGGTGACCTCTCGCGCCAGCTCCACGCGCTGTTCCAGGTGAAACAGCGGGTTTTTCTTGGGGCTGGCAGCGACCGCGATGATCACATGGTCAAACAGGCGAGAGGCGCGTTCGACCAGATCTCCGTGGCCTTTGGTAATCGGGTCGAAGGTACCTGGGTACAACACTCGGTTCATCGCGTCGTCCTGGCGGAGTCCGTTGGGGAACCGGATGGTATCGCAGCCTTCCCGGTCGGCCAAGTCGACTTACGTAGATAAATGCCGTGAATCCTAGGTGTTTTCACGCCGTTTTCAGACGTTCGGCCAATGAAGTCGCCAGTTTCGCGGTCAATCCATACACCGACAATTGCGGGTTGGCTCCGATGCTGGTGGGGAACAATGAGCCATCGTGGATGGACAGATTGCGCAATTGGTGATGACGGCCAAGGCTGTCGGCCACGGCCATTTTGGGGTCTTCACCCATGGCGCAACCGCCCATCACATGAGCGCTGCCCAGGCAGGTGCGGTGCAGTTCCAGATTGAGACCCTCGATCAGCGTGCGGGCTTCGGCCAGGGTTTTCACATAGCGTGCATCGTGATGCAGCGGTTTGACGGACTTGGCGCCCGCCGCGAACTGGATCTCGGCCATGCTTTGGAAGGCCCGGCGTAGACCGTCCCAGGCGTAATCTGAGACCTGATAGTCGAGCACTGGCGTGCCGTCGCCGCGCAGTTCCACATTGCCGCCCGGGCTGTCAGGGTGGAAACCGTCGCGCAGCAACGCCAGCATCGCGTGGGTATTGGGCAACTGGCTCATATCCAGCGCATTCTGTGTGCCGTAGCCGCCCAGCAGAGTGCTGGCCAGCGCCGGATGCAGCGGTGGCGCTTCGAGTTTGTAGGACATTTTACCGGTAGTGCCGTCCTGCCATTGGAAATGGTCGGAGTAGATCGACTGCGGCGCGCCGTAGAACGGGTTGATCACCTCGTCGAACAGCGCCGCGGAGAAATTCACCAAGTGCAAAAATGTCCGCTTGCCCAGCCGCGAATGTGGGTCCGGCGCGTCCGAACGCATTAGCAACGCCGGGCTGTTGATGCCGCCCCCGGCCAGTACATAGTGTTTGGCGTTGACCGTGATTTTGCGCCCCGTGGGTGCTACGCAGCGGGCGTCCATCGCCATGCATTCCAGGCTGCTGACGGTGTCGCCGCGGTATTTGAAATGCTCGGCCCGCGCCAGGTAGAGCAGCTCCCCGCCGTGTTCCAAGGTGGAGGGGATGGTGGTGACCAGCATCGATTGCTTAGCATTGACCGGGCAGCCCATGCCGCAATAACCCAAATTAAAGCAGCCACGCACGTTGCGCGGGATCACATGCCAGCTGTAGCCGAGTTTTTCGCAGCCCTTGCGGATCACATCGTTGTTGGGGTTGGGCGGGACGGCCCACGGGGCGATGCCCAGGCGTTGCTCCATTTTTTCGAACCACGGCGCCATCTCGGCGCTGCTGTGGCCCTTGACCGCATATTCGCTGGCCCAGTGGGAAAGGGTCGCGTCCGGTGTACGAAAACTTGAGGTCCAGTTGATCAGTGTCGTACCGCCCACCGCGCGGCCCTGGAGGATGGTGATCGCCCCGTCCTTGCTCATGCGGCCAATGCCTTCCTGATACAGGCTGGTGTAGGCCTCGTCCTCAAGCAACTTGAAGTCGCTGCTGGTCTTGAGCGGGCCTTCTTCGATCAGCAGCACCTTGTAACCGGCCGCGCTGAGAATTTCAGCAGTGGTGCCGCCCCCAGCGCCGCTGCCGATGATCGCCACGTCGGCTTCCAGGGTCAGGTCTTGATCGAGGGCGCTGCCATTGTGGGTTTTCCAGCCACGGGCCAGGCCTTCGCGGAACAGATCGGGTACGGGCATCAGGGTCGTCTCTTGTTTTTATTGTGGGGGATGCGGATCAGATCTTCGGTGGCCCGGGGTAGCCGCAATGGGCCCAGGACACCGGCTGGAAGTACCAGGCCATGATCACCAGTTTGAGTAGCGAGCCCTGGCCCATGCGGAGCAGGTTCAGGTAACTGTTTTCCCAGCGCTGTAGAAAGTGGCGGATCTGTTCAACGCTGGCGTTTTCCCAACTGCCCCAAATTCCGGTGAGCGGGCCGCGAGTGAGGCCCATGCTCAGCACGTCGAACAATTGCTGGGTGAGCTTGAACATTTCCGGCGACAGGTGCTGCAGACTGAAGTCGAGTTTTTTCAGAGTGCCGTCGATGCCGCTGGCGACCGCCTGGGCGCTGGCCACGCCCTCCAGTAAGACAGGGATCACCGCGCGCAAAAACGGCAGATCGCTGTTGCGCAGCATGGCAAAGCCGCTGGCCGGAGTGCTGCTGGAGCAGCCAGTAAGGCTGGCGCCCAGCCCTGCTGTGGCCAGGAAGGCACTGGCGCACAGGCCGATTTTCAAGACGCCGCGCCGTGACAGCGCGGGGGAATCCGTGAGGCTAGGGTTCATTGTTGTTGTTATCCCGTAGGTGGCGGAATCAGCGGACGAACAGCTTCTGGATCAACTTCTGTATGGACTTGCCGTAGGGCGGGTAGATCAGCTTCGCCGCGTTCAGACGTTGCTTGATCAGCACCCCCTTGGCCTTGCTGAACGTCAGGAAACCTTCGTGACCGTGGTAGTGGCCCATGCCCGAGGGGCCGATGCCGCCGAACGGCATATCGTCCTGGGCGACGTGCAGCAGGGTGTCGTTCAGGCACACGCCACCGGAATGGGTTTCGTGCAGCACGCGCTGTTGTTCGCCCTTGTTGTAGCCGAAGTAATACAGCGCCAGCGGGCGAGGCCGTTGGTTGATGTAGGCAAAGGCCTGATCGAGGCCGCGATACGGCACGATCGGCAGCACCGGGCCGAAGATTTCGTCCTGCATCACGGTCATGTCGTCGCTGACGTTAAGAAGCAGGCTGTGAGGCATGCGTCGCCCCTGGCCTTGGTCGTACAGCGGAATCAGGGTGGCGCCCTTGTCTGTGGCGTCCTTGACGTACGCGTTGAGCCTGGCCAGTTGTCGCTCATTGATAATTGCGGTGTAGTCCGGGTTGTCGGCCAGCGTGGGATAAAACCCGCGAACGGCGTTGCTGTAAGCCTCGACAAACCCCTCGACACGGTCTTCTGGCACCAGCACGTAATCCGGCGCCACGCAGGTCTGCCCGGCGTTCAGCGCTTTGCCGAAGGCGATGCGTTCGGCGGCGTCCTTGAGCGGTACATCCGTGGAAACGATGGCGGGCGATTTGCCGCCCAGTTCCAGGGTCACCGGCGTGAGGTGTTCCGCCGCCGCGCGCATTACATGCTTGCCGATACTGGTGGCGCCGGTGAAGAGCAAGTGATCGAAGCGCAGCCGGGAAAACGCGATACCCATGTCGGCCTCGCCGAGCACCACGCACACCAAGTCTTCGGGGAAAATTCTCGCCAGCAACGTCTTGAGCAGTTGCCCGGTGGCCGGCGTGGATTCACTGAGCTTGAGCATGACCCGGTTACCGGCCGCCAACGCGCCGACCAACGGGCCGATGGCCAGGTACAGCGGGTAGTTCCACGGCACGATGACGCCAACGACCCCCAGCGGCTGATAGATGACTTTGGCTGACGCCGGTTGGAAGGCAATGCCTACGGCGCGTCGGGAGGGTTTCATCCAACGCTTGAGGTGTTTGCTGGCGTAGTGAATGCCATGCAGGCTGGGCATCAGTTCGGCGAAGAGGGTTTCGTCGGCACTGCGGTGGCTGAAGTCCTGGCTGATCGCATCGATCAACGCCTGGCGTTCATTGCTGAGCAGATCCCGCAGGGCTTTGAGCCATTGTTGACGCTGCGCAGCCGGCGGCATGGGGTTGGCAGCGTAGGCACGCTGCTGTGCGTCGAACAGACCCTGGAGTTGATCCAGTGCCTGAGAATCTTGCAGGTAGGCAACGTTGGCAGACATGGCGCAGTACCGATTGTTATTGGTCTGCGTGGATTTTTAGAGTCATTACTCTAAATTGTCAAATAACATTGCAGCAACATGATGGATTTATCCAGGCCGGGATAGCCCGTAAGATGCTCCATCCCGTGTATAGAAGCTGATCCCCTATGGCACCACGAGTAAAGACCAGCGAGCGTATTGTGCAAACCAGCCTGGAGCTTTTTAACCAGCAGGGCGAGCGCAGTATCAGCACCAACCATATCGCCGCCCATATGGAAATTTCGCCGGGCAACCTGTACTACCACTTCCCCAACAAGCAGGCGATCATCGCCGTGCTGTTTCGCGAGTACGAAGCGCTGGTGGACAGTTTCCTGCGTCCGCCCCAAGGGCGTGCGATGCAGGTGGAGGATAAGCGTTTCTACCTGCAAGCCGTATTGGCCGGCATGTGGCGCTACCGTTTCCTGCACCGCGACCTTGAGCACCTGCTGGAAAGCGACCCGGAATTGGCCACTGGCTATCGGCGTTTTTCCCAGCGTTGCCTGATCCAGGGCGGCGCTATCTACCAGGGGTTTGTCGATGCCGGCATTCTCAATATGGACCCGGTGCAAACCGAAGCCCTGACCCTGAATGCCTGGATTATCCTCACGTCCTGGGTGCGTTTTTTGTGCACCACCAATGAGAATTCTGCCCATCTGAGTGCCGAAGCGATCAAGCGCGGGGTGTATCAGGTGCTGGTGCTGGAGGCCGGCTTCGTCACGCCCCAGGCGAAAGACGCGGTGGACGCACTGTTCAAAGAATTTTACGTGCCGTTGAATCAGGCACTGGAAGAAGTGAAGTAGGCCTTTTCTCGAATCTGTTTACAGGAGTCCACCATGCCGCTTGCCCAACTGATCAGCCCCCAGCAATTGGCCGAGCGCCGCAAGGCCGGAGGCCTGGTAATCCTGGATTGCCGTTTCGCCCTGGAAGACCCGGAATACGGGCGTTGCAGCTATGCCGAAGGCCATATCGAGGGCGCGCAATATGCCGATCTTGAGCGCCACCTCAGCGGTCCGGTGGTAAAAGGCGTGACCGGCCGCCACCCTTTACCGGCGGCGGACACCTTCGCCGAGCAACTGCGGGCCTGGGGCATCAGTGCCGACACTGATGTTGTGCTGTACGACGACGGCCCCGGCGCTTATGCCGCGCGGGCATGGTGGCTGCTGGCCTGGCTGGGCAAGCGCGACGGCGTATACATTCTGGATGGCGGCCTCAAGGCTTGGCACAGCGCCGGGTTCCCATTGAGCCTTGACGTGCCGGTAACCGAACCGGGGAGCTTTGTCGGCCAGCCGGACAATCATCTGCTGCTGGACGCCGAACACCTGCAAAAACGCCTGGGCCAGCCGGGCATGACCTTGATCGATGCCCGCGCCCCCGCGCGTTTTCGCGGCGAAGTCGAACCCATCGACCCAATTGCCGGACATATTCCCGGTGCGCAGTGCGCGGCATTCAATGAAAACCTCGGCAGCGACGGGCGCTTTCTGCCGGCCGAACAACTCAAGCAACGCTTCGCTGCGCAGTTGCAGGGGCGCTCGCCGGAAGAACTGGTGGCCTATTGCGGTTCGGGAGTGACGGCGTGCCACAACCTGTTCGCCCTGAGCCTGGCAGGTTATCCACTGGGTAAGTTGTATGCGGGGTCGTGGAGCGAGTGGATCACCGATTCGAAAAGGGCGATTGCTACGGGCGATTGATCGCCCACTCGTTTAGCCGTGCTGGGCCAATAGCCATTGGGGGATTCGACGCTCCAGGTAGTAGCCGGGGCGTTTCAGTGAGCCATCGACAAAGCCCACATGGCCACCCTTGGTCGTTAGCTCAAACTCGGTGCAATCCGATAGCTCGCTGGCCTCAGGCAAGCTATGGGCAAACACGAACGGGTCGTCGGCGGCCTGGATAATCAGGGTTGGGGTGCGTATGCCGCCCAGATAGTAACGGCTCGACGCCCGGCGGTAATAATCCTCGGCACTCAGAAAACCGTGCAGCGGCGCGGTGACCCGGCCGTCGAAGTCCCAAAACGTGCGCATCTTCTCCAGCGAGCCGAGGGCCTCCAGAGTTTTCAATCCCTCGACCTGGCCATCCTGTAGGAAGCGGCGTTGCTTGACGCGGATATACGCGAGCATTTCGCGCATGAAGTGCTTCTGATACACCCGCGAAAACCCCAGCCCGATGCGATCGGCGCACTGATCCAGGCGAAACGGCACCGACACCGCCGCTGCGCCTTGCAGGCCGGACATTTCCCCTGTTTCCCCTAAATGCTTGAGCAACACGTTGCCACCCAGGGAGTAACCCACCGCGTACAAGGGCGCCAACGGTCGCTTGGCGCGCAGGTGTGTAATGGTCGCCGCGAGGTCTTCGCTGGCGCCGGAGTGGTAGCTGCGCGCCAACAGGTTCGGCTCGCCGGAGCAGCCCCGCCAGTTCAGCGCGACGCTGGCCCAGCCCTGGCCGGCGAGGACTTTCTGCAAGCCCGCGACATAGGGGGAGTTGGATGAGCCGGTCAGCCCATGCAGCACCAGCACCAGCGGCACGTGTGCGTCGTGAGGGCCATGCCAGTCAAGGTCGAGAAAGTCGCCATCGTCCAGCCACAGGCGCTCGCGTTGGCGCTCAATATGCGTTGTGGGGCGCAATAGCGGCCCCCACAGTGTTTGCAGGTGGGGGTTGCCGAGGCCGAAGGCGGGGGTGAACAGGTGGGAGGTCGGTGTCATGAAACTCTCAGTCTGTGGCGAGCCTGCCCGCCACAAGAATCCGCGTGCTGAAAAGCATTAAGCGCCGCTTTCGACCAACCGATGCCACAACGCGTAAAACACCCGCCCGGATTTTTGCTCCCGATGCAGGCGCCATGCGCCAGGCAGGCCCAGGGTAGAGGGTGCGGTTTCGCTTTCAGTGTAGATCCACGCATCGGCTGCCAGCCATTGGCGCTCTTCCAGCAGCGCACACACGGCGGGCAACAGGTTCTGGTTGAACGGTGGGTCGAGGAATACCACGTCGTATTCGCTGGCGGGCTGGGTTTCCAGATAGCGCAGGGCGTCGGCGGTTTGCACCTGACCATTGGTGCAGCGCAAGGTGCCCAGATGCTCCTTGAGGCTGGACACCGCGACATTGCTGGCGTCCAGCGCCTGGGCCTGGGCGGCGCCACGGGACAACGCTTCCAGGAACAACGCGCCGCTGCCGGCGAACGGGTCCAGCACCTTGGCCCCGCCGATGTACGGCGCGAGCCAGTTGAACAGGGTTTCGCGCACGCGATCCGGTGTTGGGCGCAGGCCCACCACGTCGGGGAAGCTCAGCTTGCGGCTGCCCCACTCACCACCAATGATGCGCAGTTGGCCGACACCGTTATGTACGTTGTGGACAGGTTTGTTCGGGCGAGATGAACTGGCCATTAATGCTCCGGGACCCCGAGCGGCTGCTCGGCGGGTTTATCAGTAGGGGGCGGTAGTGGCTTCTGCGCAATGGTCGGGCCGGCGGTCACGATGACCATCTTGTCGGCGCTCAAGTGTTTGTTCAGCGCAGCCTTGACCTGCTCTACGGTCAAAGCCTGGGATTGTTTCATGAAATCTTCCAGATAGCTCAGCGGTAGGTTGTAGAAACCCATCGCCCCCAGCTGGCCGACGATATCGGCGTTGCTCGCGGTCGAGAGCGGGAAGCTGCCGGCCAGCTCGCGCTTGGCGTCATCCAGCTCCTTCTGGGTTGGGCCGGTCTTGAGGTAATCGGCCAGCACTTGCTCCACCAGACGCAGGGTGCCGCCGCTCATTTCGGCGCGGGTCTGCAGGTTGATCATGAATGGGCCACGCACCTGCATCGGCGAGAAACCGGAGTACACGCCATAGGTCAGGCCGCGCTTCTCGCGTACTTCGCTCATCAAGCGTGTGCCGAAACCGCCGCCACCGAGGATCTGGTTGCCCAGGGACAAGGCTGCGTAGTCCGGGTCGGCGCGGTCGATGCCCAGTTGGGCGAACAGCAGGTGAGTCTGCTTGGAAGGGAACTCGATATGGCTCAGGCCGGCCTTGGGCTCGGTGGGCTGGGCGATTTTCGGCAGGGCAGGGCCCTTGGGCAGCGAGGCGGACACCTTGGCGGTCATGGCTTCGGCTTCGGCGCGGGACAAGTCGCCCACTACCGCAATCACCGCATTACCGGCGGCATAAGCTTTGGCGTGAAAGGCCTGCAACTGCGCCAGGGTGATGTTCGGCACGCTTTCTGGCGTGCCTTCACTGGCATGGGCATACGGATGATTGCCATATAGACGCTTGAACAATTCAAGGCTCGCCAGTTTGGCGGGGTTCTGCTTCTGATACTCGAAACCGGCGAGGATCTGGTTCTTGATGCGCGCCAGGGAATCGGCCGGGAAAGTTGGTTGACCGATCACCTGATCGAATAGCGCCAGGGCTGCATCGCGCTTGGCACTGTCGCTGAGGCTGCGCAGGGACACCAGCGCCATGTCGCGGTAGGCGCCATTGCCGAAGTCGGCACCCAGGCCTTCAAAACCACTGGCGATCTGGCTGACATCCTTGCCCGGCACGCCTTCGTTAAGCATGGCGTTGGTCATCAGCGCCAGGCCGGGTACATCGCCGTCCTGGCTGCTGCCGGCGGCGAACAGGATGCGCATGTCGAACATGGGCAGTTCATGGGCTTCGACGAACAGCACTTTGGCGCCTTCGGCGGTGGTCCAGGTCTGCACATCCAGCTTGCGGTTGGTCGGCGCCTTGCCGTCCAGTTCTGCCAGGGATTGCAGCTTGTTGGCCGATTGCGCTTGATCCAGCGCCTGACTGGCCACGGACTCGCTGGGGCGCAGGAAGTACACGGCGCTTGCGGCGATCAAGGTGACGGCGATCAGGCCGGGCAGAATCAGACGGCTGCTTTTGCGATCACTCATGAGCGGTCTCCTCGGGCAGAACATGGGCGACGCTCAAACGTTCGCGGGTGAAGTAGGTGCGGGCGGCTTTCTGGATGTCTTGCGGGGTCACGCTTTGCAGGTCGGCGAGTTCGCTGTCCATGAGTTTCCATGACAGCCCCACCGTCTCCAGGGAGCCGATGGCCGTGGCCTGGCTGGTGATGGAGTCCCGCTGATAGACCAGGCCGGCGATGACCTGGGCACGGATGCGTTCCAGTTCTTCAGCGGTCGGAGGTTTGGCTTTCAATTCGTCCAGCAGGCGCCACAGGCCGGCCTCGGCTTGGGCGATGGTCTTTTTCTTCTGCTGGTTCGGCGTGGCCGAGAGGGTGAACAGGGTGTCGCCACGGGTATAGGCGTCGTAATTGGTAGAGGCGGCGGATACCAGCTCTTCACCACGTTCCAATTGCTCGGAAATACGCGCGCTATAGCCGCCATCCAGCAGAGCCGAGATCAGGCGCAGGGCCTGCACCGAGCGTTTGTCCTCGGCAGTGGCGAGGCCGGGTACGTTGAAGCCGAGGATTACGCTTGGCAGTTGGGTCTGCACGCGCATTGTCAGCAGGCGCTCGCCGGGTTCGGCCAGCTCCATGGGGATCTTGGCCGGTGGCACGTCACGTTTGGGGATCGGGCCGAAGTAGCGCTGGGCCAGGTTCTTCACCTCGTCCGGGGTCACGTCGCCGACCACCACGAGGGTGGCGTTGTTGGGCACATACCAGGATTGGTACCAGTGGCGCAGCTCCTCGACCTTCATGCGTTCCAGGTCCGCCATCCAGCCGATGGTCGGCGTGTGATAGCCGCTGGCCGGGAAAGCCATCGCCTTGAAGCGTTCGAAGGCTTTTGACATCGGGTTGTCGTCGGTACGCAGACGGCGCTCCTCCTTGATGACCTCGATCTCGCGGCTGAACTCATCGGCCGGCAAGCGCAGGCTGGCCATGCGGTCCGCTTCCAACTCGAAGGCAACGCCCAGGCGGTCGCGGGCCAGTACTTGGTAGTAGGCGGTGTAGTCGTCGCTGGTGAACGCATTTTCTTCGGCGCCGAGGTCGCGCAGGATCAGCGAGGCTTCGCCCGGGCCGACCTTGGCGCTGCCCTTGAACATCATGTGCTCCAGAGCGTGGGACAAACCGGTCTGGCCCGGGGTTTCATAGCTTGAGCCGACCTTGTACCAAACCTGGGAAACCACCACCGGCGCGCGATGGTCTTCGCGTACGACCACCTTGAGGCCGTTATCGAGGGTGAATTCATGGGTCGGTTGTGGATCGGCAGCCAAGGCTGAAAGAGGCAGACAAACTGTGCTGAACAGCAGGCCTGCGGCGCGGCGGGCGAGAGCATTCATTCGTTTTTTAACCTGTTGGGCGGCCCGCTTGGTCTTAGCGTCGGCGGGCGAGGAGGTGCTAGGATACTGATCCGATTTAACGACGGCCACGGCTATCAGGCTCGGGGTGCTTACGACGCCTCGTATGCAGCCGTAGGAATCATGGAATAAACAGTGGTTTTCCCTGACGTTATTCTATTTTTCGCCGATTTTGTGTCGCTAAAGCCCTGTATTGAATCGTTTTCCTGAGGCTTTATTTGGCCTTACAAAATGTTGCGCATGAACAAGCGGGCGTTAAAGCAGTCTGTTCTGCATCGAATTTTATTTACCGAGGCGCCCTGGCGCGTCGCTACTTTGAGATAGCCGTCCTCCATGTTTGGTTCCAACGACGACAAGAAGACCCCAGCTGCGGCTGGCGAGAAAAAAGGCCTGTTCGGATGGCTGCGCAAAAAGCCGCAGGAAACCGTCGTCGAACAGCCCCAGGTTCAACCTGAGCCTATTCCCGAGCCTCTGATAGAAGCCGCACCGGTTGCCGAGGCACCGGCGCCCGTGGTGTTGCCTCTGGCCGAGCCAGTATTGCAGCCGGTGGTCGAAGCGGCGCCAGAGCCAGAGCACAAGCCGTGGCCGGAACTGCCGGTGGCCGAGGAGCCAGTTGCGCTGGTCGACGATGTGCAGACTGAGCATGTGGTGCCGCCGATTCCGCCGGTGATCGAGCCGGAGCTGCAACCTGCGGTCGTCGAGCCGACGCCTGCTGCGGTGCCAGTGCAGGAGGTCGCGCCTGCGGTCATCGCCCCGGCACCCGCCGAAACCAGCAAGACTGGCTTCTTTGCCCGCCTCAAGCAGGGCCTCAGCAAGACCAGCGCCAGCATCGGCGAAGGCATGGCTAGCCTGTTCCTGGGCCGCAAGACCATCGATGACGAACTGCTTGAAGACATCGAAACCCGTCTGCTGACCGCTGACGTCGGCGTCGAAGCCACTGCGGTGATCATCCAGAGCCTGACCCAGAAGGTCGCGCGCAAACAGTTGACCGACGCCGACGCGCTCTACAAGTCTCTGCAGGCCGAACTGGCCGCGATGCTCAAACCGGTCGAAGCGCCGTTGGTGATCACGCCGAACAAGCCGTTCGTGATTCTGGTGGTGGGCGTCAACGGCGCCGGTAAAACCACCACCATTGGCAAGTTGGCCAAGAAGCTGCAGTCGGAAGGCAAAAAAGTCATGCTCGCCGCCGGCGACACCTTCCGCGCCGCTGCCGTGGAGCAACTGCAAGTCTGGGGTGAGCGCAATAAGATCCCGGTCATCGCCCAGCACACCGGCGCCGATTCTGCGTCGGTAATCTTCGATGCTGTGCAGGCCGCCAAGGCCCGCAACATTGATGTCCTGATTGCAGATACCGCCGGTCGCCTGCACACCAAAGACAACTTGATGGAAGAGCTGAAAAAAGTGCGTCGCGTGATCGGCAAGCTCGATGCCGACGCGCCCCATGAAGTGCTGCTGGTGCTGGACGCCGGCACGGGCCAGAACGCTATCAGTCAGGCCAAGCAGTTCAACCAGACGGTGCAGTTGACCGGCTTGGCCTTGACCAAGCTCGACGGCACGGCCAAGGGCGGCGTGATCTTCGCCCTGGCCAAACAGTTCGGGTTGCCGATTCGCTATATCGGTGTCGGTGAGGGTATCGACGACTTGCGCACCTTTGAAGCCGAACCCTTTGTCCAGGCACTGTTTGCCGAGCGGGAGCGTTCATGATTCGATTCGAACAGGTCGGTAAACGCTATGCCAACGGGCATGTCGGCTTGCATGAGCTGAGCTTTCGAGTTC
>Ga0182006_1001859_pt1 | contig 12106 bp, 10 predicted proteins | sample Sormic07211104_1_FD_123022 | JGI IMG/M metagenome (GOLD analysis project Ga0182006, IMG submission 123022) | Rhizosphere microbial communities from Sorghum bicolor, Mead, Nebraska, USA - 072115-104_1 MetaG | ecosystem: Host-associated > Plants > Roots > Rhizosphere | place: USA: Nebraska...
CCGGAAAAACTGAAAATTTACCTAAAAGAAATCGCCAAACAAATGGATTATGTTGGCGTAGGCTCTTTAGGTTTAATTGCTATTATCTCCACTTTTATTGGTGCAGTAATGACACTACAAATTGCTTTCCAGCTGGTTAGTGATTTTATTCCAAAAACAATTATCGGTTCTGTAAACCGCGATTCGAGTATATTGGAGTTAAGCCCAACCATTAGTGCAATTGTACTTGCAGGAAAAATCGGATCTGCCATTTCATCAGAAATTGGTTCGATGCGTGTTACCGAACAGATTGATGCTTTAGAAATTATGGGTATAAATGCACCTGGATATTTAATTCTACCTAAGATTATTTCGGGCATCACCATGGTACCCATGTTGGTAATCATTTCTATGTTTTTAAGCATTACCGGTGGATATATTGGCGGTTCGGTTTCAGGAGCAGTAACACCAGCAGAATATATTCAAGGCATTACTACCGATTTTAACCCTTATACGATCACTGTTGCTTTGGTAAAAGCATTTGTTTTTGGCTTTATTATTACCTCAGTGCCGGCATACGAAGGCTTTTATGTGCGTGGTGGTGCTTTAGAAGTTTCGCAGGCCAGTACCAGAGCTGTTGTAATTAGCTGTATTTCTATTTTAGCTTGCGATTATATCGTGACCCAATTGTTATTGTAATGATCGAAATTAAAGATATTTATAAATCGTTCTCCGGAAATGACGTATTACAAGGTATTTCTGGAAAGTTTGAAGAAGGTGTAACCAATTTAATTATCGGTGGTTCCGGATCAGGAAAAACAACCCTACTGAAATGTATGGTAGGTTTGCATCAGCCAGATTCGGGCTCGGTATTGTATGATGGCCGCGATTTTACGCCAATGACCTACGAGCAACGGATCGAAGTACGTAAAGAAATCGGTATGTTGTTTCAAGGCTCTGCCCTGTTCGATAGTATGACTGTTGAAGAAAACATCATGTTTCCCTTAAACATGTTTACTGATCAGAGCAGAAAAGAAAAGCTTGAAAGAGTTGATTTTTGTTTGGAACGGGTAAACCTTGCAGGTAAAAACAAATTATTCCCGGCAGAATTATCAGGTGGAATGAAAAAACGTGTAGGTATTGCACGTGCCATTTCGATGAACCCGAAATATTTGTTCTGCGATGAGCCTAACTCGGGTCTAGATCCAAAAACGTCAATCGTAATTGATGAACTGATTCAGGAAATTACCGAAGAATACAAAACCACAACTATTGTAGTAACACACGATATGAACTCGGTAATGGGTATTGGCGATTACATTTTGTTCTTACACGAAGGGAAGAAATTCTGGGAAGGTAGCAACAAGGAAATTGCACATACCGATATTAAAGAATTAAACGATTTCGTATTCGCCAGCCGCTTTATGAAGGCAGCAAAAGATAAGTTTTAAGAAAATTCTTATATTTGTAATATGACAACGGCTACAAAAAATATCATTCACAAATTGGAAACCTTACCAGAAAGTATGGTAAACGAGGTAGAAGATTTTATTGATTTTTTAAAAGCTAAACATTCGAAGAGCTTTCCTAAATCAACAAGTGAAAAAGCAAATATTGTTGAGGAGCCAAAAAGCCTATATGGCGCTGCCAAAGGCACAATTCTTTATATTTCTGATGATTTTAACGAACCATTAGATGATCTCAAGGATTATATGTAATGCGTTTTTTGCTAGATACACACATATTCCTATTCTTTATTAATGGAGATAACTCAATTTCAAAAAAGATTATAGAGATCATAAACAGTCCTGTAACAGAAAAATATATAAGCATTGTAAGCATTTGGGAAATTACAATAAAGACTAATATCGGAAAGCTAAAGTTAAAAGACGATATTAACTCGATTTATGAATTACTTGATAAGTACCGTAAAAATTCTTCAGCCTTCTAAAGATGACTTTACTACTTATTCTACATTACCGTTAATACATAAGGATCCATTTGATAGACTTATTATAGCACAGGCACTAGCAAATGATCTAACCTTGATAACTGATGATCAATACATCAAAAGCTATCCAATTTTAAAGTTATTTTAAATACATGATACAATTACTTGCCCCAACCCACTGGAAAGATTATGAACTGATTGATTGCGGGGATTTTGAAAAGTTAGAACGTTTTGGAAATGTAACCCTTATCCGTCCTGAGCCTCAGGCGGTGTGGAAAAAAACATACTCAGAACAGGATTGGAAAAAAACGGCCAACATTACTTTCAGAGGCCGTTCGGCTACTTCGGGCGAATGGGTAAAGAAAAACCTGTCTATTCCTGATCGTTGGCATGTAGAATATAAAAATGATGAAGTGGCCATTAAACTCCGCTTAGGTTTAACCTCTTTCAAACATGTAGGCGTATTTCCTGAACAAGCTGTAAACTGGGATTTTATTTCCGCTTCGATTAAAAAATTTAAAACACCACAGCCTAAAGTTTTAAATCTTTTCGCCTATACCGGTGCTGCATCGCTAATTGCCAATGCTGCAGGCGCCGTAACTACCCACGTAGATTCGATTAAACAGGTAGTTACCTGGGCAAATGAAAACCAGGAGCTTTCAGGATTGAAAGATACCCGTTGGATGGTAGAGGATGCCCTAAAATTTGTAAAAAAAGAATTAAAAAGAGGCAAAAAATACAATGGAATCATTTTAGATCCCCCTGCTTACGGTCACGGCCCTAATGGCGAAAAATGGAAATTGGAAGATCATATCCAGGAAATGATGCAGGATGTGGTACAGCTGCTGGATGAAAAAGAACATTTCTTAATCCTAAATACTTATTCACTAGGATTTTCGTCGGTAATTGTAGAAAACCTAATCCGCACCTCATTCCCAGCTGTTCAAAACCTCGAAACTGGAGAACTATTTTTACAGGCTACTTCGGGCATTAAATTGCCCTTGGGTGTTTTTGGTAAATTCTGTAATGTGTAAATGTTGATTACTTTATTTTAAACTACCAGATTTCCACCCTACTTTCATCAAAACAGATTCGGAAACTGTCTAAACTTTAATTATCTATATAATATCTATGAAATTTCCTCAATTAGCAGGCACATTAATACTTGGTTTTGCCGCAATCAGCTTATTTGCCAACTGTAATTCAGACGGTAAGAGCAGTAGCGGTATCGGTAAAATCTTCTCTTCTGATTCGACTAAAAAGAAAACAGACTCAACAGTAAACGTAATGAAACCGGTTGATCCAAAGCTTTACGATTCGTTGGTGAAAAAACTAGCAAACGGAGATACTACGGGAAGATGGCCGGTAAAAAAACAACCATATCCTTTAGCGGGCGCTATTTTACCTTTTAAACGCATAGTTGTTTATTACGGAAACCTACATTCGAAAAAAATGGGGGCACTTGGCGAATATGCACCTAAAGAAATGTGGCAGCGTTTAAATGCAGAGGTTAAACATTGGGAAAAAGCCGATCCATCCACCCCTGTACAACCAGGCTTACACTATATTGCTGCAGTAGCAAGTGGAACACCAGGAAAAGATGGAAAATACATCAATAGAATGGGCAACAAACAGATTGATTCTGTTTTGAAAATTGCCAAAATGCAGCCCAACACCATAGTATTTTTAGATCTTCAGGTAGCTTTAAGCACTATAAAAGCCGAGTTACCTCATATTGCAAAATACCTGGAATTGCCATACGTTCACTTGGGTATAGATCCTGAATTTTCGATGAAAGACGGAACATTGCCTGGCAAAAAGATCGGCACCTATGATGCTGCCGATATTAACTATGTAACCGGATATTTAGCAGATATTGTTAAAAAATACAATTTGCCTCCAAAAGTATTTGTATTGCACCGTTTTACTAAAAAGATGGTAACCAATTCGCCTAACATTAAATTACGTCCTGAAGTGCAGGTTGTAGTGCATATGGATGGATGGGGTGAACCTGAATTAAAAAAAGGCACTTACCGCCATTTTATACAAGGTGAACCTGTACAGTTTACCGGCTTTAAATTATTTTACAAAAATGATTTAAAGAAAGAACCGAAGCGTTTGATGACCCCGGAAGAGCTGTTAAAGCTTACACCAAAACCGATTTACATTCAATATCAATAAGAATTTTGAAGCCTGTAATTCGATTACAGGCTTTTTTGTTTTCATGCTATATAGTATACACGTTGTGCTATATCTATAAATCCCGTTTAATTAAGTTTAACCACAGATGCATCCAGATAAACACGGATTTTTAGTTTTGTATGCATCCCTCTTATGTGTAGTCATCATCCTAAAGACATTGAAGTATCTATCCTAAATGCTGCCCAAACAGCCTCTACTTAAAACTTATAGGAATAATCGGTAATCAACCAATCTTTAATATCAAAAAAATGTCTTTTTTTGATTGATTAAAAAATTGGAATAGATTTTATATAAGGAGGATATGCAAACAGCAACATTTGGCGGAGGCTGCTTTTGGTGCACCGAAGCCGTTTTTCAAACGTTAAATGGAGTAAGCCAGGTTACATCAGGCTACATGGGGGGAGATTTAAAACATCCTACCTATATGGAAATCTGTAATGGCGATACCGGACATGCAGAAGTAATTAGGATCTCATTCGATGAAAATGTTATTTCGTTCAATGAGCTTTTATTGGTGTTCTTTAAAACCCATAATCCAACAACTTTAAATAGACAGGGTAATGATGTTGGTACACAATACCGCTCGGTGGTTTTTTACGTAAATGAAGATCAGAAAAAGCAGACGGAGGAAATGATCGAAGATTTAACCCAACAACATATTTTCGACAAACCCATTGCAACAGAAGTTTCCCCTATTGCCGAATTTTATGAGGCTGAAGATTATCATCAAAACTATTTTAGCAACAACCAGGGAAAACCTTACTGTGCATTTGTGATACAACCTAAACTGAATAAGTTTGCTACTGATTTTAAAAGTAAAATTAAGCCAGCGCTTTTGGAATAATTAAATTTCGAAAGTAAGTAAAGCATGTTGGCTTGCCGTATGAATATCTCTCCAAACCCTATTTATTTCCGATTCTTTTTTTGCAGCCTCTAAACCACAGTATGGGAATAAAGTAGCTGCCGATTTCCAACAGGCATGAGCCAATTTACGACTGATTGAACTCACCTCCATTAAAATATCTTCAGCAATTTCTCCTTCACTCATTAACTGCCTCCAGGATTTATCAAACATATGGTAGAATTTTGTACGAAGCCCCAGTACTTCTTCTTTACAACGGTTAAGTTCGCTGTTAAAAAACAAAATCTGCGCCTCGCTATATCTCCCCAAACCCGAACGGGAGTAAAAAGATTGCGCTACCAGTTTAATAAAGTGATTGGTCATGCCTAAACTATTTACCGTTAACGTAGTTTCTGCGAGTTGTAAAAAGGGATAATCAAAGCCGGAATCTGCTACTTCGATATGCTGGTTAATTTTAAAGGTTCTATTTTCTTCAACGTTTAAATCGCAAACTTCAAAAGCATGACTGCCTGTTGCCATTAAACCAAAGTAAGACCAACCGGGTAAAATATTTACTTCCTCTTTCTTAAGGATGAATGATTTAATTTCAGGTTCTCCGTTTTCATCCAAAATATCATCGCCATTTTCGTTCTTAAGCGTACAGTTGGCTGTAAATATAGTAGCATGTAATGCACCACTGGCATAACTCCATTTTCCATTGAGCAGGTACCCCCTTTGCGTTTTAATGGCTACGCCACCAACAGCACCACTCCCGGCAAAACAAACTTCACGATCGGCAAAAATCTCTTCAGCCAATTCTGGGTTTAAAAACCCTGCAAACCACCCTGCACCAGCACAAAGTGTAATCGTCCAGCCTAAACTCCCATCGGCCTCTGCCAATTCTTCTTCCAACCTTAAAATTTCAGGAAGTTTTTTATTCGGTCCTCCATAAATTTCGGGTACAAAAAGCTTAAACCAGTTTTCCTGATAGGCCAGTTCTAAAATTTCGGGATGAAGTTTACCCATTTCTTCGGAAAGCGCTGCATAGGCTTTTACTTTTTCCTGCCAGGTGATGCTTAATGTTTCTTGCATGATTATTTTTTTGCTTTGCCTAGGAAGGTAATTGAGCTAATTTGACTCTGCTTTTGTTAATGATCTTCTTCCAGTCTAAAAATCCAAATATGGCTACAATGAACAAAAACGTAGTTAAACAGGCCATTAGTGGAAGCTTCTTATGAAATAGCAAAGGAATGGCCACAATATTAGAAATGTTCAAGAATATCCAGTTTTCTATTTTACGCTTAGCCAATAGCCACATACCTGCCCATGCAGTAGCAGAAACAAAGGCATCAAAAACAGGCACATCCGAATCGGTATAATGCCTCAATACAAGGTAAAGCACCCCGAAACCAATCACAGAAATTAAAACCGCAATGGTTAATTCTTTATTGCCCGACCATGAAACCTGGTTTTCTCCCTCCTGTTTTCTTTTCTTCCAGATTATCCATCCGTAAACGCTCATCACCAGATAATAAATATTTAAAAGCACCTCAGCATATAATTTAACGCCTAGCAATAAAAACATCCACAATAGAACAGAAATTATTCCTGTTGGATATAACCAAATGCTGTTCTTTTTTGCCAATAAAACTTCGGAGACCCCGAACCCCACGGCCAACCATTCGATTAATGAGGTGTGTAAAATCTGCTCCTGAAAAAGCTTAAACCAATCTTGAAAATTCATTTACAATAATTTGCCCTGCGGCCGGTAAAAATAATTAGAAACCGTTTTCGGGGCGAAACAGTTTTGTAAATTTTAACCTCTTCCTACGGCGGCATTACCCGCATCAGGTTCATTTAAGGTTGGGGGCTGGAGGGCTGTAAGGTCGAGGGGAAACCCTCTGCCTTCTACCTATCTACCTTTCACCTCAAAATGGGTATAATCTCAGCAAATTGATGGCAACAGGCATTGCAACATCAAAAGCACCCCTTTGAGCAAAGCAAATATAAGAAATAATAATCAGTGGCCACCTATCTGTTCTGTTTCATCCAGATGATTAATATCACCACATGTATTTTAAAAATAGCATTATGTAACCATAATTAATTAATTTCGAAGCAGCAAATCTCAAAAAAAAACTTGTTTTTTGTTTACAACACAAAGGAAACAACCATAAACTATTTTAAATCTAAAAACCATGATAAACCTTAATTTAAAAAAAGGTAAATTATTTAAACTTCCTTTTTTATTATTTTCAGTGGCTTTTTCTGCTTTTGCACAAGAAAAAACTGAATCGGCTAAAACCCTTCCTATATTTAAAGATGGCGAGGCACAGATTGTAAACTTGTTTGACACTCCCGACAAGTGGATCCGCACCGATTTATGGGTAGAAACAACATTTGATACCGATGGCGATGGAAAGCCTGACCGTATGCATGTTGATGTTACACGGCCTTACCAAACCGAAACCGAAGGATTAAAACTACCTGTTATTTATGAATCAAGTCCATATTACGCAGGAACAGCCGGAAATGATAAAGATGTATTTTGGGATGTAAAGCACGAAATCGGCGAAAAATCATCTATAGCCCGTGTACACCCAGAGGTAATACGTACCGGCAAAAGACCAATTATATCGAACTCTTTAATCAGAGAATGGGTTAAAAGGGGCTTTATTATCGTACACTCTTCTTCACCTGGCACCGGACTTTCACAAGGATCCCCAACGGTGGGTGGAATAAATGAATCGCTGGCTCCAAAAGCAGTGATCGAGTGGCTTGGAGGGAAAGATAATGGTTACACTAGCCCTGATGGAAGTGAAAAAGTTAAAGCTTACTGGAGTACGGGAAATGTTGGAATGACAGGAACTTCTTATAATGGTACCATCCCGCTTGCAGCGGCCACTACCGGCGTTGAAGGACTAAAGGCCATCATACCTATCGCACCAAATACCTCTTACTATCATTATTATCGTTCAAATGGCTTAGTGAGAAGTCCCGGAGGTTATTTAGGAGAAGATGTTGATGTTTTATACGATTACATACACAGTGGCGCAGAAGATAAAAGAGCCTATGCAAATAAAACAATAAGAGATGAAGAAATGGCCCAGGGAATGGATCGTGTAACTGGTGATTACAATAAATTTTGGGCAGGTAGAGACTATTTAAATGCCATGAAACCGATGAAAGCGGCCTTACTAATGTCGCACGGCTTTAATGACTGGAATGTAATGCCCGAACATAGCTATCGAATTTATAAAGCAGCTGAAGCCAAAGGTTTACCCGTACAGATTTTTTATCATCAGCAAGGGCACGGTGGCCCACCTCCAATGAAAATGATGAACAGGTGGTTTACGCGTTTTTTGTTTGGAATTGAAAACGGTGTGGAGAAAGATCCCAAAGCCTGGATTGTGAGAGAAAATCAACCAAATTCGAACCCAACACCCTACGCCGATTACCCAAACCCAGCTGCCAGTAATGTAAAACTTTACCTTGGAGCCGGAGGAAAGAGCCAAGGAAACCTATATACCAGTAAACCACAGAAACAATCTGCAGAAACTTTAGTAGATGATGTTTCTTTTTCGGGCAGTGACCTTGCAAAAGCTGAAAATTCAGAACACCGTTTGCTTTATGTAAGTCCTACATTAAAAGAAGCAGTTCATTTATCGGGCCTAACACAATTTACAGTTAAGTTGGCCAGCAATAAACCAGCAGCCAATTTCTCTGTTTGGTTAGTTGCTTTACCCTGGACAGAAGGAAATGGCGTAAAATTAATGGACAACGTAATTACGCGCGGATGGGCCGATCCTCAAAACAATAAATCGTTAACTGAAAGTGCGCCTTTAATACCTGGTAAATTTTACGAGCTCAAATTTAATCTTCAGCCAGATGATCAAATTATACCTGCAGGTAAGAAAATTGCCCTGATGATTTTTTCGAGCGATAAAGAATTTACGCTTTGGCCAAAAGCCGGAACTCAGCTAACCATTGATTTAAATGCAACCACACTTACTTTACCTGTAGTTGGTGGAATAAGCGCGTTTGAAAAAGCGACAAAATAGCACCGCTTAGTTAAAATAAGTTTTGCCAATATAGCACCACCAATCATAAGACTTTGGATGCTATATTGGCTTTTTATTATCTCCTAACTGTTATTGAACTGCGTTCACTTAAGAGCGCTCCTTCAAAGCAGTCCCTTCAGAACACTAAGGTCGGGATAACGATCTTAGTAATGTAATATTTAAAATAATCCCAGCTGCCCCTTATCGTCAATATCTATATCATCCGGATTGGTAATTTCGAAATCTATCTTTTTAACAGGTTTTTCTTCTACTTCGGGCTTATCTCCAGTTTTAACTTCTTCTTTTTTAACAGGTTCGGCTTCTGGCTTAGGTTTTTCTACTAGTGGCTTTTCTACAGTAACAGGTTTTTCTTTTACCTCTGGTTTATCAGGCTTAACCGCAGGAGCTTCTGCACGCTCGAATTTTGGTTTTGGCTGCGCTACAACAGGTTCATCAGTTACTTTTGCTTCAGGCCCTTCAACATCGCTTACTGTTTCTTCATTGTTCACTTCTTCATCAGCCGTTAACGCCTTACCCTCAATTTCTTCGATGTTGATTTCCTCTGCTTCCTCAACGGCTACCTCAGGCTCTTCTAACACCACTTTCTGTACGTCATGCGGCGATAATCGATTGCCATTTGCCTTTAGTCCTTTAACATCAATCAGTTCTGCTAATGTTAGATCCAATGTTTCCGGAATTTGGGTTTTACCCTTTAAAACATCAACCATAACTTTCGCTGCCGGATTTGAAGTAAGGAACAACAATCTCGATTTCTGCTCCTCACTAATAAAAATGGTTTTCCTGCCATTAGCTTGCAGTTCGAATGTAAAACGTTTAATAAAATAATTTTGTGCCTTACCTTCAAAATGGACTGCAGCAAAAATCTTCTCCGGATCAAACTTCTGGATCAAGATCAGTCCATCATCAAAATGGTTACTCAATTCGAAAGAACTTAACTCGTAAAAGCCATCTTTGTGTACCTGTAAAATGCGGTCGTCGCCATCAAATTCGCCCAGGTATTTTCCACGGCCATCAACATTTAAGCGTTTTAATAAATCATCATACCAGATTTTTAGTCCCGATAAGGTAGAAACGCCTTTGCTCTTCAGAATGATTTTTTTGACCGGATATTTCGAAATGATATTCCCCTGCGATCCGCGCCCCTTAATGGCCACTTCTGCAAAATCCTGATCGAACTGAAGCTTGCGCAATTTAGAATGCGGTTTCAGCGCAACATTCACTACTTCAGCCTCACCATTCGGGTTCGCGGTAAAATATAAAACCTTTGAGCCTTTCGATCCCTTGGTTAAATCGTATTCCTTATCGCGTGTTACCCCAACTACGGCAAACCTTTTAATATATGAAGTACCACTTGCGCCATCTTTATAAATCATGTTGTAAATGGTACGCTCGTCGTTTTTCTTAAATACCTGGGCGTGAATAATGCCTTTGCCTACAAAGGTTTTATCGGCAACCTTGGTAATGATGCATTTACCATCTTCACGGAAAACAATTACTTCGTCTATATCCGAACAGTCTGCTACGAATTCATCTTTACGTAAACCCGATCCGATAAATCCATCTTCACGGTTCATATACAGTTTCACGTTCGCCAATGCTACTTTCGATGCTTCTACCCGATCGAACAAACGGATTTCGGTTTTACGTTCTCTCCCTTTTCCGTATTTATCCTTCAGTTTCTGGTACCAGGCAATGGCATAATCGGTAAGATGTTTTAAATGATTTTTAACCACCTTAATTTCATCTTCCAGATTTTTCATCTGTTCATCGGCCTTTTTCACATCAAAACGGGTGATGCTACTCATTGGCTTATCAATCAGCTTCTTAAAATCCTCAGGCAAAATTTCGCGGTAAAGCGACGGCTTAAACGGATCAAATAAAATGTGTAATACCTCAACTACGGTATCAAAATTGGTTGAGTTTTCATATTCAGGATTTTTATACATGCCCTCCTGAATAAATATTTTAAGTAAAGAACTAAAGAAAATCTTTTCCTGCAACTCGTGCAAGCGAATCTCCAGTTCTCTTTTTAATAAATTCTTAGTGTGTTTTGTATTTTCAATCAGGATATCGTTTACACTCAAAAAGAGTGGCTTATCGCCTTGAATAATACAGGTATTTGGCGAAATAGACACCTCACAAGCGGTAAAAGCATACAGTGCATCAATGGTTACATCAGGCGAAATACCCGGTGCCAGGTGCACTACAATTTCTACGCTGGCCGCCGTGTTATCCTCAATCTTTTTAATCTTGATTTTGCCTTTATCATTGGCCGATAAAATGCTATCGATAACAGAACCGGTTGTGGTGCTAAACGGCACTTCGGTAATCACCAAAGTCTTTTTATCCTTCTCGGTAATTTTCGCACGCACGCGGATTTTACCTCCACGCTGCCCTTCATTATAATTCGAGAAATCGGCCATACCGCCCGTAAAGAAATCGGGCAATATATTTGGGCGCACACCTTTCAGCGCTTCTATCGAGGCATCCAGCAATTCGATAAAATTGTGTGGCATTACTTTGGTAGCTAAGCCCACAGCAATACCTTCAGCCCCTTGCGCCAATAACAAAGGGAATTTAACCGGTAAAGTTATTGGCTCGTTATTACGCCCGTCATAACTTAACTGCCACTCGGTAGTATCAGGGTTAAACACCACATCGTTAGCGAATTTTGATAAACGTGCCTCGATATAACGTGGTGCCGCAGCACTATCGCCCGTAACCGGATCGCCCCAGTTACCCTGCATATCAATCAATAAATCTTTTTGACCGATCTGCACCATTGCATCGCCAATAGATGCATCACCATGCGGGTGATATTTCATGGTATTACCAATTACATTCGCCGCCTTATTAAAACGTCCATCATCCATCTCCTTAAGCGAGTGCATAATACGCCGTTGAACAGGTTTTAGTCCATCGTTAATGTGCGGAACTGCCCTATCAAGAATTACATAAGACGCATAATCGAGAAACCAGTTTTCGTATAAACCGTTGATTGGGGTTATGGTATGTTTGTGCTCTTCGTTTACGTTTTGATCTAATTCTTCA
>Ga0182006_1001863_pt1 | contig 12074 bp, 12 predicted proteins | sample Sormic07211104_1_FD_123022 | JGI IMG/M metagenome (GOLD analysis project Ga0182006, IMG submission 123022) | Rhizosphere microbial communities from Sorghum bicolor, Mead, Nebraska, USA - 072115-104_1 MetaG | ecosystem: Host-associated > Plants > Roots > Rhizosphere | place: USA: Nebraska...
AAATTCTCAGAATAGTTATGAGGGTTTCATTTTAAAAGGATCATTTAAAACCTACATTCTAAACGAAAACGGAACAGAAACGGTTATTTTCTTTTCTTTCGAAAACGAATGGATGTGTGATCTGGAAAGTTTTTACCATCAAAAGCCGACAACGTACAACATTAAAGCTATTGAAGACAGTGAAATAGTGGTCATCAATAAAATGCAAAAAGCGTATTTGTTTGCTGTAATTCCGAAACTCATTAAGTTTCATGTATTGATGATCGAACGAGCGAATGTTGCCATTCAACAGCGACTTTTAGATGTACTCAACAAAACCTCAAAACAGCGTTATTTGGATTTTAAAGAACGTTATCCGCAAAAGGTAAGTTCGATAAATAATAAGAATCTTTCGTCATATTTGGGCGTTTCGCATGAGTTTCTTTCGAAGATAAAAAGGACAGTTTCTTGATTTTTTTTAGGTTCAAAGGTGCAGAGTAACAAAGTAACAAAGTTTTTCTGTAGAGACGCACTGCGGTGCGTCTCACGTTGCTTAAAAAAATCTCGCAAAGTCGTAGAGGCGCAAAGTTTTATTATTTAAATGATTTTTTTTTCTCATTTTTTGTCCTCCTGAGCGAAGTCGAAGGATCGTAAGTAGCTCGACAAAGAAATTAAATTTTGAAGAATAGCTTTGTGATCCTTCGACTTCGCTCAGGAAGACAAACTATGTGGCTACTTTATCAAAAAAACTTAGCGTCTTTGCGACTCTGCGAGATTAAAAATAAAAACTTCGAGTCTTCGCGCCTTCGTGGCAAAAAACTCGATTAAAAATTCAACACTCCAAACAGGCATTCAGTAGAAAAATGGAGTATTACATTTTCCTTTTCTTCATTTTCAATAACCAATACATCATAAGGTTCTAGATGATACGACTTTTCATTGATTGTAATAACGGTTGTATTTAAAGAAAATACAATTACTACTTCAGCATTACAATTCTGATTACTATTGACTACTTCCAGTTTATGATGTGATATTTTTTCAGAAACCATCCAATTAAAATCAGTGCCTTTTGTATAAGAAGTCACATTATCATCGGAGTTAAATTCCATGATTTCATATTTCTTGTATGCTTTCTTTTCTTTGTTTACCTCAACTTTTAAGTCTTTATCAAGCATAACCAGATATCGATAATACCCCTTAAATTTGGTAAACTCTGAAGGCACTTCCTCTATTGTAGCACTGCTTATTCTAAATGCAAAATCTCTATCGGCATAATTTGCCATTTTCGGATAGATCATATATTCATACGTCAATCCGCCACTCCAAATAGAGGGTTTCGTATTTTTTTTAGAGACAAGCTGTATATTCATTTATTGAATATTTTAATAATTTATCCTCATTTTTTGTCCTCCTGAGCGAAGTCGAAGGATTATAAGTAGCTCGACAAAGAAAAGAAACTTTGCTAAATAGCTTGGCGATCCTTCGACTTCGCTCAGGAAGACAAACCGTATAAAAAAAAAACTTCGCGTCTCTGCGACTTTGCGAGATTAAAAAAACTCAGCGAATCTCTGCGTAATTCTTTGCGAATCTTTGTGGTATAACACTACAACACTTTCTCCAAATAAATAAACTCCAAAGGTTCACCAGAAACCGTAGTATGAATTTCACTTTCAGGAAAAGCCTCACGTTTTCCAGTATCCACATAACCATGACGTTTGTACCACGCCACAAGCTCCTCACGAACCGAAATAACCGTCATAATGATATTCGATAATCCCAAAGATTTTGCATGATTTTCGGCTTCAGCCAAAAGCTTTTTCCCGATTCCGCTGTTTTGAAGTTCTGGCGAAACGGTAAGCATTCCAAGATACAATTGATGTCCTTTTTCAACCAATAAAACCGAACCGATTATTTTGTCATTCTCTGTAAATTTCAGAATTGTATTTTTTGGATCAAGAAAAATTTCCGTCATTTCCTGTTCGTCGGTTCTTTTTCCTTCTAATAAATGCGCTTCGGTTGTCCAGCCTTTTTTAGAAGTTTCGCCTCTGTAAGCTGAATTTATTAAAATGGTTAATGCGGGAATGTCTTCAATTGTTGCTTTTGTAATCATATTTTGTTGTGAAATGTGAAATGTGAAATGTGAGCTGTAAAATTACAATTTGATGTGAAATGAAAAGAAGTTTTTTGATTTATGTAAGTAATTATTTAAATAAAATTCTTGAAATTTGTATAGATCACAAAATCAATAAAGTATGGGAAGAATACATTTATTTGAGTTCGAAGACCAGCAATGGCTTCCAGAGTTTATTAGAAATTACATGACCGATTTTTTGCAGTTTCTTTCGAATAAAACTGCCATGTACAAAGGCATTGTTCCTATAATTGAAAAAGCTTTAAAAGAAACCCAGACCAATCAAATTATTGATCTCGCTTCGGGTGGCGGTGGCGGACTGATTTGGCTGAATAACGAATTGCGAAAAAACAATCCCGATTTAAAAATTCTGCTGACCGATTATTTTCCTAATATTTCGGCATTTGAGCACACACAAAAACAAGCTGACAATTTCGATTTTGTAAAAACCTCTGTTGATGCCAGAAACGTTCCTGAAAACCTAAAAGGACTCCGAACGCAATTTTTATCCTTTCATCATTTTAAACCCAAAGATGCACAGCAGATTCTGCAAAATGCGATTGATAGTAATAGTTCCATCGCGATTTTTGAAGGGCAGGAGAGAAGCGTTCCGAGTATTGTAGCGATGATATTGTCGCCGATTTCTGTTTTGCTGACAACGCCTTTTATAAGACCGTTTAAAATTGGCAGAATTATTTTTACGTATCTGATTCCAATTGTGCCCATTTTGGTTTTGTGGGATGGCGTAGTTTCTTCTTTAAGAACCTATTCTGTTGAAGAAATGAACGAATTGATTTCTAAATTAAATAATAAAGATAATTATAATTGGGAAGTAGGAAAAGTGAAATCTGGTCCTGCAAAAGTTTTGTATTTGTTGGGAACGAAGAAATAATTTTACATTAAACTGCTAGCGCGAGTGGATGTTTATTATATTTTTTCGAAATAGTGTCAAACTTTAAGATGTTAGAATTTTAAAAAAAAAGCATTCCGTTAGGAATGCTTGATTACTGGAAATTAAATTTGAGTTATGTTTATTCACAACTGATTTTTCGGACAATATGGTCAACAGAATAGTATCTGTTTTTATCTTTTAAGTAAATAATAAAATGATACGTTTGATTTGTATTATCATTTTTTACAATTGTATCTAATTGTTTTCTACTAGTATTTATCTTTAGTTTGGAATTGTTACCAATTGGATTCGAACTAAAAAACACCTTTTTATTATTTGCCAAAATTGTAAAACCTGATATTTCCTGTTTTTTAGTGTCTTTTCTAAAAACGATTTCATCTGTTTTTTTATCAAATTCAAAAACAAATTTTTGATGATTTTGAGAAAAGATTTGAAGACCTAAAAAGAATGTTATAATAATGTATATCTTTTTCATATTTAATCGATTTAAGGTGTTTTGATCTTTTTTAAGAAGAAATACCAACAGCTTAATTTATAGTTTTACCATCGACAATCCAAACTCTTTCAACATGATAGAGATCTCCAGAATCTTTGTTAGTTTTTACAAAAAAATAAAGGTCGTAAAAATCTGAATAGTAAAAATCTGGTTTTTTACTTTTATTATATTCCTTTCTTTTTACAATTTCATTATTTATCGTCTCAAGATTTGAAAGCGATTTTTTTATGGAATCGAAAGATGTTTTTTTCTTTTTTCCAATATATTTAAATGTTGTTTTCTCAACAGTAAATATATTTTTCTGTAAAGTCATTGTTGCGCTATTAAAAAGTATGACTTTTTTTTCTTTGCTAATTTGTCCTATAGCTTGAATCGAAATTAGGGATATAAGAAATATGAATATACTTAGTTTCATAGTTAGAATATTTGATTTGAAATAAATAGATTTACAATTAATCAACAACTTCAAAAGGGTACGTCTTCCATTTTAAATAAGTTCCATCTGTTAGTTTATGGATAATGTAAGTAGGATTTGAGGCAGAATAAATGCTATCCTGAAACTGGTTGATTGTCATAAATTTTATGCCATTTAAAGATATTAATTTTTCTGGTTTACTATTATAAACATAAAAACCTATAGAAAAATCTGGTAACCTAACGTCACTAGGATTTTCTCCGCTCGTTTTTATGTTTTTTACCCTCTCATTATAAATCTTAATAGCTTTGTCTCTTTCTTTTTTAGACTCATATTCCTTTATATAAATACTAAAACGAGCGCTAATTGTATCTTTATGAATATTATATTCTCTTACTGCTTTGCTTTTTAAATCTAAAAGGACTATCATATCATTTCGTTTTTTTGCCACTTGCGAAAACGATAAACAGAAATAATTTAGAAATAAAATAACAAGTGAAATTTTTATTGTTGACATAACACTTTATTAATCATAGATAATATTTTTTAAGTACATTGAATGCATTTATAGAGTAAAACCTGCTTATTATTAAAATGAGCAGGTTAAAAAGTTTTAGCTTAAATAGATTAATCATTTATAGATCTCAGCATATAATCAACAGCATAGTATTTATTTTCTTTTTTGAAAAAAATAAAAAAACATGGTTGTTTATTGATATTATCTTTTTTTACAATCTCTTCTAATTCCGGTCTTGTAGTATTCACAAATAATTTTTCAGTCTCATCTATAACTATAGTATGAAAAGATATTTTTTTTCTATTTAGTAGTATTTCGAAATCTGTAATTACTGTTATGCCTTGAATCTTATTGTATATTGCTTTATCTGTTTTTTCATCGAACTTAAAAACATAAATAGGTCTATTTGAGTCTACCAGTCTATTAGGGATTTCTTGTGCAAAAATATTTATGCCAATAAATATTGTGACTATTATTAATATATTTTTCATTGTTGACATGGTGAATTTGCATTTTTAATGTATACGATCTTTCTCTAAATCTCATCCATAGTTATAGCAAGCCATTTTAAATAGGTACCGTCTTTTAATTTATGAATGATATAAGTAGGGTTTGACGTTACATAATTATTATCCCGAAACTCTTTTAGAGTAATAAATTTAATGCCTTTTAATGATTTTAACTTTTCTGGTTTTTCATTATAAGCGTAAAAGACTATTGAAAAATTAGGAAGTATTACATCGCTAGGATTCTCTCCGCTTGTTTTAATATTCTTTACCTTAGTATCATAAATCTTAGTAACGATCTCACGTTCTTTTTTAGAATCATATTTTTTTAAATAAATGCTAAAATGTGCATTCATCGTATCTTTATCAATTTTATAACTTTCTAATGCTTTATCATTTAAATTCAGATATATCGAATTCCTTTTAAATTCATTATTTTCCTGGGAAAACATCATATTAATTGAAAATATAAATATCGTAGCTATTAATTTTATTGTTGACATGGTGTATTATTTTTAATAAAATTATCATAAATTTCTTTAAGCCTAACTCTTTCAGTTTGCGGTATATTTACCCAAGCGACAGTAGGTTGGGGAGGTAATCCTGTTGTACTGTTTATTATCCCTTTTCCCATTAGGCCGCTCCAGGCTATAGCGGTATAAACATCCTCAGATTGCGTGTTGTCATATTGCTTAAGAATATCCTTGATTGTATTTATCGAAAGTTGTGCCATATATTCATGTTGAGGATCAGAGATTGAGCCTCCAATAGGAATGTCATAGAGATATCGTGTGTAATATTCTGCTATTTGAGGTTCATCATTACGGATACTTTCAATAAACTCTGCAGACCACGGGATTTCTTTTTTCTTAGAAAGCTTTAAAAGTTTTTCGAACATTTCGGCATGTAAGATTTCATGCGCAAAATTTTTAGCTATATTTAGTGGAGGTGTATCTAATTTTTCAGGATTAAATTTTATTTCTATTAAAGAATTCACTGGCTGGTATGTTACAGCACTTGCAGTAGGATGAGTCGCATCAATTCCCACACTAAGCTTTAAATCAGCAACAGAAAAATCTACATCGAATCGTTTTAAATAGGTTTGAAATGTTGGTGAACCACCCAATTTTGTAAATACAGCAACTAAACAAGGATTATTTGAAAAAGAAGGGTCAGTAATGACTACATCCAACAAGCCACTTACACCTGCATAACTTTTTCCGTCACTTGTGTAATAATGAGCTGTTCGTTGCAATATGATAGCATCTCTATCTCCCGATCCGTCGCATGGATAAGGCAAGATAGAGGTAGTTACAACTGTATCCATATACTCAACAGATAAAATTTTTCCGTTTAAGCTAACCACTCGCCAACGGTCTTGAGCTTGCTCTACAACTATTGTATATCTCCCATCACATAAAGGTATTTTTTTTGTATTGCCTGATGAAGAATAAAACAAGTTTATTGTTTCAGCCAAAAAATCTAAAGCTTTGCTTTCAGAAATATTTCTGGCGTTTCCGTGGTTAATTGCAATAGTACCCAGATTTTGCCCATTTAATGAAAACACATTAAAAACACCTTTAAATTTATCCAATTTTGTGATAGTTTTAGAATAGGCTTCACTATCATTATTGCTAAAGACTTCGATAAAATAATTTTTGGATTCTCCATCTGATTCAATTGAGATTAATTGATAATTCATTTCAGCCTTTAAAAAACTGCTTTGGATTTTGCTGGGTATTTTTTCTTTTACGTCAAATTCTACTATTGCGACATCTTTCTTTTTTGTCTGTAGCGCATTATTCCAATTGACTTCTACATTTTCCGCAATATTTACATTGCTAAATTTCTCGAGATGCAGCTCCTCTTTTAGCTGGTTTAAGCTGTCTGTTTTTCCTGTTTTATCACTACTATCGTTAGTACAAGATAGCAATAAAAATAATAAAAAGGCTCCTGTTAGATAATTTGTAATTCGGCTCATATTTAGATTGGTTTTTTAGTTTATTAAAATTAAATATATAGGTTTTTTACTACATTGTTTGTTTTTTAAGAAAAAGTTTATGTTTTTGAAAGTGTTAATTAAAATGAGTACCTGTGTTATCAGTGCGTACAGCAGTATTTTCTAATAAACTTTAACATTTATATTTATATAACTTCGGAAAGTTACAGACGTAAAATTTTGTGTTCTTTATGTTTGATAATCTTCTGCTACATGAAGTCCTAACTTCGCGCCCACACCCGCGCGATCGGAACAACTTTTATTAATAGCGGTGTTCCGTGATCGATCTTACAAAATTGTCTGCTAGTGTTAGTCATGAAGCACTTTATACAGCTCATCCAACAATTCCATTTCTTCAGAAGGCAAAAGCTGTATCGCGATTTCAAGAAGAAGCATAGCATCAATGGCAGTTTGAGATTCTTCCTGTTGAAGCGTGTTAATGCTTGTTCTTAATAGCGAAATAATGGTTTGCATTAACTCGTTGTAACACGATATGGTCATTTTGGTTTTAAAAGAGTTTCTGTTCTTTTTACTGGGTTTTAATTGTGTAAAATAGTTAACTCTGGCTGCAAATTCTAAAAAATCGGTTATTGATAATTTACTTGATTCTGTCATGGCTTATAGTTTTAATTGAAGTAAAAATCTTACTTTTGAAAAATTAGTGGCAAGTAAGCCAGAGATTTTGAGTTACAAAAATATTTACGTTTGTATATCACAAATGGACTTAGTTTTTTACAAAAATCTATTTTTCCTTAAGAATTTTAAATATCTTTGAATTATGAGTACAGCAATAAAACCAAAACATATCGGCAGAAATATAAGCCGTATCAGAGAGCTTAAAGATATGAAGCAGGATGCATTGGCACTGGCTTTAGGCATAAGCCAGCAGATGGTTTCGAATATTGAAAACAGCGAAACGGTTGACGAGCAAAGATTAATTGAAGTAGCCAAAGCTCTTGATGTTTCTGTTGAAGCAATTAAAAACTTTTCGGAAGAAGCGGTTTTTAATATTATTGGAAATACTTTTCAAGATCAAAGTGCAGTTTACAATTGCAATTGTACTTTTAATCCTTTAGATAAAGTTGTTGAACTTTACGAACGTTTGGTGCAAGCTGAAAAAGATAAAGTGGAGTATTTGGAGAAGTTATTGAACGGGAAATAAGCGTTTTTAAGATATATTAAATTGAAAAGAGACCTTTTTTTTGATAAGGTCTCTTTTTTATTGTTTTACATTTATGATAGAGTGTTTATTCTAATTTGAGATAAGGAAATAGAGCTTTTTACGTTAGATCAAAGTTTTTTTAGCTTGCACTGGATAATTTATTTATCATTTGCGTTTTCACCATTAGATTTTAAAGATTTGAATAGGTCTGTAATTATCTCATTCTCGCTTAATGGAGTATTTTGTAATTTATTGGATTTATTTTCTTCGTATATGTTAAAGTTAATATTATTATGATTTACTCTTGGGCGATATTGATTTAGAGGCAAATCATCATAATAACGATCATAATAACGATCATAATACTCTTCTTCTTTTCGTTCTATTTTTTTGATTATTTCCTCAACAGCTTCTCTATCTTCATATGTGTTAAAACCAAAATCATTTTCGATGGTATTAAGATCACTAATTATGTTTTGAAGAGTAGAAACCTCATCACTTTCAGATGCTGTTTGACTAAGTCCAGATACAACATTATAATAAATGTCATATATCGTATCTTCATTGTTTTCTCTAAATAATTCGAACTTATCTCCAAAACATGTTTCAATATATGATAAAGAGCTTAAATCTTCAAAATCCCAAAAACTACCTATTATATTAGATAAAATCTTTTCTATGTCAAAATTTTCCTCATCTGCGAAATGACAAAGAAGATCAGAAAATTCATTAATAGATACGTTTGTGATTTCTTCTGAATAACAAATTTTGAGAAATTCTTGTTCAATAAAGTCTAGGCCAAAACTATTTTGTTTAAAAAACAGATACGAGAAATGAAGTTTTTTTATTATTTTATCTGTGATTGTAGCATATCTAGGAAGTTGTGTAATAAATTCAAGATCGCTAAAATTTTTGATAATAATTTGTTTGATTGATTTTAGTTGATCGTCATTTATCTTAATTTTTAAATTTGAATTAGTTTCTTTTTCAACTGTTAAGATATCTAATGAAGGTTTTAAATATTGGATGGCATTTATTAAGTAATTTTTGGAAATAGAATCCTTATTTATATAGCTCACTAAAAAATCTTGAATAGATGGATTCTGGTACTTAATTATCAAAGTTCCATCACGTCTACTGTTAATTTTAATCATTGAATTTTCTAATTCTTTTAATGATACTTTATATGTATAATTATTAATTTGGTTTGGAAGTAAATTTCGTGTTTCATAAATTTTTATCTGTCTGAATAGTTGTTCATAACTTAATTCGCCTCCAGATATTAATAAAGAATTTAGAATTATTCTCGATATTTCAGTAATTTGATTCTCATAAACATGATTCCAAATCAAAAAAGGAGAATTAAATAATTTAATTAATTCTTTTGGAAATTCGGTAGCAGTCGATTTTTTCCAGAATTTATGATTTGTAAAAGTTTCAATTATACGTGGATTGTAGTTCTGGTGATTTATGATTGTGAATAAAAGATTTTGTTTTATTATTTCATCAACATATTCAAAAGGAACGTCATTGTATAGTAAATGATTGTATAAAATTTGAGCTTTAACTAATTTAGAATATTTGGTAATATCAAGTACGCATTTGGATAAGTCCTGATCCAAAATATCAAATTTTTGTTGTGCTTGATTTAGGATGTACTCTCTAGTTGTAAAAATTAAAAATTTATTATTGGACTTTTGGATCTTATTTATAAACTGTACAATTTTTTTTTCATCATTTAGCGCAATTGAATTTTGGAGAAAATTTCTACCTAAGAAATCATCAAACAAAAAGATTTGATTTTTATTTTCATCATATAGTTTAAATGCGTCATCAATGCTGTCTGATAAAAATACAAATTCATGATCGGGTTTGCTTAAAAAGCTAAAGACTATCATTTCTGCTAAAGTTGTTTTACCAATGCCAGGAGTGCCAGATATTATAACATATTTATTTTGATTAATTATATCAGAGGCTTCATTGAAACTGTCATTTTGAACATATACTTTAATTTTTTCGATAATTTCTTCTTTAGAAAAGTTAGTTCGGTTAACTATTTGATTATTGAAAATTTCATTTAAAATATTAATACTTGAAAGCCACAATTTAAAGTGGTTTTTTTCTACTGAAGGAAATTTATTTAGCAAATTATTAAAATCTTCTTTGCCAAAAATATCCTCGTCATATTTTATGAAAGTTTCAAATAGATTTTTAATTTTAACTTTGTGAGCTGGAGATAGAGAAACACTAGTTGCTAAAATATATCTTTCAGGTTTTATTTTTTTGACTTTTTCTACTTCTTCCTTAAGATTTGCAAATAAGCTATTAAAATTTTTGTATCGCTTTGCTTGTATTATTAATAGTTTTCCTTTAGAACAACGTAGATCAATTCCTTGATCAGCTCCTTCTCCAAAAGATTCTAGGAAAATATTAAGATGTAACTGTAATAAGTCCCGTGTTAAAAGTTCAAATTCATATGGGGAGAGAATATTGAAGTCGTAATTTTTCATCGTTTGATAGTGGCTTTTGAAATTAGATAATTATCAAACTTAGCAATTTCTCTTACATTATGCTAATCTAAATCTATAAAATGAAAAACCACAAATTTCAAGAAAATGAATTCTTTTAATTTGTGATTTTAAAATTTTTATAAAAGAAAAAACTACCCCAAGAAACTCTTCAATTCCTCATAAGTCTTAATCTTCACACTAACTTTCTTTTCATTAATAACACTCTCAATTTGAGCAGGAATAGGAAGTGTAATTCCTAAAACAGGTTCAACAACATCTAAGAATTTAATAGGATGCGCTGTTTCTAAGAAAATACCAATAGCGTTCGGGTGTTTTTCAAGTTCTTTTTTCAAACCTAAATAACCAACAGCGCCATGTGGTTCTGCAATATAACCGTCTGTGTTGTAGATTTTCTTTAGCGCTTCAAGCGTTTCTTCATCCGTATAACTATAAGAAGAAAAGTCTTTTTCGAAAGCTTTTAAGTCATTATTGTACAATTCCTGAATTCTAATAAAGTTGCTTGGGTTTCCAACGTCCATTGCGTTAGAGATGGTTGCTTTAGAAGGTTTTGGGTCGTATTTTCCGTTTTCTAAGAATCTTGGTACCGTGTCGTTTACGTTTGTAGAAGCAACGAAATGTTCAATTGGCAAACCTAATTTCTTTGCCATAATTCCGGCGCATATATTTCCGAAGTTTCCGCTTGGGCAAGAGAAAACTAAAGGTTTGTTTTGGCTTTTCAAGGCTTTGTAAGCAAAGAAGAAATAAAACATTTGCGGTAACCAGCGTGCAATATTAATAGAATTTGCCGAAGTCAGGTTTTTGTGTGCCAAAGTTTCATCTAAAAACGCTTTTTTCACCATATCCTGACAATCGTCAAAAACACCGTCTACTTCAAGCGCTTTAATGTTTTGCCCTAAAGTAGTCAATTGTTTTTCCTGAATATCGCTCACTTTTCCTGACGGATATAAAATGACAACATCTACGCCGTCAACGCCAAGAAATCCGCTGGCAACTGCTCCTCCAGTATCTCCAGAAGTAGCTACTAAAACGGTGTTTTTAGCGTCTTTTTTATCTTTATTGAAATAGCCCAAACAGCGTGACATAAATCGTGCTCCAACGTCTTTAAATGCCATTGTTGGTCCGTGAAATAATTCTAACGAATAGATTCCGTTTTCGACTTTCACAACTGGGAAATCAAAAACTAAAGTTTCGGCAATGATTTCTTTTAGTTTTTCTGCTGGGATTTCATCGCCAACAAATTGTTTTATCGCTTCAAAGGCAATTTCTTCGTGGCTTAAACTTTCAATTTTATCAAAAAATGAAGGATCAAGCGGTGTGATGCTTTCTGGGAAATATAATCCTTTGTCAGTTGCTAATCCTTGTATAACAGCTTCTTGAAAAGAAACTTTTGGGGCATTATGGTTTAAACTGTAGTATTTCATT
>Ga0182006_1001864_pt1 | contig 12069 bp, 12 predicted proteins | sample Sormic07211104_1_FD_123022 | JGI IMG/M metagenome (GOLD analysis project Ga0182006, IMG submission 123022) | Rhizosphere microbial communities from Sorghum bicolor, Mead, Nebraska, USA - 072115-104_1 MetaG | ecosystem: Host-associated > Plants > Roots > Rhizosphere | place: USA: Nebraska...
AGAAGCTCTTTTACTTTATTGTATTTTACCGCTGCAAACGAAACAAAATCTTTTACTTCAATCAAACCTAAATCGTCTTTTTCTAGTTTTCCCTTTTGCGAAAAGAATCCAACAATATCAAATTTGTTCAGTTTGGTCTTTTTACCGCCGCTGATATAAATAGTCTGAAATTGAGGCGGATTTGGCAAAGAAACTTTACCTTCAACATCCAAAACCTCCATTTCGTAATCAATGTAGTCTAATTGTTTTTCACTTTCGTGAATAATAACATATGCCGTTCCTGTTGCCTGCATACGCGCTGTACGTCCGTTACGGTGTGTAAACTCGTCTTCTTTTAAAGGCAAATGATAATGAATAACATGTTTCATTTCTGGAATATCCAAACCTCTTGCTGCCAAATCGGTTGTAACCAAATACGTAACACTTCCGTTTCTAAACTGAATTAAGGCACGCTCACGTTCTTCCTGATCCATTCCGCCATGATAATACACCGAATAGATTCCTTTTCCGTTTAAAGTATCGCTAATGCGTTCTGCAGCATCACGGTGATTACAGAAAATAATTGCCGATTCTGATTTTAAAGAACAAATCAAATTGAATAAACTTTGCAGTTTATCTTTTGCTGGCGAAATCACCATTTTCATCGAAAGATTGGTTTTCTCTTCTTCCTCTGGAATAAAGTCCAAAACAACCGGATTTACAACTCGCGTATATTTCGGAATTTCAATATCAGACGTCGCCGAAACCAAAACTCTTTTGTTCACTTTCGATAATCTTCCAATGATAAAAGACATTTGTTCGTGAAATCCTAATTGAAGCGATTTATCAAATTCATCCAAAATTAAGGTTTGAATTTTATCTGTTCTAAAAGTTTCTCTTTCAATATGATCCGCTATTCTTCCAGGCGTTCCAATTAATACTGCTGGCGGATTGCTTAAATTTTTGATTTCTGTTTCGATTGAATGCCCGCCGTAACAAATATTAACTTTGTATTGCGTTCCCATTTTTTTCCAAACCTGTTCAATTTGAAGTCCCAATTCGCGTGACGGAACCAAAATCAAACATTGAACAGACAACACTTCTGGCTGCAACAATTCCAATATCGGAAGTAGGAAAGCCAATGTTTTTCCAGATCCTGTTGGAGAAAGTAATAAAGTATTGTTTTCGTTTAAAATAGCATCATGTGCCATTTCCTGCATTTCGTTTAGGCTCTGAATTCCTAAATTCGAAAGTATATCGTTGGAATGGTGTTTTTTCATGCTGCAAAAGTAGGGAAAGTTTTTTAACCGCAAAGCACGCAAAGGTTTACGCAAAGTTCACAAAGTTTAAGTTCAAAGCTTTGCGAACTTTGCTTTTTTTGTAAAATACATACTTAAAAAACCTTGCGTGCTTTGCGGTAAAAAAACACAAAGCATATCAAATATGAAACCTGAAACAAAAAACTTATATTTGATTTCGATTAAACCCAAAACAATGAAACTTTTTACCATTCTCTTTTCACTTTTCACCATTACTACTTCAGCTCAAAACAATAAAAAATACGATACTTTTTTTGAGAAAGGAAACGGAAATCAATCTGCTTCGTATCAAGAAACTATTGCTTATTGGAAGATGCTTGCCAATGATTTTCCAACAATCCAAATGAAAGAAATGGGACTAACGGATTCTGGTGAACCTTTGCACATGATTACCTTCAATCCTGACAAGGAATTTGATTTTGATAAAATCCAAAAAACCAAAGCTGTTCTATTTGTGAATAACGGAATCCACGCTGGAGAACCAGACGGAATCGATGCAACTATGCAGTTTTACAGAGATTTGGCAACAGGAAAAATGAAAGCACCTAAAAACACGGTTTTGGTTACCATTCCAGTTTATAATATTGGCGGCGCTTTAAACCGAAATTCGACAACGCGCGCCAACCAAGACGGACCTGAGATTTATGGTTTTAGAGGAAATGCTAGAAACTACGATTTGAACCGCGATTTAATGAAATCGGATACCAGAAATACAAAGAGTTTTGTTGAGATTTTCCAGAAAATAAACGCCGATGTTTTTATCGATAATCACGTGAGCAACGGTTCTGATTATCAATACAAACTGACGTACATCATGACACAGCACAACAAACTAGGAAAAGTTTTGGGTGATTTTATGAATGACGAAATGATGCCGGCTTTGGTAAAAGATCTTCAGAAAAAGAAAATCGAAACTACACCTTATGTCGATTCGTTTAAAGATACTCCCGACAAAGGTTTCGGGCAGTTTGTGGATAGTCCGCGATATACAACGGGTTACACTTCCCTATTTAATACGATTGGTTTTGTGGTCGAAACACACATGCTTAAAAAATATGCCGACCGTGTAAAAATGACCTACGAATACATGAAATCGACTTTGGATTTTACCGATGCCAATTATCAGAAAATAAAAGATTTAAGAGCAAAGAATTTAGAGCAATATCAGCCTAAAAAATCATACACTTTAAAATGGGAATTGGACAGCACAAAAGCCACGACTTTTTCGTTTTTAGGATATGAAGCGGGTTACAAAAAAAGCGACGCTACAATAGGAAATCGTTTGTATTACGACCGAAGCAAACCGTACAAAAAAGATGTTCCGTACATTAAAGAATTTAAATCGGTTAAAGAAGTGGTGATTCCTACGGCTTATATTGTTCCGAGAGGATATTGGAATATTATTGACCTTTTGAAAAACAATAACATCTCGTTTAAACCAATTAAAAACGATACGATTATAGAAGTCGAAAGCTACAGAATTGCCGATTTTAAAACCGTTCCGTCTGCTTACGAAGGACATTATTTGCACAGAAATACAACCGTAACTTCTAAAATCGTTAAAATGGCTTTCGCCAAAGGAGATTACATCGTGCCAACGAATCAAAAAGGCGTAAAATATCTTCTAGAAGCTTTTGAACCAGAAGGTGTCGATTCGTTCTTTAATTGGAATTTCTTCGATCCTATTTTACAGCAAAAAGAACATTACTCAGAATATATTTTTGAAGATACTGCTGGACAGCTTTTAAAAGAGAACCCAACTCTAAAAGCAGAGTTAGAAACTAAGAAGAAAACTGATCCTGCTTTTGCTAAAAATCCTGAAGGGCAATTAGATTGGATTTACAAGCATTCTGTTTATTATGAAAAGGCGCACATGCAGTATCCTGTTTATCGTGTTTTGTAGATTTTTTTTGCCTGTTTTTTAACGCAAAGTGCGCTAAGATTTTTTTGATTTGGATTGGGTTTGGTTTGCGATAAGAACGCAAAGCTGTAGAAATCATTATAAATTTGATAGATATTTAAAATTCAAGTTATTAATGGAATATGGATTTCCGTAAATTTCAAATTTCACATGTTATTATTTTTTAATATCAATTAAGTTAAAATAACAAATATGACTTGGAGTTTTCAAAAACTCATTCCATTTTATCATGAAATTCAATTAAATTTAAGTAAATGTGGCGTCAGTACTTTAGTTATTCGTAAACAGTTTAATTTTAGTCGTTAATATATAGAAGATTGGTCAAGACCTCAATTTCAAGCTTAATGTCGTCATCTAATTTATCGTAAGCATTTTTGAGAGCTGGAAAACGTAATATCAAATTATTGATCATTGCCCCTGTTAACATCCAAGCGGTACATAATTGCATCGAAGTATAGTTCTGATTAAGTCCCTTTCTTTTTAAATATCCAGTTTGCTTAATTTGTATTCCCGACAATCCTTCTGAATGGGCATATACAGAAAATAAATAGTACATATTTTCCACAACACCTTTGTTCGCAAAATTACATTCAGTAAATATTTGAGTCCACTTTTTAAATGCTTTTCCATCGCCATTTGAAATGAGAGCTTTCTGTTGTCTATCTGTTAAATCAATGAAAGCAGGGCAATTTAATATTCTTTTTTTGTATACTTCAATTTCTTGTTTTGTCCTTTCAACTAAAGGTACAGGTGCATTTCCCTCTTGAAACTTTAACCTTTGAAGTAATGCTGAATAAATCCAACAATAATATCTTAAATCTTGGACGTTTTCATCTTGGCTATTAATATATATATGATGATACATTAAAAAAGTTTCCATTTGCCAATAGTAAATAGAGACGAAATATCCAAAAGGATATTTTGCGATAAAAACCTGTTATCCAGATAATCAGATTTAATTTTATATCCACTAGCGATGTTACATAGAGTTACTCCATGTAAATAAAACTTCATAACAAGAGATTCAAGGAAAATCTCATTTTGTTTTAATTGCATCTTCTCTTGAATAATGGTCTCATGAAGGTATACTAAAATATCTAGCTTTTCGTAGAGTTTCTCGGTTACTTCCGTTGTATCACAAATCTCAAGTAAATGCGCGAAGCGGTTTAAAATCTGCATTTTAGACTCCATATTTTACTTTTTATAGATAAACTTAGCAAAATAAGTAAAATTTGCATTACGGATTTACGTAAGACAAATAATAAAGTCTCACTAAATTTACACATGAAAGATAAAAATCAAGAAATAAAAGATCGAGAATGCAAACGATTAGCGGAAATACACAAAAAAATAAATATAAAGCATAAAAGAATGCTGCGAATACTATATGTGGTGTTTGTTATAATTGTAGTAATTTATTGTACTTTTTATTATGTTTGTTTCACCAAAAAATAACCAATGACATTTGCAGATTTAATAAGTAATTTAATCGAATCATCTAGAGAAAGAATAAAAAATCCTCTTTTTAGTTCTATTTCATTTTCATTTTTTCTTTACAATTGGAGACCTATATCCTTCTTTTTATTATCCGATCTACCTGTTGAAGATCGTATCGTTGTAATCAATAAAGTCTATTGTTATCCATTAGCAATTCTATTGCCAATTTTATTCGGTGTAATTTATACCAATTATGTCCCAATGTTGATGGTCTACCTTGATAAAAATTTGGAAGAGACAAAAAAGGAAAAAGTCACAAATTTATATACTTATAAGGATCATAGAATAGGCCAACAAATTAGCTTAGCTAAAAAGGAATTTGAGCTAAAAAATATTGAAAATGGTAATAAGGATCGAGAAGAAATGATTAAGGAAAAAAATCTCCTAAAAAAAGAACTTGAAATAACGAAACAAGAATTGATCGAAGCGAATGAAGGTAATGGAAAAATTGTCCAAGAATTAACTTCGCAAATCAACACTAACAGAGAATCACTTAAAAATCTTCTAACATCAAATTCTAAAGAGGCAAAGGAACTATCAGAAGAAAATAGGACATTAATTAATAGTTTAAGAACGACTAATGGTCTGATGCCAATATTCATGGCTTTGAATCATGAAGATATCCTTATATTATCTACAATAAGAAATAATTCAATGATCGAAGGCTTAAAAAATCCACGCTATTCGACCTACAGTTCTAAATCAATAAAAAAATTGCTGGAGTATAATTTGATTCAAAAGGAACAGGATGGTGATTACTCGTTAACATCCTTAGGTACAAGGGCTATAGAAAAAGTTGATGAATTAGATTTACTATTTTAATTATTAATACCTGAAAATTGTAATATGACGATAGCAGATTTCTTAAAGGAATTAAATGATACGGCAAAAGAGCGCATAAAAAACCCTGTCATGGGGGCTTTCATCTGCTCATTTCTTGTTTGTAATTGGCAAGCATTTTTTATTTTGTTTTTTTCAGATATGTCAATCGAAGAAAGAATTGAATTTATGAATACTAAATGGAAAGTACTGCTGCCAATTATTATTTCAATAGGTTATACGTTACTTATTCCCTTAATAATGATAGGTCTGGATTACGCTTTAATGCCGATGAAGCGAAAACGAATTTCCAATATCTACAAAAACAAAAGTTTCACTACAGATCAAAAGATTAAGCTGGCTTCTAAAGAACTTGCTTTAAAGAATGCTGAAAATGGCAATAAAACTTTGGAAGAAATGGAAAACAAAATGAAAGAATTGACTGAAAGTCATGATAAAATAAGAGAAACAGATCGATTAACAATCGAAAACTTGAAGGATTCTCTAGCAGACTCTAATAACTTGGTACAACAACTAAATAATGTTCAAGTACAAGAACGTAAAGAAAGAGATCCGCTTCAACTTTACTCAGAAAAAATAAACGGCGAAAATATTTTGTTTTCACCAGAAACTTTATTAGGTATGAGTTATATTGATAAAGATGGTTTTGTTGTCGAAGGAAATAAAGGACGAATCAATTTTTTGTCTAATATCGGAATTGTCGAACAGACATCAAAAGGGCATAGATTAACTGATAAAGGAAGCAAGTTGCATAAAAAACTTATTACTAATAACAGTTAAGACATTAAAATGAATATCAATAAAAACAAATTTTATTAGGCTTTTCTATATTCTAAAAAGAACAAAAAACTCATTTATCCTTCAATATTTTCTCTAAATACTCCACTTTATCTTTTTCAGCTTGAACCAAACGCTCGTTGTACGATTTTTGAGACATGAAATTAAATAAGTTTTAAGATTCTGAGATTCTAAGATGCTGGGGTCTTCTTTTTAATGCTTAATTGAGCGAACTTAAATTGATATAAACTGAAAAATTTTATTCAATTTCAAAACTTGATTCTACTTGAATATAACTTTTTTTACCATTTTCAGTTTTGACTAAAAAAATAACATAATTTTTAAGGTAATCCCAAAGGTCATAATCTCTTAGTTTTAACCTTCTATTTTCATTATAGAATTTAGACGACCTAATAAATTCTTTAAGATTAATTTCTTTTGATTTTGTATTACAAACCTTTATCTTTTGAACTCCAGTAAAGTAAAAGCCACCAATACGAGCACCACTCCCGTCTTTTATATAATAATAATTTAGATTTTCAGGATTTATACTAATATAGTCATTATCATAATAAAAGAATAGTGTGTCCTTAGCTTTTTCTTGTGCTTTTGCAAATGTTAAAAATGCAGATAATAATAAAAAGATAATTGTTTTCATATATTAATATTATTAAAAAATACATTAAACATAGTAAAGTTGTGTCAGATAAATATCTCCGAAATTTTCTGCTTAAAAAAAACTCGAAAGTTTTTTCGAGGCTTCTTTAAGTATTATTTTCTGTATTTTCTCTTACGAATTGATATAGTTAAAAAGACAAAACTACCGATTAGGAAAAATAATGAACTAAAGTAAAAATAATTTACAACGTAATAAGTATCGTAAATATTAATAGTAAAAAAATATTCGACAAAGTAAAAATAAACTATCAATAATGCAGAGATTGCTAAAAAAATCAAATAATTCCTAGTTAGTGTTTTCATATATTTTGATTATTAAAAAAAGCATTATACATCTTGAAATGCCCTAGCGAAACACCTTGAAAACCAATATCATTTATAATGTCATGCATTAAATTTTCAGGAAATTTTCGGTAAAAAAGCTTTTCTTCTACAATTTTTTCAATATCTAGAATCAAATCTTCAATCTTTCTATTGTCCAAATTTTCAGATTCTAACTCTTTTATTCTTTCTTTTGTAAACCAAGGTTCAGCTTGATGGCAACCTTTTCTGATTACATAATAAGGCACTAAAAAACTAATATACAGGGTAATCGAAAGCAATGTACCACCTTCGAATACGTTCAGAAAAAATGTAAAGCATCTGTCCTCAGAGCTATCTAATATCGAAAAATCTTGAAATTCTTTGAGAATAGCATCATTATCAAATTCCTTTCTAATATTATTCCTAATTTTGATATTTTCTTCGGAATCAAAAGAATCAATAAGTTTTCTTAATCTTTTATATTCTATAGTTTCCACATATTTATCTCTTTCATCCCAAGGACATACATTCTTAGGATAAAGCATATATGCTAAATTTTTTAAAACTTTATTGATCATATTGTTCGTCATCAATATACTCATGACCTCATGTGAAGCAACTCTATTTTCCTTTCACGAGTGGGACGTTTGCGCTAGCTGCCCATTGTCCCCATCTTTTTTTAATCGATCAATTTGATAATTAATATCTCCTATTATTGTGATTGATTTTTCATAAGATGAAAATTTTTGAAAAAATGCTCCAGCGATAGTTACTACTTCATTATTCGATTTGTAAGGCACATCTAAATTGTTTATTTTATATAAATCAAAAACATAAGGAAGAAATTTTACTCCCTTATATTTTCCAACAATCGATTGATATACTTTGAGGAAAATTTCTTCATATTCTCCAACAGGTGAAACAATTATATTCTCAATAGCCCAAGTTTTTCGTTTGCCAAAAACAGGATGAGAAATTTCCTTAATATGCATATTTTCTAAAACTTCAATAGTAAAATAATTCCCTATCAAGCTTTTATAAAAATGTAATTCTGTCCGACTCTCAGAAGTGTTGTTTAATCTTATGACTCCCGAGAAATTAGGAACTAATCCTGCGGTTGTCTCAGATATGTCATGAAAATCTAATTTTAATTTTTCCAAAAGACTATTATTCCATTCTTTTTCATCGTTTTTCTTAATTATTTCATTCAATGCAACTATTCCTGAATAAGAAAAATAATTTTCATCTTCTCTTGTTATCCCTATTGGATAATATTTCTTAATGCAATCACTTATCTCTGAAAAGCTATTAGAAAGATCATCAATGCTAATGTTTAAAAATTTGTCATTCATAAGAAAAAAAAATTATTTACAATAGTTAATGTTTTTTATATATTAATATTGTTAAAAAATACATTAAGCAGAGGAAAGTTGTGCCAGATAAATATCCCCGAAACTTTTTACTTAAAAAAACCTCGAAAGTACATTCGAGGTTGAATCTTATGAATCATTAATTATCCTATTGTTTTGATCCTTTTTTTAAAAAAGAAAAAATATAATATACTTCCAATTATCAAAATCAGTAAAACTGGAAAAAAATAACTGACAATATAAAATGTGTTTGATATACAAAAATTAAAATTATATTCTACAAAGTAGAAAAAAATTAATAATAAAACACAAATCGCAAAAAACATAAAAAAGAATTTAACTTTCATCTTCTATTATTACATTATTAAAAAAAGCATTATACATTGTGAAATAACCAAATTCTGAATCTTGAAAACTAATATCTTCAATAACATAGTTAACCAATTCATTTGGAAATTTTTTATACATAAATTCAGTTTCAATCACAGTGCTGATCTCTGAAACCAATTCCTTTATATTTCTTGTTTCTGTATTTTCATTTTCTAAATTGGTAATTTCTGATTCAGAAAAATAAAGCTCAATTTTATTTTTCCTAACATCAACTACATAGTAAGGCAATATAATACTCAAAAACAATGATATTGTATACAACTGTCTTCCTTCAATAACAGTCACATGAAGAGTCATGCATCTGTCTTCTATATTAAACAATGATAAGTCTTGAAAATTTTTTAAAGTCTTATCATTTTCAAATTTTTCAATAAAGGTCTTTCCAACCCCTACTCGATTCTCATTGTCAAAATCTGCTATCAGCTTAGCCAACCTCTTGTATTCATCACTTATGAAATATTCGTCTTTATCTTTATAAGCGCATATATTTCGGGGATACAGCAAATACACCAAATTCTTTAAAACCTTATCAATCATATTATTCATTAATTACAATTTCCTGGAGTCCAAACATTTGCTATATAATTAGTAGCAGGAATAGTTGAGGGTGAATTAAAATTCACTCTACCACCTGATACGGAAAGTGGATAATTACGTTTTAATCTCTCTCTAAAATATTGGTCAAGAACTAAATCTGAAACATCTGTACCTCCATATTTGTCTATAACCTCTTGCATTGTTTCCATAAGCACTCGAGCCGATTTATTTGCCGCAAGTCCCGGATTTATAACATTCGTAGGTAAACCAAAATATATTGCTTGTGGATAACTAACTACATGTATTACCCGAACACCAGTAGGACTCACGCCTATTACTCTAAAATTAATATTTTTAACCATTGCTGCTTGCCAAAAAGAACCATCTGGTGTAAAATTAAAACTCTCGCAACTTGGAGGATAATCTAGAGTAGAACTCTCTCCAAGATATTGCCCATTTTGATTATAATGCGCATAATGTGCAATTCGCTGCAATTTTATAGCTTCTACATCTCCTGAACCATCGCAAGGATAAGGTAAGATAGTAGTACTTTTTGTAACCTTTTCGCCGACATAGATAACCTCTAAAATCTTCGGACCGTTACTAATTATTCGCCAAACGTCTTGAGTTAGCCATACAGTTTGTGTATATGTTGCATCGCACAAAGGTATTTTGCTTGTAATGTCTGACGGAGCATAAAACAAATTTATTGCTTTTGTCAAAATATCCAACTCTTCCTTTCCAGAAATATTTTTCGCTTCACCGTTCCTAACTAAAACCGAGCCTAAATTTTCTCCAGTAAAGGAATACACATTCAATCCCGCTGTAAAACCCTTTAGCTTTGTGATAGTCTGAGGATAAGCAGCACTTTTTGCAAGCGTATAAACTTCTAAAAAATACGATTGCGATTTGCCTTCATTTTCAATTGTAACACCTTGATATTTTAATTGGTTTTGCAGAACATTAGATTCAAAAGTGTTTACAATTTTTTCTTTGGCTGAAAATTCAGAAATTTTAAAATTATCTTTTTCAATTTCATTGACCTTTTCAAAATCAGCTTCAACATTTTGGGCAATGTTAAGATTTGAAAATTTCGCTAATTCTAAATTAGTCTTAGCAACTTTTGCATTTTCCTGTTTATTTTCTAGCTCATCATTTTGGCACGACAAAAGAAAAAGTGCAGTAAAGGTAAAAACGGAATATTTAATAAACTTGTACATATTACATTGGGTGGTTAGTAGTTAAAATAAATTTATTTTTCAAATTTTGATATTAGCACTTTAAGCTATATCATTTTCTTATTTTCCTGCAATTGACAAATTTCACTCGCGGCATAATAAGCTCATTTTTTTCTAATAGATTCATAAATAAAACAATTTAAAAGTTAGTATTTATCAAAAATATTCTTAATAATTTCAAGATATTACCAGATAAAGACTAAAAAATAACAGAATAAGACATTTTTTACTCAAGTCAAAAAACACCGTTGTTCTAAAGCTTTTTTTTGTATTATTCAATAGCTTTTTAGAGATTAAAAGCATTATAAAACGCCAATCTAAGAGGATTAAGCGCAACCTTTTCATTATTTTTTTACTTAAGTGTATAACTTAAAAGATAAAAAAAAATGAAAAAATTTATTTTGTTTCTACTAGGGTTTACAGCTGTTTCTTGTATAAACGATGAACCAATTGGCAACGAGGTCAACAGCAGTTTGTCGACTATTAAGATTAATGAGTATCGAGATGATGTTTTTCTTTATTCTAAGATCATGCATTTCTCTAATGATAAACTAACAAAGGTTATGTATTCTGGCAACGGAACTGAAGAAAATTATGAGAATTACAGTTACAATAGCAAAGGACTACTTTCTAAAGCAGTACGATATCAATACCCCGAAAATCTCTACACTGTAACTACTTTTTATTATGATAACGAAGAACGAATTGTTGAAATTAACAGCCAAAGAGACCTACCCAATAGCGAAACAAATAATCTCGATGATAAATTTACTTTTACGTACCTGACTGATAAAATTGTTTCTTCTGTTTATTACAAGAATAATTTCATGAGTTCTTCAGAGTTTTTACTAAACTCAAACCAAGAACCCAAAAGAATCAATAAACCAAGTTCCTATTCGAAAGAATACAGCTATGATAATGGCAATATAGTAAGTATTACATCATTTCATCCCGACATGTCGTCAAATACAACAACGTACTCTTACAGCTCGTTAAAAAACGAATATGATTACAGTAAATTTTTATATGGTGAAAAATGGAAACTTAATAAATACTTAATTGGGTATACAGTTGGGATTACAACTGGCGAAGGTGAAGCATTATTTAGCTTTTCTAAAAACCTAATATCAGAATACAGCACTATTTCTGTACCCAGTAATCCTGGGTTACACAATAATCATATTAAATATGATTATGTGATAAATGACAAAAATCTTTTA
>Ga0182006_1001867_pt1 | contig 12053 bp, 10 predicted proteins | sample Sormic07211104_1_FD_123022 | JGI IMG/M metagenome (GOLD analysis project Ga0182006, IMG submission 123022) | Rhizosphere microbial communities from Sorghum bicolor, Mead, Nebraska, USA - 072115-104_1 MetaG | ecosystem: Host-associated > Plants > Roots > Rhizosphere | place: USA: Nebraska...
ATCATGTGGTACTTCCTAAAAAACCTAAACCTGTGAACGCGCCTTTTTCAATAACAGGTAAAAATTTAATTTAACATTGCCATGCCTTTGGTTAAGTAGTGAATTATAAGTTTTTACTTCGTAATACGAAATTAGAGCCTAAGTAAACCCGTCTTACCATTTCATTGGCAGCAAGTACTTCCGGAGTGCCGGATTCGAGGATTTTACCCTCAAATAGTAAATAAGCTCTGTCGGTGATTGATAGAGTTTCCTGTACGTTGTGGTCGGTAATCAGAATACCTATGTTTTTTTGTTTTAGTTTGGCTACGATGGTCTGAATTTCCTCAACAGCAATAGGGTCTACTCCTGCAAATGGTTCATCCAATAAAATGAAGTTTGGACTGGCTGCAAGTGCCCTGGCAATTTCAGTTCTTCTGCGTTCTCCTCCTGAAAGCAGGTCGCCTCGGTTCTTACGTACCTTGTGTAAGCTAAATTCAGTAATCAGTTCTTCCAGTTGCTCATGGCGTTCTTCTTTGCTCATTTTAGTCATTTCTAAAATGGCCATGATATTATCTTCCACTGAAAGTTTTCTGAAAACTGAAGCTTCCTGAGCTAAGTATCCAATACCTTTTTGTGCCCTTCGGTACATTGGGTCGGTAGTAATATCCTCCTCATCTAAATATATTGTACCCTCATTTGGTTTAATCAGACCCACAATCATATAAAAAGAGGTGGTTTTTCCAGCACCATTTGGGCCTAATAAACCAACAATTTCACCCTGACTAACACTAAACGAAACGTCGTTAACAACAGTACGTTGTTTATATTTTTTTATCAGATTTTCAGCTCTTAATATCATCTAATTATATTAGTTATCAATTTCTATCGCTTTAATGTTTAGTTGCAAGCGCCGTTGATCTTTCCATATATTTTCTTCCACTGTATAACAAACAGAGAAGGGCTGGTTTGGTTGCAAAAGCGATTCATATTCTGCCAAGCCAAATCCAATGCCTTCAAAAATAGTGGAATTTTGTTGTTTTAAATTTAATTTTAAATGTTTTATACCTACAACATAAGGTTTTCCTGTAATAAATACATTATGTGAAACAAAAACGGGTGCTGTATTTAGTGGGCCAAATGGGGCCATTTGTGCTACAATACGTTGAAATTTACCATCTATCTGGCCAAACTCAATTTCTGTATCGATATTTATTTCAGGGCTTAGTAAGTCATCCGTTATGGTTGAAGCAACGATATTTTCAAAACGATCAGAAAATAATTGAATATTTTCAGGTTTTATAGTTAGCCCGGCAGCAAATTTATGTCCACCAAACTGAACCAAAAGGTCCTGACAACCAAGTAATGCTTCATATAGGTCGAACCCAGAAACAGACCTGGCTGAACCCGTAAGTAATCCATTTGAAGCTGTAAGCACAACAGTTGGTCGATAGTATTTTTCAATCAACCTCGAAGCAACAATCCCAATTACGCCTTTATTCCAGCTTTCATGATACACCACTGTAGTTTTTTTATTTACAAGGATATCGCATTCTTCAATCAAAGCAAGTGCTTCGGCAGTCATGTTTTGATCGGATGTTTTACGATCAGTGTTCTGTAGGTTGATAAATAAACTCTGTTCCTGAGCCAGAGAACTTTCAGTACAAAGTAACATTTTAACAGCTTCCGATGCATGATCCATTCTTCCTGCCGCATTTATTCGGGGCGCCAATGTAAACACTACGTCTGTAAGTGTGTAATCCTTGCTCTTTCCGGAAATTTCCATTAACGCCTTTAATCCAACACAAGGCTTAGCATTTAACTTAATTAAGCCATGATACGCTAGGATTCTGTTCTCATCAATTACTGGTACAATATCCGCAGCAATACTTACCATTACTAAGTCTATATACTGCTCATAATTTTCGGCAGGTAGCTGATGTGTGTCACAATAAGCCTGGGCAAGTTTAAACCCAATACCGCAGCCTGCAAGTTCTTTAAAAGGGTAGGCGCAGTCATTACGTTTGGGATCAAGTATTGCGATTGCTGCGGGAAGTTCATCGCTGGGTAAATGGTGATCGCAAATAATAAAATCTATATTTAAGGTATTAGCGTAAGCAATTTTGTCATTAGACTTTATTCCGCAATCAAGAGCAATGATTAAAGTAAAGCCATTTTTTGCAGCATAATCAATTCCAGCTGTTGAAATGCCATAGCCTTCTTTATGCCTATCGGGAATATAATATTCAATGTCTGATGTAAATTGACTAAAGAAACTGAATGCAAGCGCAACTGATGTTGTGCCATCAACATCATAGTCTCCATATATTAATATTTTTTCTTTTTTGGCTAGGGCTACGTCAATTCGATCGATGGCTTTATCCATATCCTTCATCAAAAAAGGATCATGTAAATGAGACATCTGAGGCCTGAAATAGTCACGTGCAATATCAAAGGAAGAAATACCCCTTTGAACTAATATTTGTGCTAAGCTATTGTCTATGTTTAATTGTTGTGCAAGCAAATCTGTTGTTTCTGTATTGCCCTTTGCGGCCTGCACCCATCTTTTTTTCATCTAATACCTGTCTTCTTTTTCTCTGCGAAGCTTGCATAAACTTCTGTTTATTTTATTGCCAGCGTGTTAACTTCATGGAGGTTCCCTATCTTTGCAATGATATTGTTGTAAATATATCATTTAATTTTCTTACTAATAACTACGCCATTGCAAGTTTTCACTTTATACGAAGGATCCTATTCTGTAGACGCTACTAAAAAATTTATACCTTTTAATGCCGAAAAAGATAATCCTAAAGATCGCCCTGCTTCCCTTTTTATACACGTACAACCCTTTTTAGTTAGGCTAAAAAATAGTCTTGTTTTGTTCGATACAGGCTTAGGGTATAGTGATGAGGATGGGCAGCTGATTTTACATAAAAATATCAGGAAAGCTGGTTTTGATCCTGAGGATGTAGACATGGTTTTAATGTCTCACCTGCATTTTGATCATTCTGGAGGTATGGTTCATAACAAGCTAGATGGTAGTGTGGAATTAAGCTTTCCGCATGCAACTTATGTTATTCAACATGGAGAGTGGGAGAATGCGTTTACAAACACCTCTTCATCTTATAAAACTGAAATATTTGATTTTTTACAGCGCAATGCACAACTGAAATTTGTTGAAAACTCTGGTCAGCTTACTGATGAGATTAGTTATGAACTAACGGGGGCACACTGTCCGTTTCATCAGGTGTTTTTATTGGACGATGGGGTAGATAAAGTGTTTTTTGGAGGTGATGTTTTACCCGAACCTGAAGAGCTGTTAAGGAGATTTATTGCCAAATATGATTTCGATGGTCGAAAGGCAATGGAACTACGAGAAGAGTTTGGCAAAAAAGCAGCAGAAGAGAATTGGAATTGCCTTTTTTATCATGCAAAAAGTAAGGCTACCGGTTATATAACCTATACCGATGGGCAGTTTAAAATAATTTAAGGAACAACCAACTGTAAAAGCTCTTTAAGCCTTTCTATGGTTAAAGGTTTAGAAATAAATCCATCAACCGATTTGAAGCCTTTAGCTTTCTCAATATCATACTCATAAACAGATGAAGAGAGCATATACAAGAAAACCTTTTGGCGCTGGATGTTAAGTTTTTCATAAACTTCCAGAAATTCCCAGCCATTAAGAACAGGCATGTTGATGTCAACCAAGATGATGTGTGGAAAAATTTCTACATTATTAGCGATGCTGGTTAAATAATCTACAGCTAATTGGCCATTACTTTTCGAAATCATGTCTACCTCATAGCCTGTCTTTTCTATCACTTTTTTTATGATAAATATATTGATGTCATCATCATCAATTACAAGCATATTGATTCTAGAGTTTCCCATAAATTTCGTAGAGAGCGGAAAATGTAAAGTCCAAAATTAAAACATATTTGAATGTTTTAACAAGTATATTTATAAGAGCAAAAAAAAAGCCATTAAATGAATAATGGCTTCTAGTTTCTATTTTTTTATTTTTTTGCCACAAGCTTGATAGTCAGTTCAAAATCATCATAGATCATTTTATCGCCAACATCAGGGAACATTCCTTTTGATCTAAATTTAATACCAAATTTAGTCCTGTCCACAGTAACTTTTTCAGCGGTAGCAGTTACTGATCCATCTGCATTCCAGGCAATAGTTGCAGGGAAAGTGATAGAATTTGTAATGCCTTTAATGGTAAGATTACCTGTTACATTTGCCGTATTGGCTCCTGTATTTGTAATCTTTTTAATTACAAAAGCAGAGGTTGCAAATTTATCAACTCCAAAAAAGTCATCCGCTTTTAAATGGCCTTCTAACTTTTCACTTTTGTCGGCATCTTTAATCGTTGCCATATTTATAGTGAAATTGCCACCTGCCAGTTTTTTATCATTGAAAATCAAACTTCCTGACTGAAGATCGATAGTTCCATTGTGACTGCCTGTAAGTTTTTTGCCAACCCATGTTAATGATGATTTCTCAACATCCACTTTATAAGTAGTTGCCTTAAACACAGGAGCAATAAATGCCGAAGAGACAAATACTATTAAAAGTAATGCCAGCGAAGTGATTTTTAATTTCATTGTATTCTAATTTAATTTTTTAATACTAAGGTCTGTTTTAGCCTTTTGATACATTTAATAAAACAAATGTATCAAAAGGTTTAACGGCCAAAGTTGACCTATGATAAGTTTTTAAGCTAGATCTTCTGCATAGCTTTCAATCGGCGGGCAAGCACAAACCAATGATCTGTCGCCAAATGAATCATTTACTCTTCCAACCGATGGCCAGAATTTGTAAGCAGCTACATAAGGTAGTGGGAAGGCTGCAGTTTGTCTGCTGTAGCCATGATTCCATTCATTACCGGTTACTACAGCTGCAGTGTGCGGAGCATTTTTTAGTGGGTTATCAGTTTTGTCAAGCTCGCCAGTTTCAACGGCAGTTATTTCATTTCTAATGGCAATTAAAGCATCACAGAAACGATCTAACTCATGTTTAGGCTCACTTTCTGTTGGCTCAACCATTAATGTTCCGGCAACCGGGAAAGAAACAGTAGGCGCATGGAATCCGTAATCCATCAAGCGTTTTGCAATATCAACAACCTCAATACCGAAGTTTTTAAATCCTCGGCAATCTAAGATCATTTCGTGTGCACAACGGCCATTAGCGCCTGAATAAAGTACAGGATAATGTTTTTCTAAACGAGCCTTCATATAGTTGGCATTCAATATCGCATATTTTGTAGCGTTGGTTAATCCTTCGCTACCCATCATTGCTATATAAGCATGAGATATGATCAGAATTGAAGCTGAACCCCATGGTGCCGAAGAAACTGCATGAATGGATTTATCATTATTGATGTCTACCACGGCATGTCCTGGTAAATAAGGGACAAGGTGTTTTGCAACGCCAATCGGACCCATGCCAGGGCCACCACCACCGTGAGGAATACAGAATGTTTTATGTAAGTTAAGGTGACAAACATCGGCACCGATATTTGCAGGGCTGGTTAAACCAACCTGAGCATTCATGTTGGCTCCATCCATGTAAACCTGGCCACCATTTTCGTGAATGATGTTACAAATGTCTACTATGCTTTCTTCAAATACACCGTGTGTAGAAGGGTAGGTTACCATTAAACAAGAAAGATTGGCTGCATGTTCAATTGCTTTAGCTTTTAAATCCTCAACATCAATATTTCCGTTTTCTAATGATTTTACAACCACAATCTTCATACCTGCCATTGCCGCAGAAGCCGGGTTAGTTCCATGAGCAGACGAAGGGATTAACGCGATGTTACGATGAGCATCGCCACGATCCTGATGGTAAGCTCTGATTACCATTAAACCTGCATACTCGCCTTGAGCACCGGCGTTTGGCTGTAAACTCATAGCAGCAAAACCGGTAATTTCACTTAACCATCTGTCAAGCTCATTAAATACCGTATAGTATCCAGCTACCTGATCAGCAGGAGCAAAAGGATGCACTTTGCCAAATTCAGGCCATGTAACCGGAATCATTTCAGTTGTTGCATTTAGCTTCATTGTACATGAACCCAAAGCAATCATCGAATGACAAAGAGAAAGATCTTTAGTCTCTAATGATTTTATATAACGCAACATTTCATGTTCAGAATGGTGCGCGTTAAATACCGGATGTGTTAAATAGGCAGATTTACGTTGTAAATTTGCAGGAATTACAGTTTCAACGTTTTCATCAGCCAGCTCAACAGCATCAGCAGCAATTGCTTTTACTTTTGAGAATATTTTAGTTAATAGCTTTATATCTTCAACTGAAGTAGTTTCATCAAGAGCGATGGTAACTACACTTCCTTTATAGTTAAGGTTGATTTCATTGTCGATGCATTCTCTGTGAATAGAATCAACTAAATCGCCAAGGTCTAACTGAATGGTGTCGAAATATGCTTTGTTTAACTGTTTGTAGCCTATTTTCTCTACTGATTTAGCTAATGTAATTGCCAGGCCGTGTGTACGCTCTGCAATAAGCTTTAATCCTTTAGGGCCATGATAAACAGCGTAGAAACCAGCCATAATAGCCAATAGTGCCTGTGCTGTACAAATGTTAGAAGTAGCTTTATCTCTACGGATATGTTGCTCTCTTGTTTGCAAAGCCATGCGTAAGGCATAGTTGTTATTACTATCGATGGTTACACCAATGATACGTCCTGGGATTGAGCGTTTGTATTCATCTTTAGTCGCAAAAAACGCAGCATGAGGCCCACCAAATCCCATTGGTACACCAAAACGTTGTGTTGTTCCAACTACAACATCTGCGCCCCACTCTCCCGGAGGAGTTAATAAGGTTAAGCTAAGTAAGTCGGCAACAACTGTAACTTTAACATTTTTTTCATGTGCTTTTTGAGCAAAAGCAGTATAATCAAATACTTCACCGTTTCCGGCAGGATATTGAATAATTGCTCCGAAGAATTCTTCATTTAGCTCAAACGAGTCATGCGCACCAATTACCAATTCAATTCCAAAAGGATTTGCACGGGTTTTTAAGATGTCGATTGTTTGAGGAAATAACAATTCAGAAACAAAGAATTTAGTTGCCTGTTGATTTTTGCGCAGGCTATATTGCATAAACATGGCCTCAGCAGCAGCAGTACCTTCATCAAGAAGTGATGCATTTGCTATTTCCATACCGGTAAGATCAATAACCATAGTCTGGAAATTCAACAAAGCCTGTAAACGACCCTGAGCAATTTCAGCCTGGTAAGGAGTATATTGAGTATACCATCCCGGGTTTTCCATTACATTACGTAAAATTACACCGGGAGTTAAAGTATCATAATATCCCTGACCGATATATGATTTGAAAACTTTGTTTAAAGAAGCAGTTTGTCTTAAGCTGCTCAGGTAATCTGTTTCAGATTTTGCTTTTGGCAAATTTAACGGTTGTTTCAACCTGATCTTTTGTGGAACAGTTTGTTCTATTAATTCGTCAACAGAACCAACGCCAAGCGTGGTTAGCATTGCGTTTGTGTCATCAGTATTAGGCGCAATGTGGCGGTCTTTAAAGTCTTCTTGGTAATGAATGTTTAAGCTCATGTATTCTTTGAATAAAAAGTTGCGCAAAGGTAATAAAAAAATAGCCTTTTAACCACCAACTAATATCCAGCCAACTTCTTTCTTCAGCTTCAACTTATAAGTTTTGGTAATGAAGTTGCTGCCGATGTTTTTATCTTTAAAGAATATCGAGAAATCTGTCATTTCTTTTTTGAGTGAAACAGTAACGCGAGCTATTTTTGAGTCTCCTTTTATAAGTGTAATTGGCTTCTCTTCATCAAGAACATAATTAACGGCTCTTACGGTAGCATTATGTGCATCATGTTTAATAATGTAAGGTTTTGATTTATCGGTTAGCGTAATCAAATAGAAGTATACACTGTCTTTAGATAAGAACTTCTTTTTTTGATTCTGAAGGACCATTTCAACAAGTCCTTTTTCTTCCAGGGCTTTATACTTTTGCAGCTCCAACTGATCGTTCTTGCTTCTGAACTTAATTTCCCCAATATTTATTTTGGTACTCTCGTATTCCGGATTTGCTTTAAGGTGGGCTGATATTACATCTTCAGCTGTACCCTCGTCTAAATTACCACCGCTTTTACAAGATGATATAAAGAAAATCAATGTTGCTGCGATAGTTAATAATGTGAAGTTTTTCATGGTGAGCATTATAGATTAATGTTTCAATTGTTTTAGGTATAATTGAATGGTGTTCTCCAAACCTAAATAGAGGGCATCACTGATTAATGCGTGGCCAATACTAACCTCCAGTAACCCTGGAATGCTTTCAGCAAAATATTTTAGGTTGTGTAAGTCTAAATCGTGGCCTGCATTAATGCCCAGTCCTATTTCATTAGCCTTGTGCGCAGCTGCGATGTAAGGTAAAATGGCTTTTTCCCTATTGTCGTAATAATTATGCGCATAAGCCTCGGTGTAAAGTTCAATTCTGTCGGTTCCACTTTCTGCCGCAGCCTCCACCATTTCTACTACCGGATCTACAAAGATGGACACACGAATTCCGGCAGATTTAAACACAGAAACCATCTCTTGCAGGTAATCTTTATGTTTTATAGTATCCCATCCATGATTGGAGGTAATTTGACCTTCTGCATCCGGAACTAGGGTTACCTGGGCAGGTTTATTTGCTAAAACCAGGTCAACAAATTTTTGCTCTCTGCAGTTACCCTCTATATTAAATTCTGTAGCTATAGTTGCTTTCAAATCAAAAACATCCTGATATCTGATGTGTCTTTCATCAGGTCTGGGGTGTACAGTTATCCCCTCCGATCCAAAGCGCTCACAATCCAATGCTACTTTAACAAGATCCGGATTGTTTCCTCCACGACTATTACGAAGGGTTGCTATTTTATTGATGTTTACTGAAAGTTTCGTCATGTTATCCCAAATATAAATATGCAAGTAAAGGTAAAAAATTTCTGTATTTTGCTATCAGTTATAATCATTCGATATATGTCATTTAAATTGTTTATCTCATTTGTCGCTTTCTGTTGTATTCAGCATGTTGTTTATGCACAGAAAGATACTGTTGTGTTTAAAGGGTATCCTGTAGTTGCGCATACAGACACACTCTTTCACATTAAAAATAAGCTTGGCTCCTTGTCTGCACCAGAAAGAGCACAAAGAACTTCTTCCAAAGTTGAGGCCTTATCTGAGGATCTTCTTTTTGTACCCGATTCTTTAATTACAGTTGATGATTCTACCCTTGTAGGAATTGTTTATAAAGGCGATATTTTATTAAGCTTATCAAAAGCTGACGCAGATTCCGTGAAGATGGATAAAGAGGTTATGGCTAAAGCTTATCAGGAAATTATTATAAATAATATCAATAATTACAGGAAGGAAACCAACGTATCAGAACTTTTAAAGCGAGCGGGATTGGGGCTGCTGATCATTGTTGTATTAGGCGTATGTATATTTTTTTTAAATAAATACTCTAACAGGTTTAACAGCTGGTTGAGTTTCAAATTGCATGAAAGAATTGGGCATTTGAAAATTAAGGATTATGAGTTGATCGACAGAAGAAGGGAGCTGATATTAATAAGCAAGTTCCTGAACTTAATTAAAATCTTTGTCATCCTTTTGCTGATCTATCTTACCCTCCCAGTTATTTTTAGGCTCTTTCCATGGACAAAACCCTGGAGCGATAGTCTGATTAGCTTTGTGCTGAACCCACTAAAGAACATATTTAGTGCTTTAATTGACTTTGTACCAAAACTGATTACTATAGCTGTTATAGTTGGGGTATTCCATTATGTGAAAAAGGCAATTAAGTTTTTAGCTTACGAGGTCGAGACTGAAAGGCTAAAGGTTAGCGGTTTTTATCCTGACTGGGCAAAACCTACATTTAATATTGTTAAGATTTTATTAAACGCCTTTATGATAGTGATGATATGGCCCTATATTCCGGGGTCGGATCTGGCCATATTTAAAGGAGTATCTGTGTTTTTGGGGATACTGATTTCCTTTGGATCATCATCGGCCATTAGTAATGGCGTGGCTGGCATGGTGATTACTTACATGCGACCTTTTAGAATTGGAGATGTAGTTAAAATTGGAGATACTACCGGCGCTGTTTTAGAGAAATCATTATTAGTTACCCGTGTCAGAACAATCAAAAACGAAATCATTACCATTCCTAATAGTGCCATCTTAAATGGGAACACTGTGAATTATACCAGCATGTCTGTTAACGAAGGATTGATTATCCATAGCACGCTTACTTTAGGCTATGATATTCCATGGACAAAAATTCATGAACTGCTGATTAATGCTGCACTTGCAACCGAAGGCGTAATTAAGGATAGAGCTCCTTTTGTGCTGCAAACAAGTCTTGATGATTGGTACGTGTCTTATCAGCTAAATGCCTACATCAGTAATCCGGGCATTATGGCTGTTATCTATTCAGAGATGCATAAGAATATTCATGAAGCATTTGATAAAGCGGGAGTAGAGATTATGTCTCCTCATTATCAGGCAATAAGGGACGGCAATGCAAGCACTGTTCAGGTTAAAAATTAAATGAAATAAGTGTGTGAAGACGATTTTGTATCTATTAATGGTCTTAGCTATTCCTTGTTCGGCTCAGGTTAGTATTGAGGGGTATAATAAATATTTTGCAATTACTAAGTATAACAATAAGGAATTACTGATACTTCGGAAATTCAAAACCTCAGGAACTGCTTCTTATTTAGCGGTTAATCCTGCTGAACTAACTACATCAATAATTCCGGCTGCCGGAGTAATTGTGAAAGAAATGGCGTTAGACCAAGCACTTATTTATTTTGAAAATTCAGCATATTCTAAGGCAATGTCGTCGGCAAGGCAACTATCTAATAGCTTGCAGGATGCAGGAATTATTCATGGTTTCCAAAAAGAAAAAGGAATAACGTTAACAATTGATCTGTGCCCTTCGCATAAAGTTCTAGATAGAATAATCTTTACCTCACTCATTTCAGAATTTCAGAAAACAGAGAAACCGGTGCCAATTGCAATATCAATTACCGGCCGATGGATGCTTACCCATGCCAACGATTTAAATTGGCTTAAAGAGCTGGAAAAATCCAACTATATAAAGGTTACATGGATAAACCATTCTTACAATCATCATGTAAGTTCTAAAGCACCCCTTAAAACTAATTTTTTATTGGAGCCGGGCACAGATTTGAATTTCGAAGTATTAGGAACCGAACTGGCTATGTTACAACACGGGATGTTGCCATCTGTTTTCTTCCGTTTTCCGGGTCTTGTATCAGATACAGAAGTAGTAAAACGTGTGCTTTCTTATGGGGTTATTCCTGTTGGGAGTGATGCATGGCTTGCAAAAGGTCAGCCAGCCAACTCAGGGAGTATAGTTCTAATTCATGGAAATGGAAATGAACCACTGGGGGTTCAGGATTTTATTAAACTCCTTAAGAATAAGCAAAAAGACATTCAAGGCAAACAATGGATAATGTACGATTTAAGAGAAAGTGTTGAGGATGAGTTTCAACAGAAATAATGGATATGCCTGATAACAAAAAGAGGGAAATTACTAATGTAATTTCCCTCTTTTTATATCTATCCGAGTGATTAGTATCTGTAAGTATCTGGTTTAAATGGACCTTCAACCGGAACACCAATGTATTCTGCCTGATGTGCATCTAAAACATCAAGTTCAACACCAATTTTAGCCAGGTGTAAACGAGCTACTTTTTCGTCCAAATGCTTAGGTAACACATAAACTTTGTTCTCATATTGATCTGTATTGGTCCACAATTCTAATTGAGCCAAAGTTTGGTTAGTGAATGAGTTAGACATTACAAAACTTGGGTGACCAGTTGCACAGCCTAAATTTACCAAACGACCTTCGGCCAATAGGATGATGTCTTTTCCGTCAATAGTATATTTATCAACCTGAGGTTTGATCTCTACTTTAGTAGCACCATAGTTTTTGTTTAACCAGGCAACATCAATTTCATTATCAAAGTGACCAATGTTACAAACGATCGCTTTATCTTTCAT
>Ga0182006_1001869_pt1 | contig 12046 bp, 8 predicted proteins | sample Sormic07211104_1_FD_123022 | JGI IMG/M metagenome (GOLD analysis project Ga0182006, IMG submission 123022) | Rhizosphere microbial communities from Sorghum bicolor, Mead, Nebraska, USA - 072115-104_1 MetaG | ecosystem: Host-associated > Plants > Roots > Rhizosphere | place: USA: Nebraska...
AGCTTGGCATCGAGCGCGCCCATCGGTTCATCCAGCAGCAGTACCGGTGGCTGGATGGCCAGGGCGCGTGCCAGCGCAACCCGTTGGCGCTGGCCACCGGAGAGCTCTTTGGGATAGCGTTGCGCCAGCGCAGCCAGGTGCACCAGCTCCAGCGTTTCCGCCACCCGCCGGTTGCGCTCGCCGCTGGCCAGGCCCTGCATCTCCATGCCGAAGGAGACGTTTTGCGCCACCGTCATGTGCGGGAACAAGGCGTAGTTCTGGAAGACGATGCCGAGGCCGCGCCGGCTTGGCTTGATGTCGGTGATGTCGCGGCCATCGAGCAGGATGCGTCCGCTGCTGGGCTGCACGAAGCCGGCGATCATCTGCAGCGTGGTGGTCTTGCCGCAGCCCGAGGGACCCAGCAGGCTGATGAATTCGCCCTTGGCCACCGACAGCTCGCACTGTCCCACGGCCACCACATCGCCGTAGTGCTTGGACAGGCCATTCAATTGAAGAAAGCTCATGGAGGAAATCCCCTGGTCTGATCTGGCAAGGAGGAGCGCTCAGCGCTCGACGGCGCGGTTCCAGCGATTGGTCCACTCGGCGCGCTGGGCATTGATGACGCCGTAGTTGGGAGCGATCATCTGGCCCACCTTCTCGGGTCCGTAGACCACGCGCTTCATGACCTCCGGTGCGAGCCTGGTGTTCTTGTTGACCGGTCCCCAGCCCTGGGCCGTGGCGAGGATGGCCTGCACCTCGGCCGACAGCACGTACTGCAGGAACTGCTGCGCCAGCTTGGGCTGCGGTGCACCTTCGACGACACAGGCGGCTGACATCAGTGCCACCGCCCCTTCCTTGGGATACACGAATTCCACCGGTGCGCCCTGGTCGATGACCGCCTGCACGCGGCCATTGCCCCAGACGGCAAGGGCCGCCTCACCGGTCTGCAGCATCTCGGCCATCTTGCCCGGAGAGGGCTCCCAGGCCAGCACATTGGGCGCCACCTTCTTGATCATGGCGTCGAAACCCGGTGCGATCTTTTCTTCGCTGCCGCCGTTGAGGCGCGCCATCATGACCAGTGTCAGCAGGCCATAGCCGTTGGTGATGGGCGGAATCACCACCTTCTGCTTGTACTTGGGATTGGTCAGGTCCTGCCAGGAGTCGGGGGCCTTCCAGCCGTTCCTGGCAAAGACTTCCTTGTTGTAAGCCAGGCCGGTGGCGATGAAGCCGATGCCGATCGACTTGTCCCCGATCATGCGGGCGTTGGGATAGGCCTCGCGCGAGCCGCTGCCTTCTTCGATCCTGGCGCACAGGCCCTGGCCGACGGCCTGGTACATCGGACCATCGTCGATCATGGCCAGCGACATTTCCTGGCGGCCCTTCTGCGCTTGCAGCTTGGCCAGCAGGTCGGTGGAGTTGCCGGATACGTAGACCACCTTGCTGCCGGTCTTCGCTTCGAACGGCGGAATGATCTTTTCCTTGAAGGCCTGTTCGGTCGAACCGCCGTAGCCGCCGACATAGACCGTTTCCGCCGCATGGGAAGTTGCCGTGGCCAGCAAGGCGGCCGCCATCGTTACGCCAAGAACGCTTCGCATCAGGTATTCCTCCGGGTAGGGACTGCAGTTGAATGGACAGCAGGAGCCCCTAGTGTAGGCAGTCCTCCGCGCCTCAAATATTAAAATTTCGAGGGTTGCTTATGCCTGTTTGTTATGTGTCTTGTTGCGGTGCAAATCAGCGAATTTACGAGGGAAAAGGCACTGCAAAGATGCGATACTGCACCTCCTTGAGGCATATTTGCCGAACCATTACAGCGAGTTGGTTATATGAGAAACAGCGTGAATTTGCGCCAGATCGAAGCCTTCTATTCGGTCATGCGCACCGGCACCGTAGTGGGTGCCGCCCAGATGATGAGCGTGACCCAGCCGGCGGTGAGCCGGGCCATCGCGCATCTGGAGATCAGGATCGGCTACGACCTGTTCGAGCGGCGCGGCCGCAAACTGGTCGCCACACCCGAGGCCCAGGCCCTTTATGCAGAGCTCGAACCGATCTATGGCAACCTCGACCGCATTGCGCAGGTGGCGCACGATATCGGGCACCAGCGGGCCGGTGCATTGCGCATTGCGACATTGCCGGCGCTCTCGCAGAGCCTGGTGCCGCGCACGGTGGCACGCTTCGCGGCGGCCCGTCCGCAGGTGTCGGTCTTCGTGCAGACCTTGCCGTCACGCCAGATTGCCGAGATGGTTGCGACCAAGCAATTCGATATAGGAATTGTCGAGTTGCCGCTATCACAGCCTTCGATTTCGATCGAACCGCTGGAACCGCTGGAGCGCGCACTGGTGCTGCCGGTCGGGCACCGGCTGGCGCGCCGCAAGCGGATCTCGCTCAAGGAGCTGGATGGAGAGCGGATGATTCTGCTGTCGCAGCACAGCTACATGCGCTACCAGATCGATGATGCGCTGTCCAAGCTGCGGGTATCGGTGCAGGTGGCCATGGAGACGCCCAATTCGCTGGTGGCCTGTGCGCTGGTGGCGGAAGGGGCCGGGATCACGCTGGTATCGCGCATCACGGCGGAACCGTTCGTCAGCGCGGGCGTCGTGATCCGGCCGGTGGTGGAAGAGCTCGATACGCGTTGCGCCATCATCTTCCCTTATCCCGGCAAGCGGCTGGCACTGGCGGAGACATTCGCAGCCGACCTGCGGGACGAGCTCAGGCGCTGCCAGTCCGCCTGAAGGTGGTGGATCCAGCAGGACATTCTGGTGGACAGTACCAGTGGCGGCAGCTCAGGGTGCCCGGTCTTCTACGGGCTTGGCGGTCTTGCGAATCTTGGCTACATCGGCCGCACTCACGGTCGCGCCGCGATTGCCCCAGGCGGTCTGGATGTAGGAGGTCACTTCCGCTACCTGCTGATCGTTGAGCAGTTGCGCATAGGGTGCCATCACCAGTCCCGCCGTGGCGGAATCGGTGGAGGGCTGGCGCCCCCCTTGCAGGATGATGCGGATGGCCGAGGTGGCATCCCCGGTTTGCAGCATCGGATTGCCGGCCAGCGCCGGGAAGGCCTTGCCATAGCCGGTGCCGTTGCTGCGATGGCAGGCCGCGCAGCGATCCAGATAGAGCGCTGCGCCCGGCGTCTGCGGACGTCCTTCGTAAGCCGCCGTGGCCGTGGCCTCGTCATAGCGATAAGGCTCGGCGCCGTTGCGTGGTGCCAGGCTCAACAGGTAACGCGACATCGCATTGAGATCGGCCTCGGTCATGTATTGCATGGAATGCTCGATCACGTCATTCATGGCACCGAAGGAAGCGGTGTACTGGTTGCGGCCGGTACGCAGGAATTCGACCAGGTCGGCCTGGCTCCAGCCCGCGATACCACCGCCATGTTCGTTGCGCAGTGACGGTACGCTCCAGCCATCGACCACCTGCCCGCCGGAGAGATACAGGCGGCTGCTGTCATCCCGCAGCGATTTCTCCTGCATCGTGGTCGAGCGCGGCGTGTGGCAGCTGCCGCAATGGCCCAGTCCTTCCACCAGATAGGCTCCGCGTGCCAGTTGCGCATCCGTCCCGGCCGGGGCCGCATAGGGCGCGGGCGTGGGCGCGAACAACTTGCGCCAGATCGCCAGCGGCCAGCGCATCGACAAGGGCCAGGGGATGTCATTGGCACGATTGGCCTGCGCCGAGGGCGGCACGGCCTTGGTGAAATACGCATACAGCGCCTGCATGTCCTCATCGCTCAGGCGCGAATAGGACGGATAGGGCATGGCCGGATAGACCGTATAACCCGCCTTGGTGACGCCGGTGCGCATCAGGCGCGCGAAATCTTCGTAGCTCCAGTCGCCGATGCCGTGTTCCTTGTCCGGCGTGATGTTGGTGGAGTAGATCGCACCGATCGGCGAGGCCAGCGCCAGTCCGCCTGCGAAGGGCGCACCTCCCTTGCTGGTGTGGCAGGCCACGCAATCCCCGGCGCGTGCAAGATAAGCACCGCGCAAGAGTAGCTGGTCATCGGCACTGGGGCTGTCTTTTTTGGCGACGCGCTCGGCCAGTGCCGCATCGGCCGGCGGCGTGGCCAGCGGACGCAGGGGGGCCGTTTCCCGGTTGAGCAGGCGCGCGCCCACGGGCGGCTTGGGTGGGGCAGGAACGCTCAGCGATGCATCGGCATGCGCCAGGTTGTAGGCGGCGCTGGCGGCCAGCGCAGCGGTACCGAGCGCCAGGGCGGAGATCAGGATCAGTCGTTTCATCATCGCTCCCGTCTTCACGCGCTGACCAGGGGTCGCGGGTCCTTCAGGTACTGCTCACGGATGGCGCGCGCCGACCAGTAGGTCAGCGCCACCGCCGCCCCGGTCGGGTTGTAGCCGATGCCCTGGGCAAACACGCCCGAGCCCACTGCAAAGACGTTGTGCACATCCCAGCTCTGCAGGTAGCGGTTCACCACGCTGGTGGACGGATCCGTGCCCATGGCCACGCCACCGGCCCAGTGCGTGGTCTGGTAGCTGCGCAGGTCGGGCGCGGCACCGAAGTCCTTGACGGTGACCTTGATCTCGCGCGCCTTCAGTTCGTGCGCGATCTTGACGGCCTGGTCGGTGACGTAGCGGCTCATGCGGATGTCGTTGTCCTTCCAGTCGAAGGTGAAACGCAGCAGCGGCTGGCCGAAGGCATCCTTGTAGTTGGGATCGAGATCCACATACACGTCGCGATAGACCATGTTGGCACCATGCACGTCGAAGGACATGGTGTTCAGGTAGCTGGCCTTGACCGCACGCTTCCAGTCGCGGCCCCACTTGGGCGTACCGCTGGGCACGGCGATACCCGAGATCGGCTTGGCCCCGGCCGGGTTGCACCAGATCGGCGAGCCACCGACGAAGCCCAGCGGGCCGTGGTCCATGTGATCGCCGTTGAAGTCATCCACCGCCACGCCATTGCCACCGGCACCGATGAAGCCGTTGATGTTCTTGCCCGGATCGAAGAAGGCATTGATGGTCGACATCATCTGGAAGGCGATGTTGCGGCCGACCGCACCGGTGTTGCTCACCGGGTCATAGGGTTTGCCGATGCCCGAGAGCAGGAACAGCCGCGCATTGTTGTACGCGAAGGTACTGGCGATGACGATGTTGGCCGGCTGGAACACGGTATCGCCATTGGCATCCACGTAGGTCACGCCGGTGGCCTTCTTGCGGCTGCTGTCGAGCTCGATGCGCAGCACGTTGCAGCTGCTGCGCAATTCGAACAGCGCACTCTTGCGCAGAGCCGGCATGATGTTGACGTTGGGCGAGGCCTTGGAATAGTTGTAGCAGGCATAGCCGGAGCAGTAGCCGCAGAAGGTGCAGGGCCCCATCTGGCAGCCGTACTGGTTCACGTAGGGCGCCGAGGCATTGGCCGAGGGCAGGGTGAAGGGATGGAAGCCCGCCTGCTGCGCGGCCTTGCGGAACAGCGCGGCCTGGTATTGCTCCTTCTGTGCGGGCAGCGGGAAGTTGTCCGAGCGGTTGGCTTCGAAGGGATTGCCGCTGTCGTCGACCACCTTGCCGCCGACGCGGTAGGCGGTGCCGGAGGTGCCCATCATCTTTTCGGCGAAATCGAAATACGGTTCCAGTTCTTCGTAGGTCACGCCCCAGTCCTGCAGGGTCATGTCCTTGGGAATGAAACCCTTGCCGTAGCGTTCCTCGTAATGGCTGCGCATGCGCAACTCTTCCGGCAGGATGCGCCAGTGGCAACCCGACCAGTGCAGGCCGGCACCGCCCACGCCTTCGCCCGGCTTGAACATGGCGATCTGGCGATAGGGGATGGCGCTGTCACCGCTCTTGCGGCGGAAGGTGAACGAGGATTTGTTCAGATTCTGGAATAACTTGAAGCGCTGCTGGTATTCCAGCTCATTGATGGTCTTGGGATAGGCGCCATCCGGGTAGGTATCGCGATAGACGCCGCGTTCCAGCGCCACCACGCTTTGTCCGGCCTCGGTCATTTCCTTGGCCATGATGGCACCGGTCCAGCCGAAGCCGACGATGACGACGTCGACTGCTTTCATGTTCTTGTTGGCCATATGCTTGGGCTTTCGGGGTCAGGCGATGCGAAGAGGGCAGTGATCAGCCGCGCGAGATCGGAGGCAGGGGATAGGTGCGGCCGTACTGGTCGACCCAGTCGTAATAGTCGGCGCGGGCACCGGGGAAGCCGATCATCTTCCACGAACCCATGCCCTTGTTGCCGCCATCGGTGGGGTCGCAGAAATAGCCTTCGTGCACGTTCTGCAGCAACAGGTTGAACAGCGCTGCAGGCGGGATGGTGGCCATCTTGAGGCTGCCCTGGTCGCCCTTCTCGAACTCGCCCATCATCTTTTCGCGTTGCTGGGTGTTCAGTTCCACATAGCCGTGGCCGTACTGCTGGCGGATGGCGGCATCGAATTCGGCCAGGCCCTTCTTGTACAGTTCGCGTGGCGGATAGGGCAGCTGGTAGCCGAACTCGGGCGGAGCGTCCGGGGTGAAGGGGCCTTGCATGTACCACAGCTGGCCCTGCCCGTAAGGGGTATTCATCTGCGCATCGATGAAGGCGGGCACGCCCGCTTCCAGCGCACCGGGCCCGGTCTCGTCGGCGGGGATGAGGGTATCGGCCAGGGCGCTCAGGAGCGCGAATTCATCCTGGTTGAAGAAGACGGGTTTGTAGGGGACGTTGCCGGCTTGTTCCTGGGCGCTGGCGCTCAGGCTGCCGGTGGTGACCGCCAGCGCGGCAGCGGGCGCGGCGGTCAGCGCGCCGCGCAGGAAACGGCGGCGATTGGCGGAGATGCTTATTTTTTTCATGGCGCGTTTCCTTGAGGGAAATCCGGAGCGTGAGCAAGGCCTTGCCTTGCCCACGGCCGAGCCATGATGCGCGCGATGACGCCGCAGGGGGATCAGTCATCCTGTGCTTTTGATGTGGGAAATGTCTGACGCGCTCTTGTCATCAGGCAATCACGGGCAGCTGGAAAGTCCGCACCGAACGCGCCAGTTCCCCCGCCTTGTCATTGAGGAAAATCGAGGCCGCCGTCGCCTCTTCCACCAGTGCCGCATTCTTTTGCGTGAGGTCGTCGAGCTGGATCAGCGCCTGGTTCACTTCGCCGATGCCGGTGCTCTGTTCCTGGTTGGCCGAAGAGATGTCACGCATCACGCTGTTGACGCGGGCAATGCTCTCCACCACCTGCTGCATGGCCGCCCCGGCCTCGCGCGACAGTTTGCTGGCCGCGGCGCTGCTGTCCACCGACGCCAGGATCAGTTGCTTGATCTCGCGCGAGGCCGCTGCCGAACGCTGGGCCAGCGTGCGTACCTCGGTCGCCACCACCGCAAAGCCGCGCCCCTGCTCTCCCGCACGCGCCGCTTCCACCGCCGCATTCAGGGCGAGGATGTTGGTCTGGAAGGCCAGGCCCTCGATGACCGAAATGATGTCCACGATCCGGCCCGAGCTGGTATCGATTTCCTGCATCTGCGCGATGACGCGCTCCACCACTTCGCGCCCGCTGCGGGTCGCGGCCGTTGCTTCATCGGACAGGCGACAGGCCAGCGCCGACTGGTCGGCGGTATAGCGCACCTTGCTGCTCAGTTCACCCATCGAGGCCGTAGTCTGCTGCAAGGAGCTGGCCTGGATTTCGGTGCGGTCGGAGAGATCATGATGTCCCTGCGCGATCTGCTGGCTGGCTGAGGCCACCGCCTGCGCATTGTGATTGACCAGGCCGACCACGGCGATGAGCTTGTCGCGCATCTCGCGCATGGCCGCCATCATGCTGGCCTGGTCGCGTCCGGCCACCGGTACCGTCACCACCAGGTTGCCCCCGGCGATCTCGTGCGCAACATGCAGCGCGTCATGCGGTTCGCCGCCCAGGCTCTTGCGCATGCCGGCAATGAGCGCGTAACCCGCCCCGCCTGCAAAGACCAGGCAAGCCACGAAGCACGCCCCCATCAGCCAGCGGGCGCGCTGGCTGTCCCGCAGGCTCTGCAGTTGCAGCTGATGATTGCGTTCGGTCTGGAGATCGATGAGTGCCTGGATCGCCGCCTGCAATTGCGCCAGCGCCGGATTGAGTTGCGTGGCCAGCCAGCGGCCGGCTTCCTCGCGCTGGCCGGCCATACTTAGTTGCACGAAGTATCCAAAGGCTGGTTCGGCCTTCTGGTCGTTCACGGTGAAGACGGTTTGCGTCAGTTGCCGCATCTGCTCATCGGACACCAGCGCCAGCAGTGCCTTGCGCTGCTTGATGAAACGCTCATGCGCCGCGCCCCCGCGCTGCATGGCCGCCTCGGCCGCCGCCTTGTCGCTGATGATGATGACGCTCTGGAAGGATTCCACTCCGATATGGACCTGCCGCGACAGGTCCTGTGCCAGCGCCAGCTTGAGATTGCCGTCGTTGACCACGGCATCGAGCTTGCCGGTGACGAGCTGCAACTGCCATAGCCCGATCACGCCGGACAGGATGCACAGCAGTACCAGGGCGCCGAAGGTGAGGCCGATGCGCAATGCCAGGGGCAGCGGACGCGTGGTGCCAGGCTGGGTGTCCATGAGCGGATCTCCTGCAAATGAGGTCGCCGGCGATGGCCGGCAGAGAAGAGGCCCGCCACCGGCCGGCCTGGCCGATGGCGGGAGAGCCAGTCCGTGAGCCGCGTCAGAACGGCAGGATGGCCTTCACGTAGAACTGCTTGCCCTCGGGGCGATTGCGAATGTCATATTCCTGCTGGAACTTGGCGGTGACCACCAGGCCTTTGCCGTTGTCGTATTTGAGGTTGGGGCCGATGGCCAGTGCCTGCGACTTGCCGGCTGCGGCATTGGGGCCGCTGTCATTGGTCACCTGCTGATAGACATAGCCGCCTACCCCGGCCACCAGGCCGTTGCCGAAGCCCCAGCCCAGCGCATAGTCGGCGTGGATGGCCTGGCCCGAGCGGGTTTGCGTGGCACCGTTGCGGCCGTTGAAGTCATACATCAGCTTGACGTCGGCATTGACGCCTTCGCGCTGGATGTAGCTCAGGGCCACCAGCGGCTGGTAGACCCAGATGTTCTTGCCAAGGCTGGAGGGATTGTCGCTGCTGTACTGGCCGCTGGGCATGGTGATGTCGAAGCCGACGGCGTAATGCAGGGCCGGCGAGGCGTGATACGCCAGGGCCGGGCCGACGGTGATGTCACCCAGGCCGCGGCTGTGGAAATTGCGGCCGCCTGCACGCACATCCACATCCAGCAGCGGTGCCAGTGCGTGGAAGGCCAGCTGGCCGCCGAGGATGCTCTGTTGCGTGACCCACACCACGCGCGGTGCCAGCACGCCGACCTGCACGCGGAAGTCCGGCGGGCCGATGTCCTGGCCGTTGTTGCCGCGGATATGGTCGTATTGTGCAAAGCCGGTATAGACCATGCCGTAGACCCCCGGTGGCGGCAGTGCGCCCGAACCGAAGTTTTCCAGCCCGTCCGGATAGGACGGCAGGCCGCTGCCGTCGATGGCATGGGCCGGCAGACAGGCCAGGGCCAGGCCCAGGCTGCAGCCCAGTCCCAGGGCGCGTGCCAGCAATGTGCGTGGTGCGTTCTTCATGGTTTCCCTCTGTGTGTGAAATGGTGGTGGCAGGTCAGGTGCAGACGACGCGCTCGCTTCAGCACTTGCCGCGGCCCCAGCGTGCTGCGGTGTGAAACACCGGCGCGGGTGGCGGAGTGGCCTGGCGTGTAGATGAATTGAGGCGGATCAATGATCGCGGCAGTGCTCGCAAACCGATGATCCAGATCCGGTCATCGCTATCCCCTGAGTGCAGGAACTTGCGCCATCGCCGAACCCGGCCATGCCGCGCGGCAACGCGCGCCGCCTGCCGGACCCGGCTTTTCAAATTGCCGCAAACGATGGATAGCCCGTGCGCGCTGCGGATAGGGCCTTGCGGCTTGCTGCGTCCATCATGCATTGCAGGCGCAGCGAGCAAGCGATGCTCTTCTCCCTGCATCACCACAACCGACAACAGAGGGTTAGCGCAATGAAAGATCTCGAAGGCAAAGTGGCGGTCGTCACCGGCGGTGCCACCCTGATCGGTGCAGGCGTGGTCCGCCGCCTGCGCAGTTATGGCGTCAAGGTGGCGCTGTTCGACATCGACGCCGACGGCGGCCAGCGCGTGGCCGGTGAAGACCGCAGCGCCTGTCGCTTCTGGCGCGTGGACATCACCGATGACGCGCAAGTGGCCAAGGCCGTGGAAGAAGTGGCGGCGCACTTCGGCCGGCTCGATTTCCTGGTCAACCTGGCCGCCTCCTATCTCGATGACGGTGCCGCTTCCTCACGCCAGGACTGGCTCAAGACCCTGGATGTGAATCTGGTCAGCGCCGTCATGGCTGCCCATGCGGTGCGGCCTTATCTGGTCAAGGCGGGCGGCGGTGCCATCGTCAACTTCACCAGCATCTCGTCCAAGGTGGCGCAGACCGGGCGCTGGCTCTATCCGGTCTCCAAGGCAGCGCTGGTGCAGGTCACGCGCAACATGGCCATGGATTTTGCGGGTGACGCCATCCGCGTGAACTCGGTCTCGCCCGGCTGGACCTGGTCGCGCGTGATGGATGAACTGACCGGCGGCGACCGCGCCAAGACCGACCGCGTGGCGGCCGATTTCCATCTGTTGAAGCGCGTGGGCAATCCGGAAGAAGTGGCGGATGTGGTGGCCTTCCTGCTGTCCGGCCACGCTTCCTTTGTCACCGGGGCCGATTACGCCGTCGATGGCGGCTATTCCGCCATGGGGCCGGAGCAGGCCGTGCCGGCCATTCCGCGCCTGGCGCAGTGAAGCCATCAATGATTCATACGATTTAAAACATTTAAACAATTTTCAACGATCGGTTCGCATCATTCAGCTGATCCGGATCGATTGGCAACGAGAGGAGAAACATCATGCGTAGCATCGCGATCGTAGGTGGTGGTCAGGCCGGTCTTCCGCTGGCATTCGGTTTGCTGGAGCAGGGTTATCAGGTCACCGTGGTGACCAATCGCACACCCGATGACCTGCGCAACGGCAAGGTCATGTCCAGCCAGTGCATGTTCGATCCGTCGCTGCAGATCGAACGCGATCTCGGCTTGAATGACTGGGAACAGCAATGTCCGCCGGTGCAGGGCATCAGCTTTGCCGTACCGCATCCGGAGGTGCCCGGGGCCAGGGCCATCGACTGGAGCGCCCGCTTGGACCGTCCGGCGCAGGCCGTGGACCAGCGCCTGAAGATGTCGTCCTGGCTGGAGCAGGTGGAGGCGCGCGGCGGCAGGGTCCTGATCCAGGATGCCGGCGTGGCCGAACTGGAGGTCCTCTCCGAGCAACATGACCTGGTGATCCTGGCCGCCGGCAAGGGCGAAGTGGTCAAGCTCTTCGAGCGCGATGCCGCCCGTTCTCCCTTCGACAAGCCGCAGCGTTCCCTGGCCCTGACCTATGTCCATGGCCTCAAGCGTCAGCCGGACTATTCCAGCGTGGCCTTCAACCTGATCCCCGGCGTCGGCGAGTACTTCGTGTTCCCGGCCCTGACCCTGTCCGGCCCGTGCGACATCATGGTCTTCGAGGGCATTCCCGGTGGTCCGCTGGATTGCTGGCGCGAGGTGCGGACTCCGCAGGAGCATCTGGCCACGTCCAAGGACTTCCTGCGCAAGTTCCTGCCGTGGGAGGCCGAGCGCGCCGAGCACGCTGAACTGACCGATGACAAGGGCATCCTTGCCGGTTCGTTCGCGCCTACCGTGCGCAAGCCGGTACTGACGCTGCCGTCCGGCCGCCTGGTCTTTGGCCTGGGTGACGCCGTGGCCACCAATGACCCGATCACCGGGCAAGGGGCCAACAATGCCACCAAGGCAGCCAAGGTCTATCTCGATGCCATCCTGGCCCATGGCGACAAGCCCTATACCCGTGACTGGATGGAGCAGACCTTTGAACAGTTCTGGGATTACGCCAAGTGGGTGGTGCAGTGGACCAACTCCCTGCTGACCCCGCCGCCACCGCACATCCTCGGCCTGCTGGGTGCAGCCGGACAGATGCCCTCGCTGGCCAAGGAAATCGCCGAAGGCTTCAACCACCCGCCGCGCTATTTCCCCTGGTGGGCCGATGCCCAGGCCTGCGAGGAACTGGTGGCCGGCCATCAGGCCAAGGCC
>Ga0182006_1001871_pt1 | contig 12036 bp, 3 predicted proteins | sample Sormic07211104_1_FD_123022 | JGI IMG/M metagenome (GOLD analysis project Ga0182006, IMG submission 123022) | Rhizosphere microbial communities from Sorghum bicolor, Mead, Nebraska, USA - 072115-104_1 MetaG | ecosystem: Host-associated > Plants > Roots > Rhizosphere | place: USA: Nebraska...
TATACACATCTACGAGCTACAATTTGATAGGGTTTTGGGAACCCTCATTTAATCGATGAATTGTTAAAATAGTCGATGAACTACATTAAAAATTTTAATGTTCGGCAAATATTCTTATAAAATAACGGAAAATATTATAAGAATATTCGCAAAATATGAGGTTTTTAAAGACTGTTTTTTGAGTTTTTTGACTAAAAAACGTCAGATTTGGTATAAATTCTTCAAAAACGGAATAATTTATAACCTAAGAGAATGTGAGTTTTTAAGCCTTTAAAAGAGGTAGAGAAATTTTAAGAAAGTTGCAGATATTCTTTTTTTGTAGTGCTGAAAACGAACTTAGTTTTCTTCTAATTCTTTTACTTTTTCGTAAACTAAATTACTTTCATAACCTCTGCGAAGCATGTAGTCGCAAAATTTTTTACGTTTTTTGAGAAGATTGGTTTCAGAAATAGAATTCCAAGATCTTTCCGCAAGATTTTCAAAAGTTTCAAAATATTCTTCAGAAGAAATTTCTTTCAGAGCCAAAGTAATATTGGTTGAAGAAATATTTCTTGCTTTCAATTCATTTGTAATTCTGATTTTTCCCCAATGTTTAATTCTGTGTTTGCCTCTTGCGAAGCTGCAAGCGAAGCGGGTTTCGTTTAAGAAATTCCCTTCTATGAGCTGTACCACAACAATATCAATCTCATCGCGAGTCATTTTTAGGCTGTATAATTTAGCCACAACTTCATCATGACAGCGCTCTTGGTAAGCACAAAAGTGCTCTAACTTTTGTAAAGCTTCCTTGATGGTGAAAGTGCTGTTCGTCGGGTTTTTCATGCGTTTTAACGTTTAAATTCAGTTTCGCTCAATTAGTTATAAAATAATTCTGAAATTTGTTAATATTTTATAAAAAGAAATAAATTATAACCTTGCGTATTAGGCTAATTTAAATATTTTTGTACGGAATTTTAACATTTTAAAGTTTCGGCTTAAAATGCCAGAATTTAACATTTTAGGGTTCAGCTGATTACCTAAAGAACATTGTTCTTTTTGAAAGAAATGCCTTTTTTGCTTTAAGCAACCAAAAACAAATTTACAAACAAATACCTACTGTTATATGATGAGAAAATTACTTTACTCGTTTTTATTTTTCTTTTTTTTGCATTCTGCCGTTTTTGGACAGACTTCTATTTGGAGTAACCAAATTACAGGCAATAACATCAGTAGCAGTGCTGCATATAATACTGGAGAACTCAAGAACGCAAACATTACTGTTACAGGTATCAGAAAGGGAGCTGGAGTTACAACTGAGGTTGCCAATGGTGTTTATACCGGTAGTCGTTGGACTGGTACGGATTTGACTTCAAATGATTATTTTGAGTTTATTTTGACACCTAATAGCGGTTATTCAATAAGTCTTTCTAGTTTTCAATACGTTGGTGTCATTGGGGCTGGAAGTAGCCCTGTATCCAGTTTTTCTGTAAGATCTAGTATTGATGGATATTCTGCTGAGCTGGCAACTACTTCTTCAGGAAATATTACTTTGGGGGCTGCTTTTCAAAATCGTACAAGCGCTATTACTTTTAGAATTTATGCGTGGGGTGCTGGCAATAATAATAGAACATACGGAATAGATTCTTTCGCATTTAATGGATGGGTGGATTGCTTGTCTGTCACTAAATCAAATGCCGGTCCAGATCAAACAGGAAATGGCAGTTCTTTTACATTGGCAGCTAATTCGCCTAGTGTAGGTACAGGAGTATGGTCAATAGCTAGTGGTCCAAATACATCTACAAGTCAGTTTAGTAGTACCACTAGTCGTACTGCTATATTTAGTCCAACTGTTTCTGGAACATATTTCTTGAATTGGACAATAAGTAATGGTGGTTGCACATCTACAGATCAGGTTGTAATTTCAAATAATTGTGTAAGCAATTTAATTAGGAATGGTGATTTTAGTGCTGGCAGTGCCAATTGGACTTTTGCCAGTGCATTAGGTGATCGAGTTGAAATTAATCAGGAGGGGACATATTTTACCACTACAGGTAGTAATGATAATACAGCAGAACTAGATTCGGAAGCGTCATTGAAACAAACCGTAACAGTTGTTCCAAATGTACCTTATACGTTAAGTTTTATATATGCAAAAAGACCAGGAGCTCCTGAAAATGTAGCAGTGAATGTTAGAGTATTAGGATCTTCATATTTTGCGTCAACAAGTTATCTAACAAACATTAGTACTACTGCTCAAATAGGTTCTTTCAATTTTACACCGACAAATTCTTCAATTGATATTGAATTTTATAACCCCGAAAATCCATCTGCAACTTTTGGTTCTATAATAGATAATATCGTTTTATTACCAAGTTCTCAAGTGGTTCCGATTGCAACAACAGTACCTAAAGGTACTTTTAAAACCTTAGAGGCTTGTGCAGGCATACCTATACAATTGGATGTGGATAATGTTTCTGCATCTGGTGTAACCTATTCTTGGACGAGTACATCTCCAGGAGCAGTATTTTCTTCGACTACAATAAAAGATCCTACAATAACTTTTACTGGATCAGGACTGCAAAATGCAACAGTTGCAGTAACTACACAAGGCGGTTGTTCAGGAACTCCTTCTACTACCTATGTGAATGTAAAAGCTGCTCCAACAGTTTATAATGTAACGGGTGGAGGATCTTACTGTCCTGGAGGTTCTGGACTTGCTATTAATTTAAGTGGTTCGGCTGCATTAGGATCAGGAGTTAGCTATCAATTGCAATTAAATGGGACAGATAGTGGGGCTGCAGTTGCAGCCACGGGATCAGCAATTAATTTTGGACCTAAAACGGCAGCTGGTACTTATACCGTAATTGCTAAAAATTCTAATAATTGTGCTTTAAGTATGAATGGAAGTGCTGTTATTACAGTTAATCCAAATCCGACAGCCACTGCCGGATCGGCTTTATCGGCAATTTGTCAAGGAGCGACATCGGCAGCTATGGGCGGATCAGTTGGAGGCGGAGCTACAGGTGGAACATGGTCTGGAGGGTCTGGGACATGGACAAACGCTGGCAATCCAGCTACTGCTATATACACAGCTGGAGCATCAGAATCAGGAAGCATCACTTTGACATTGACAACTTCAGGAGGTTCATGCGGTACTGCAACTTCTACTAAAACAATTACAGTTAACCCAAATCCGACCGCAAATGCAGGAGGAGTTTTATCGGCAATCTGCCAAGGAGCAACATCGGCAGCTATGGGCGGATCAATAGGGGGTGGAGCTACAGGGGGAACATGGACAGGAGGATCTGGAACATGGGCTAATGCTACGAATCCTTCAACAGCAACATATACAGCTGGAGCATCAGAATCAGGAAGCGTAACTTTAAGATTGACAACTTCAGGAGGTTCATGCGGCACTACTTTTGTTACTAAAACCATAACAGTAAATCCAAATCCGACAGCAAATGCGGGGTCGTCTTTGTCGGCAATCTGCCAAGGAGGGACATCGGAAGCTATGGGCGGGTCAGTAGGAGGCGGAGCTACAGGGGGAATATGGACAGGAGGAGCAGGAACATGGACTAATGCTACGAATCCTTCAACAGCAACATATACAGCTGGAGCATCAGAATCAGGAAGCATCACTTTAAGATTGACAACTTCAGGAGGTTCATGCGGCACTACTTTTGTTACTAAAGCCATAACAGTAAATCCAAATCCGACAGCAGATGCTGGGCCGTCTTTATCGGCAATCTGCCAAGGAGGGACATCGGCAGCTATGGGCGGATCAGTAGGAGGCGGAGCTACGGGCGGAACATGGACAGGAGGAGCAGGAACATGGGCTAATGCTAGCAATCCAGCCACTGCTACATATACAGCTGGAGCATCAGAATCAGGAAGCATCATTTTGACATTAACAACTTCAGGAGGTTCATGTGGGACAACATCTGTTACTAAAACAATTACAGTAAATCCGATCAATAGAATTGCCTTAACTTCAGCAGCAGGTACAAATGCACAATCTATATGTTTTAACTCAGCAATCACAGACATTACTTATGCGACTACTGGAGGAAATGTAGTTATGTCTTCAGGTTTTCCAACTGGACTTAATATAGCATGGTCAGGAAGTGTTTTAAGAATTAGCGGAACCCCAAATGTAAGTTCTGCAAGTCCTTATAATTATACTGTTGCGTTGCAAGGTGCTTGTGAAACTGTTACACTTTCTGGAACAATCACGGTAAAACCATTACCTACAGCCCCAACAATTGCAAAAAACAACGATGCTGCATGTAATACTTTAGGAAGCATAACAATAACAGGTTTATCAGGAAACGGGACTGTTAATCAAACAGGAGCAACGACTCTGCCAAAAAGTTATCCTGGAACAGGTGCTTCTTTAGCTATTCAAGATTTAGCCGCAGACACCTATAGCTTTACGGTTACAAATAATGCGACAGGTTGTACTTCAAGTCCTGCGACTGTTACAATAACAGATACTAGTTCAAATACAGAATGGGATGCAACAGGATGGACAAATGGAGAACCTGACGGAAGTAAAAGCGTTACGATTTCATATGTTACAGCAAGTCACCAGCCTTTTACAATTGCTAAGCCAAACATAGCAGCGTGTTCTTTAACTATTACTGCGGCATCAAATGTAATTGTCCCAAATGGAGTAACTCTGACAATCACAAATAAAGTGACAACTAATGGTAACTTAGTATTTGAAAGTGGTTCAAGTCTATTACAAACTACGAATGTGCAAAATCAAGGTACGATTGTTTATAAAAGAACAACTAAAATAAACCGTTTCGATTTGACTTACTGGTCAAGTCCAGTTACCGGAGAACTAGATACTTTTAAAATGAAGGATTTGTCGTCGGAAACCCTTTTCGATAAGTTCTTCACTTATAGTCCTACTGGAGGATGGGCAACTAATATGTACGGAATGGCGGAAATGGAACGAGGAAAAGGATATAGCATTAGAGGACCGCAGTCTTTTGATACTCAAACTCCTGCTGACTTTACTGGAGAATTTAAAGGAAGACCAAACAATGGTGATATAACGGTACCATCAGTGGTTCCAGATAAATGGTTTTTATTAGGAAATCCTTATCCATCTGCGATCGATGTAGATGCATTGTGGGATGCGAATAAGGATGTATTAGGTGCACTTTATTTCTGGACTCACGTTGCTCCTCCGACAAAAGCTCCAGGAGACAATACCTATCGTTATACAAGTAATGATTATGTAGTTTATACAGCTTCAGGAGGTACTGTTGTTAGTGGAACAAAATCATTTGACGGATTTATAGCTGCGGGTCAGGGATTTTTTGCTAGACCAAAAACGACTGAAATACACTTTAATAATGATATGCGTAGAGGGTCATCAGTTAATGGTAGCTTCTTTAAAGTAGCTAGTAAAAGTAAAAGCATTGAAAGAAATCGTATTTGGTTAAATATGGTAAATAGCGAAGGTGCTTTTAAACAAATATTAGTTGGTTATATTGAGGGCGCTACTAATAACGTAGATTTTAATTATGACGCTCCTACAATTTCAGGTAACTCTTATCTTGATTTTTATAGTTTAAACGAAACAAAGAAATTAACTATTCAAGGACGTGCTCTGCCTTTTGAAAATACCGACTTAGTTCCGTTAGGATATAAAACTACTGTTGCAGGCGATTTTACGATAGGACTAGATCATGGAGATGGATTCTTTAATAAACAAGAAGTTTACTTAGAAGATAAAACTACTGGAAAGACAATTAATTTACGTAACGAAAACTATACATTCAGTACATTAGTTGGAACTTTTACTGATCGTTTTGTCCTACGTTATACCAGTAAAACATTAGGTACAGATGATTTAGAAAATATTGAAAACAGCGTTTTGATTTCTGTAAAAAACAAAACAATAAGTATTACTTGTTCTAAAGAAACGATCAAAGAAGTTACTATTTTCAACGTTGGCGCTCAGTTAGTATATAGCAAAAACAAAGTAAATTCGTCAGAATTGCAGATTGCAAATTTACACTCTAGTGATCAGGTTTTATTAGTTAAAGTAACTTTAGAAAATGGTTCTACTATTACTAAAAAAGTCATTTTTTCTAATTTGTAATAAAAAATAATATTTCTTCAAAAGCCCATTCTTTTATTAAAGAATGGGCTTTTTTTAATTTGTAAAAATCCCTAAATCTTGGTATTGTGTTTTTAATTATGGCTTTATAATTTAGTTTAATTCTTACAATTTTAAACTTTAATTACACCATTTTGATTAAAAATATATTTTATTCGTTAATCCTAATTTTGATATCAGCTCAAACGCTTTTCTCGCAGCAAGGCAAAGTCGACAGTTCATTTAACGTTCTAGATGATGGTCAAAATGGAGATGGATTTAATAATACGGTTCGAACGCTTCTCCTTCACAAAGAAGGTGCTTTGCTGGTTGGTGGCGATTATTTGAGTTTGAATGGGACAGCCGTCTCGTACCTGACTCGATTAAATCCAAACGGATCTATAGATGAAAGTTTCAATACTGGAACAGGTTTTAATGGTAAGATTTATGTCTCTTGTCTACAAGCCGATGGAAAAATTATTGTTGGAGGAAATTTTACAAGTTATAACGGAATTAAAGCGGGAAGATTAATTCGTTTAAATGAAGACGGTTCTTATGATGCTACTTTTGATACCACAATTGGAGCAGCTACAGGGATTGTATATGATATTGCTTTACAATCAGATGGTAAAATAATTATAGTTGGAAGCTTTGCAAAATATAATAATAGTACAGTGAACAGAGTAGTACGTTTATTGCCAAACGGAACAATCGATTCTACGTTTCTTACCGGTTCTGGATCCGTATTAAATGTTACACAAGTAAAAGTTTTATCAGATCAGAGAATCATTCTTACGGGTAATTTTACCACTTTTAATGGCATTTCTGCCAATAGAATAATTCGTTTAAACTCTAATGGCACTTTCGATTCTAGCTTTAATATGGGGGCTGGCTTCAATGATGATGTTAATGCCATTGCCTTACAGTCTGATGGGAAAATGGTTTTGGGTGGTAATTTTACCCTTTTTGATAATGTTGAAGCGAATAGAATTATTCGCTTAAATGAAGACGGAACTAAAGATGAAAGCTTCGCTACTGGCTCAGGTTTTAGTAAAGAAGGAGTTCAGACAATCAGAATTAATAAGAATGGCGATATCATGGTAGGCGGTTCTTTTACCGGATTTTACAATAAAAACGAGGCGATAAGATTAATTTTTCTACAATCTGATGGCAGCGTAAAACCTAATTTTGATATTGGTACAGGACCTGCTTCTGCATCAGTTCTAGCTTTAGAATTTGATGAAGAAGATTCTTGGTTTGTAGGCGGCTCTTTCGCTGTTTTTAACGGCCAAAATCAAGGAAGGTTAGCAAAAATTAATAGTGAAGGAGAACACGATATTTCCTATTTGGCTTCTGGAGTAGGATTTGATAATTCTGTTTTTAGTATTCTACCCCTTCCAAGTAGAAAGATAATAGTTGGCGGAAATTTTAAAACTTTTAACGGGCTTGCTGCTCCCAAAATGGTTTGCTTATTAGAAAACGGAGCGATCGATCCAACTTTTAACGCCATAAATTCTGGAAGCAATAATGTAATCAAAACTACTGTACTTCAAAGTGACGGAAAGATTGTTTTAGGAGGGAATTTTACAAAGTACAATGATCTTACTCATAATCGTATGGTTAGAATATTGGCAAATGGAGAAATTGATAATTCATTTAACGCTGGCGACGGATTTAATGCACAAGTGTATACGATGGCAATTCAGTCCGATCAAAAAATAATTGTGGCAGGAGCATTTACTAAATACAATGCTGTTAGTGCTAATAGAATTGTCCGAATTCTTCCAGACGGAATAAAAGATCCAACTTTTAATATTGGTTTAGGTGCAGACAGTGTAATAGAAAGTCTAGTTGTGCAAGAAGATGGAAAGATATTGGTTGGAGGTCATTTTAAAACCTTCAACAATATGCCTTTTGCAGGTTTGGTAAGGCTAAATCAAGATGGAAGTATTGATGCTAGCTTTAATATACAAGAGGGTTTTGATAAATATGTGTATGCAATGGCACTTCAATCCAATCATAAGATTATTGTCGGAGGTTCTTTTTTGACTTTTAATAAAGTTCCACAAAAACGTATTCTTCGATTAAATAGTGATGGAAGTCTCGATACTACATTCCAATCAGGCACTGGCTTTAGTAAAGGAGATGTTCGTGCTATTTTAGTGCAGCCAGACGATAGAATTTTGGTGGGAGGAAGTTTTTCGGGTACATATAATACTATTGCTTCTTCTAGATTGATTCGTTTACTGCCTTCAGGATGGTATGATAATTCTTTTGCGGCGCCATCAAATAATACGCTGTTTGCAATGAAATTTGATGAAGATTATAGATTGATGATTGGTGGTAATTTTAATTCTGTTTCTGGCATTTCAAAACATAGAATTGCCCGCTTAAAACTTTGCGTTACTACCACAACTTGGGATGGAGTTTCCTGGTCGAATGGTTATCCTTCTGCGGGAAAAGATGTTTATTTTAAAGAAAGTTTTCCAAACTTAACAACAGCCAATGTTTGTGGATGCAATATTGAACAAGATAAAACGGTTACCTTACTTGAAAAAAACACATTAGGAATCGAGTTTGCGTATACCGGTCAAGGGATACTTGTTTTAGAAGATTCTGCTAGTTTATATCAAGAAGATGATGACATAGTAAACACAGGAATTGTTCATTTAAAAAGAAAAACAAAACCAGTAATTCGATTTGACCTTACCTATTGGTCTTCACCAGTAGCCGATATGACATTGTATGATTTTTCACCCGAAACACTTTTTGATAAATATTTCTGGCACGATTCCACTTTAGGATGGAAAACAAACCTTTACGGAAGCATGACTATGACTTCTGGTCGTGGCTACAGCATTAGGGCTCCGCAAAGTTTTTCTACTACAGAGCGAGCAATATTTGAAGGTGTTTTCAAAGGAATTCCAAACAATGGTAAAATAGAAGTTGAGTTGACTGCCCCAGATCGATTTTATTTAGTTGGTAATCCATATCCGTGCGCTATAAGTGCAGATGATTTCTTAACAGAAAATGCTCCGAAAACAAAGGGAGCATTATACTTCTGGACACATAATACCCCGCCTAAAATAACAATTCCAGGAACTAATACCTATCGATATACTAATGATGATTATGCAGTTTACAATTTATTAGGAGGTGTTAGTACAAGTTCAGCTTTAAGTTCTGGAGTTAGTAATGATGCGCCAGATGGTACAATTGCTTCGGGACAAGCCTTTTTTGTAAAAAGCAATCTAACAGGCACTTTAGAATTTAGAAATAGTATGAAAGTTCGAGATAGAAATACTTCCTTTTTTAGACCAGCTCCAAACTCACAAGCAAAATCTGTTGCCGAAAAGCATCGGTTTTGGCTAAACATTAAAAACAATGAAAATGAATTCAAACAGATTTTACTAGGATATGCATCAGGCGCTTCAAATTCTTTAGATCTGAATTATGATGCAGAATATTTAAGTTCAGGAATGCCATTGGATTTTTATAGTATAATAGAAAATAAAAAATTAGTAATCCAAGGCCGTGAATTGCCTTTTTTAGAAAGCGATTCAATAGCTATAGGTTATAAGACTACAGTTAGTGATAATTTAAAAATTGAAATAGATCATAAAGATGATTTTTTTAATGATAAGCCTATTTTTTTAGTCGATAAAAAGTTAAATAAAATACATAATATTTCTGAACTTCCTTATCAATTTGATTCTGAAGCAGGAACCTTTAATGAACGTTTTTCTATAATTTACAGTAATAAAACTTTAGGAAATAATATTTCTGATAACATCTCGAAGAATATTTTAGTATCGGTTAAAAATCACAATATACATATTGAATCTTTTGCTGAAACAATAAAAGAGGTAGTGATATTTGATGTATTAGGAAATCTATTGTATACAAAAGATCAGCTTGAAACCAAAAGAACTTCCATCGAAAACTTGTTCTCTTCTCATCAGGTTTTATTAGTAAAAGTCATTTTCGAAAGTGGCAAATCAGCTTCAAAAAAAGTCATTTTTTAAATACTGAATTGAAACTTGTCTAATTACTTTTTGTTTCACATAGTATATTGATATACAGTTATTTATATTGTTTTTGTTTTTAAATTAACAGTTTTTTCTTATTTTTTATATTTTCTGAGTTTTTAGTGTTAAAATTATGGGTTTAATACTACACAATGAATTTGTATGTCAATAAAATCGTACCTTGTAGTTGATTTTTGTCGATGAAATGCTTTTTTAATCGATGAAATACTTTTCTATAAGCCCATGATTTGATTTTTTTTCAAAAAGCACAGTTTTCAAAAACGGTGTTTTATCTGCCTTAAGTTGATTGTAAAATTGGAGTGCTTCATTGATTCTATATTAAAGATTTAGTCTTGTGATATGGCCTTATAGCATCTTTTTTCATTTTGCAATTAATCATGTTTTGAGTTTGAATTTATTTTTCAATTACTAAAATGCCACAAGATGAAAAAAGATTTACTTACTACGCTGGGTCTCTTCAGCTTTTTATCTTTAATAACTTATATTGGGAGACCATTAAAATCAAGTAGAGGACTAAGAATTCTGATGGTTTTAGTTTTATCAATTTTTTATACTACTTCAAAAGCGCAAACTTTAGTACATTCAGTTCCAGCTAGTAATCCTTCTTTTCCTCTTCCTGCGGGTATGGACGAAGTTACTGTTGAAGCTTGGGGTGCTGGAGGAGCTGGAGGTGCAGCTCAGGGTGGTAACGGATGGGGAAGAGGTGCTCCTGGAGGAGGAGGAGGTGCATATGCTTTAGGAAAAATTACAGGAATAACAGCATCAACTTTGAATGTCATTGTTGGTCTTCCAGGCTCAGGAGGAACAGCTAATGGATCTAGTGGGGGAGCATCTTATATAAACGGTTTTCAAGGAGTTTTTTACGCGCCAGGTGGCGGAGGAGGTACGGCTAATCTTCCAACTACAGGTGATACTCCTCCTGGTGCTACATCTGCAACTACCGGTGCTAAAGGGAGTATAACGATGACAAATGGAGGGGCTTCGGGAATAGGGTATAATAGTTTATTAAATTTAGCGCTTTCTTCTGGAAATGGTGGTGATGCAGCCAATCTAGGACCGCAAAAAGGAGGAGCAGGAGGACTTGGTTATGCTAGTCTTTTGGGGGCGAATGGAGCTGGAAGGCCTGGACAGGAATTTGGAGGAGGGGGGTCTGGAGCGGCTAGTTCCTTAAATTTATTAACTCCATCAACTTTATATAATGGAGGAAGTGGTGCAAGAGGACAAGTTAACATTACATATACATGTAAAACATATAGTTTAACTGCAATATCGGCGCCAAATGTTTGTACAGGAACAACCACACAAGTGCAATTAACGGGGAGTCTACCAGCTGGTACATATACAGTAACGTACAATAGAAGTCTACCCAATGCGGCAGGACTAACAGAAACGATGGTAGTTGGGGCTGCCGGATCTGGAAGTTTTACCGCAAGGGGATTGACTGCTTTAGGAAGTAGCACTATTACAGTTACTTCTTTAACTTCAGTAGATTGTACTTCACCTATTAGTGCGAATAATGTTGTCAATATCGTAGTTAGTGCTCAGCCAACAATAACTTTAGGCTCAACTACAGCCATTTGTGCTAGCGCAAGTTTGCAAAACGTGACATTGCCTTATTCGGCAGTTACGAATGCACCAACAACTTACAGCATAACATGGAATGCGAGTCCGACAAATACCTTTGCGGCAGTTACAAATGTTGCTTTACCAGCAAATTCAATAAGTATTGCGGTTCCTGCTGGAACTGCTGGTGGGACATATACTGGATCGCTAACAGTTAGTAATGCGGCTGGGTGTGTGTCTGCCGCTCCAACAAATTTTACTATAACTGTAAATCCGTTACCTACAATAACTTTGGGAGCCACTACTGCGGTATGCGCAAGTACAAGTGCA
>Ga0182006_1001872_pt1 | contig 12035 bp, 8 predicted proteins | sample Sormic07211104_1_FD_123022 | JGI IMG/M metagenome (GOLD analysis project Ga0182006, IMG submission 123022) | Rhizosphere microbial communities from Sorghum bicolor, Mead, Nebraska, USA - 072115-104_1 MetaG | ecosystem: Host-associated > Plants > Roots > Rhizosphere | place: USA: Nebraska...
GAAACCATGGATGAAGCCATCAAGTTTCCGATCTGGACCGAGAAAAAAGGCGAAATGGAAGAAGTGGTTATCGCCGGTCCAACCTGCGACAGCGCCGACATCATGTACGAGAACTACAAGTACGGCCTGCCGCTGAACCTGGCGATTGGTGATCGCCTGTACTGGCTGTCGACCGGTGCGTACACCACCAGTTACAGCGCGGTCGAGTTCAACGGGTTTCCGCCATTGAAATCATATTACTTATAATATTTGGCAACACCGAAGAACCCGTGCCCAGGCACGGGTTTTTTATTTAGAGACTGGAATACCGAGAACCCCACCAACAACCCGTTACATAGAAAAACTATACCCACCACATAAAACAACTTTAACCTGCGAACTCAAGCACACGTACACGGAATTACAAATGCAAACGAGTTCAAGTAAGCTGATCACAAAAAACGATATAAAAAAAATCAAGGACTATATCTCGACCGGGCGATCCCTACCGCGCACGATAGAGGAGGTAGAAACGCAGTTAAAGGCAAAAAACACCGGCATTGTCGGGCTCGAGCCATTTGATATTCTCGAACTGAACCATAAGATCATCAACAACGCGAACTCGTGGAATGATATCGAATACTCCATGAAACGCGTCGGTGGCAGCCTCGCAACATTCTCGGAAGACCTGGAAAACTTTGGACAGGAGATCATCGATGCCATCTCGACCATGCCCGGTTACCTGAATTACCTCGGTACCATCAACACGCTCACCGAGGATGAAATAAACAGTCTGCCGCCATTGGAAATAGGCAAGGCGGAGAAAAACCGGTTTGGCTCCATTCAGGAGTCGCTGGTGTTCATTGCCGATTCTATTGATGACAAGAGGCTGAACAGTCAGGAGGTGACAATCCGCCTGCAGAACTTCAAGGCCGAGCTCAGCAATACGATCGCTCCGGGCATCGGCAGCAAGATGAAACTGGCTAACAACAACGAGATCAATCGGCAGATTACCGATTTGAACCTGGCCATTGATAAAGCTCAAGCGCGCCTCGATGAGAAGATTCGAGAGGCCGAACCGAATTTCTTCGAGCACTTCCTCGCGTTTATGAGCCCGTACCCGAAGGGTGTTTATCAAACCCTGGAATTAATCCAGATCAAGAATATTGCTCCATTACGTGAGCAACGGGACCAACTGGTAGAGGAGGTTAAACAAAAAGACATTCTCGCCGGTACTCTTCTGCAGTTGCACACAGACCTTGACAGTCTCTTAATCTATCTCGACGGCGCTATCCAGAGCACTTCGCAACTTGAAACAGTCTGGGTATCTATTTCCGAATATATCAACGCTTCAAAAAACAAAGTAATGGGAATACATGACTTCATCACGCTGAGGAGCTTCGTTTCCAGCTTGCGTGTTGTCTTGAAAAACTGGAAGACCATCCAGACCAATTCGAATGCATTGATCGCTGCGTTCGACTGACCCATATAAACAACAAAGAAAAGGATATTCTTATGACACTTGCGAGTTACCAACTCCCCGATCTAGCCACAATTCACTACAGTCGTGAAGCCATCCGATATCAGGCAATTGTTGGCTCCGCCAATCTGTACATCAAAGCTTTGGGCAACGAACTGCTCGACCTCAATGCAGCGATTGGCGACGCAGACCAACTGGCGGCCAATGCCATTGGCACCGCCATCATTGCTCTGGAAATCAGCGATTTGCGCGAGAACCTTCAAGCGCTGACAGCGTTGAAGGCGCGTCAAACAGACACCCAGACCCTGAATGCCATAAAGGACTACTCGACAATCTCCAACCAGCAGATGGACCAGTGCACTGACCAGATTTCGCAATTGCACGAAAAACTCGAAAAGGGTATCTACAACGTTCAGAGCGCGACCATCAGTAACAATCGCTTCAGGCTCGCTGAGCTCGCCGATGCCAGAGTCGGCCTGGAACAACAACTCATTGCCGAGCAAAAGCCCCTCGTCGAAATGAATGCCGCTTTGACCGTGCTGAACAACGCGATTGCTGAATTCGAGAAGCTGACAATCATCGACCGCCTCAAACCACTGCTGGACCAATTGAAAACGTTTGTTGGCAACAAACCGGCAACGCCTCAAAGCGCCGCAATGGAGGCGGGTATCATTGTTGCCAGCAAGTTTCTGGACGAGGCCAATGAGCTAATCAAATACCAGCGCCTGACCGAGGCACGGAACATCATTCAAACGCGCATCGCGCAGCGCGAGGAACGCTTATCGGCGTTGACCAGCCAGCTGCGTGAGAACGACAGCAGAACACTGCAACTGAACGATACGCAAAAAGTCATTCCCCACCGACAGGCTTACGTCAGTGAAACCAACAAACTGATCGACGCGCTGTATGTCTTTCTCGATACGGTCATGTATTCGTCTCGCGATGACATCCTGGCACGCGGCGAACTCATGCTCAAAAACAGCCAGGCATTGCGCGGCTATATGAACAAGCTTGAGGGACGCTGGTTACGCGGTTGATCGTCATCCGTTGCCCCTCATTGCAGATGAGGGGCAACGGTCCGGGGCCTCCAGTAGCGTTATTCGCTGACGGTAGGCCTGAGCCATGTTGCGGATATCCGGATGCGGGGAGGCAAGCAGCGACTCACTGCTGACACGAAGAAAAGCCAGGTTGCCTGTGCTCATTGCTTCTCCCAGCCACTTGAGGGCCTCTTCGATCCGCCCCTCGGCCGCCAACACCGCCGCATAACTGAACTGCCCACGAAAATCCCCTGCCTCGGCCGAACGACGATACCACTCAAGCGCCGCCAGCGGATCCGCCGGACACACCTGCCCTTCCTCCAGATAGCGCCCCAGCAAATTCATCGATTTCGCATGGCCCAACTCAGCTGCGCGCCGATACAACGCCAGCGCCTGCTGATGATCAACCGTCACCCCGCGCCCGGTCGCCTGCAGGTTGGCGAGGTTGTACATCGCCCAGTCCAGCCCCGCCTCGGCGGCGATCCGATAATGCTGCGCCGCCACCGAGGCATCCGCCGCACAACCCCAACCATGCTCATGGCAACGCCCGAGCATGTTGCGCGCCATCAGATGCCCGCGATTGGCGGCAATAGCGAACCAGCGCAGCGCCAATGGCTGATCCTGGGCGATGCCTTGGCCATCCAGCAGGATCTGCCCAAGCAGCGCCTGCGCTTCAACCTCACCCTCGCCCGCCGCGAGCAAAATCGCCTGCGCCGCTCGCGCCGGGCTTTCTTCAAGCATCGCCGCCAACCCGGCCGCATCGAGGACTTCCTCGCGACGCAACTGGAAACTCATACTTCAACCCAACGCCGTAGCAAGTTGTGATACGTGCCGGTGAGGCGGACAAGCGAAGGGTGATCGGGGACGTCCCGAGTCAACTGCTGAATCGCCCCGTCCATTTCGAACAGCAGCGCACGCTGGCTGTCTTCGCGCACCAGGCTTTGCGTCCAGAAAAACGACGCATAACGCGCGCCACGGGTGACGGCGTTGACCTTGTGCAAACTGGTGCCCGGATACAACACCATGTCGCCGGCCGGCAGCTTCACTTGCTGGGTGCCGTAGGTGTCCTGAATCTCCAGCTCGCCGCCGTCGTAATCTTCCGGCTCGCTGAAAAACAGCGTCGCCGACAGATCGGTGCGCACCCGCTCGATGCTGCCCTTGGGCTGGCGCACGGCATTGTCGATGTGGAAATCGAAACTGCCGCCGGCCGTGTAGCAGTTCACCAACGGCGGGAAGACCTTGTGTGGCAATGCAGCAGACATGAACAGCGGATTCTTCCACAGCCGCTCGAGCATCGCCGCGCCGATTTCCTTGGCCAGCGGGTGGCCTTCGGGCAGTTGCAGGTTGTGCTTGGCCTTGGCCGACTGGAAGCCGGCGGTGATCCTGCCGTCGGCCCAATCCGCTTGCTCCAGGGCCAGGCGGATACGCTGCACTTCGTCTTTTGCGAACAGCCCGGGAATGTGCAGCAGCATGGCGATGTCACCTGATGGCAAGAAGGCGGCAATGGTATTGATTCTTATTGACCATGTAAAACCCGCAAGACGAGCGAACAGGTAGAAACCGTAAGGGCAAATTGTAAAGAATGTAAATTCAATGCGAATAACAATGTTTCGCAATTGATACGAATACCTGTTTACCCTATATTCCGCCGCCTCAAATCCTTGGGGAGGGGAATAAAAATGGCACGTCAACACGCACAATTACCGGTCAGTTCACCGCGTCTGCTCGCCTCGGCAATCGGTGTCGCAATCACCGCCGGCTCCGCTGGGCAGATGGTCTTCGCGGCGGAAAAAACCGACAGCAAAGCTTCCGGCAACGCCATCTCCCTGGACGCCACCGCCATCACCGGCGAAGCCCAGGACTCGACGTCCTACCAGGTCGAAAAAGCCTCCTCGCCCAAGTACACCGCGCCACTGGTCGACACGCCGCGCTCGGTCACCGTCATCCCGCAACAAGTGCTCAAGGACACCGGCGCGCTGAACATGCAGGACGCGCTACGCACCGTGCCGGGCATCACCTTCGGTGCCGGTGAAGGCGGCAACCCGCAGGGCGACCGTCCGTTCATTCGCGGCTTCGACGCCCAGGGCGACACCTATCTGGACGGCGTGCGCGATACCGGTTCGCAGAGCCGCGAGATCTTCGCCGTAGAAAACATCGAAGTCAGCAAAGGCCCGAACTCGGCGATTGGCGGTCGCGGCGCAGCCGGCGGCAGCATTAATCTGGTGAGCAAGAAAGCCCATCTGGGCAACTCCTTCGACGGTGGCTTCACCTACGGCTCCGACCAGACCCAGCGCTACACCCTCGACGGCAACTACCAGTTCAGCGACAGCGCTGCCGGCCGTCTCAACCTGATGAGCCACGAGAGCAACGTCGCCGGTCGCGACAAGGTCGATTACGACCGCTGGGGTATCGCGCCGTCGCTGGCCTTCGGCCTGGGCACCGATACCCGCGTCAACCTCGACTACTACCATCTGGAAAGCAACGACACCCCGGACTCGGGCATCCCTTACACCATTCCAACCGGTGGTTCGGCCGCGCGCACCAGGTCCAACCCGGACAAGCCATACGCCGGTGGCGATCACGACAACTTCTATGGTCTGGATCGCGACTTCCGCAAGGGCCGCACCGACACCGCGACCTTCGCCATCGAGCACGACCTGAACGATGCGCTGACCATCAAGAACACCCTGCGCCACGGCAGCAGCATGCAGGATTACATTCTCACCCAGCCGGACGACAGCAAGGGCAACGTCAACAACGGCAGCGTCTGGCGTCGGGCCAACACGCGGGTGAGCAATACTGAAACCACCACCAACCAGACCGACTTGTTCGGCACCTTCTACGTGGCCGGTTTCAAGAACAGCTTCTCCACCGGTGTCGAATACACCCGCGAGCAGAGCGAGAAATCTTCGTACAACGTCAACACCGACACCACGCCGCGCACCAGCGCTGTCACTACCAACTGCAACCCGGGCCTGATCGGCGCGGCCAGCGGTTACAACTGCACCTCGCTGTCGAACCCGAATCCGAACGACCCGTGGAACGGCGCGATCTCGCGCAACTACGCCGGCACCGACACCCAGGCCGACACCTACGCGCTGTACGTGTTCGACACGCTGGAGTTATCCGAGCAATGGCTGGTGAACATGGGCCTGCGTTACGACCACTTCGACACCGACTACAAGACCTACAACGCCGCCGGTACCACCACCTCCAAGGGTGATGACACCAGCGAGTTCGTCACCGGCCAGTTCGGCGTGGTCTACAAGCCGGCGGAAAACGGCAGCATCTACGCCTCCTATGCAACCTCGGCGACGCCGCCGGGCAACACCCTGGGCGAAGGCCAGGAAGGCAACCCGCTGGGCGGCACACCGGATCGCAGCGGCAACCTGCTGAGCAGCGACATGGAGCCGGAAACCACCAAGAACTACGAGATCGGCACCAAGTGGGACCTGCTCAACGATCGCCTGTCGCTGACCGCCGACATCTTCCGCACCGAGAAGGAAAACGCTCGCGTGCAGGTCGACACCAGTTCCTACGAGAACGCCGGCAAGACCCGCGTGCAAGGCTTCGAACTGTCGGCCAGCGGCAAGATCACCGACAAGTGGCAGGTGTTCGCCGGTTACGCCTTCATGGACAGCGAACAGGTTGATGGTGGCCCGCTGGGTCGCGCCAACGACGGCAACGATCTGCCGAACACACCGAAAAACAGCGCCAGCCTGTGGACCACGTATCAGGTCACGCCGAAGCTGACGATCGGTGGTGGCGCGTTCTACGTCGACGACGTCTACGGCAGTGTCGCCAACACAACGATGGTCGATTCGTACGTGCGTTACGACGCGATGGCGGCCTACAAGCTGACCAAGAACGTCGACCTGCAACTCAACGTGCAGAACCTGACCGACGAAACCTATTACGACAAAGCCTTCTCGACCCACTTCGCCAATCAGGCGGCGGGGCGGACGGCGCTGTTGAGTACCAACTTCCACTTTTGACCGATGTGGAAATAGCGGGAAATGTGGGAGCGGGCTTGCTCGCGAAAGCGCTGTGACAGCCAAACAGATATCGACTGGCGCGACGCATTCGGGAGCAAGCCCCCTCCCACAGGGAATGCGCCGCGAGGCTCGGCCCCGTTCATTCAGTTGAACGGGGCTTTTGTGTGTTACGCAAAACGCTTCTTGATAACCCACGGCATAATGCGCGCCGTGATGACAATTTCCGAACGGATGGCGAGTGACGTGTTGAAGAAAACCCTGTTCCAGTTGCACTGGTTTTTTGGCATCACCGCAGGGCTGGTGCTGGCCCTGATGGGCATCACCGGCGCGGCCTATTCGTTTCAGGACGAAATCCTGCGCGCGCTGAATCCGTCCGTTCTGCAGGTGGAAAAACAGGTCGCCGGCGTGCTGCCGCCAGTTGAACTGGTGGAACGCATCGAAGCCGCGTCCGGCAAGAAAGTCGCGATGCTCTGGGTCGAGACCGACAGCGGTCACGCCGCACGGGTGTTCTTCACCCCGCCCAAGGGTGAACGGCGTGGCGAAATGCGCTACTTCGATCCGTACACCGCCGAGTTCAAGGGCGACGCCATCGGCCAGGACTTCTTCGGACTGATGCTGCAACTGCACCGCTTCCTCGCCATGGGCGATACCGGGCGCAATATCACCGGCGCCTGCACCTTGATGCTGTTGTTCTTCTGTCTCTCTGGCCTCTATCTGCGCTGGCCGCGCCAGTGGAACAGCTGGCGCGTGTGGTTGACCCTGGACTGGAAAAAGAAGGGCCGCGCGTTCAATTGGGATCTGCACTCGGTGGCCGGCACCTGGTGCCTTCTGGTCTATCTGCTGCTGGCGTTGACCGGTTTGTCATGGTCGTACGAGTGGTACAACAAAGGCCTGACCCGCCTGCTTTCCGACGCGCCGCAAAACGAACGCGTGCGCGGTGGTCGCGGCCCGGCGCCGGAAGGTCCGGCACCGACCGCCGACTACGCGGCGATGTGGAGCAGCATCTACAGCGCTGCCGGCCCGGGTCTGGCCGCGTACAACATCCGCATGCCGGCGGTGGCCGGCCAACCGGCGACAGTGTTCTACCTGCTCGACAGCTCGCCCCATGATCGCGCGCTGAACCAGATCACCCTCGACCCGGCCACCGGCGTGGTCAAACGCGTCGACCGCTATGCCGACAAAAGCTTCAAGGCACAACTGCTGACCAGCATTTATGCGCTGCACGTGGGCAGCTATTTCGGCCTCGTCGGGCGCATCATCGTGACGATTGCGGCGGTGTGCATGCCGCTGTTTTTCATCACCGGCTGGCTGCTGTATCTGGATCGTCGGCGCAAGAAAAAGCAGATCAAGGATGCGCGCCAAGGCCTCGCACAACCCTCCGCCGATGCTTCGGCATGGCTGATCGGTTTCGCCAGCCAGAGCGGTTTCGCCGAACAACTGGCGTGGCATACCGCCGGACAATTGCAGGCCGCCGGATTGCCGGTCAACGTGCAGCCGCTGGCCAATCTGAGCGAACAGGATCTGCGTGAGTCGAACAACGCATTGTTCGTGGTCAGCACCTTCGGCGACGGCGAAGCGCCGGACAGCGCCCGTGGTTTCGAACGCAAAGTGCTGGCCAAGGCCTCGACACTCGACAGCCTCAACTACGCCGTCCTCGGCCTCGGCGATCGGCAGTACGCGCACTTCTGCGGCTTCGCCAAGCGCCTGCATCAATGGCTCGGCGAACACGGCGGCAAGACGTTGTTCGCCCCGGTGGAAGTCGACAGCGGCGATCCCTACGCGCTGCGTCACTGGCAAACGCAACTCGGCCAACTCACCGGACAGGCGCCGAGCGAAACCTGGCAAGCACCCAGCTACGACAACTGGACACTGGTCCGGCGCGAACTGATGAACCCCGACAGCAGTGGCGCGCCGGTCTACCTGCTCGGCCTCAAAGCCCCGGACACCCGCAGTTGGCTGGCCGGTGACCTGGTCGAAGTGCTGCCACGCAACTGCCCGTGGGCCATCGAGCATTTCCTCGACGGCCTCGGCATCCGTGGCGAAACTCAGGTGAAGGTCAATGGGATCGACGAACCACTGGAAGTGGCCCTCGCCTCACGCCAGTTGCCCGAACACCGCGCGCATCTGGTGGGCCTGCATGCGCAGTCGCTGGTCGACGCGATGGTGCCGCTGGCGATGCGCGAATACTCCATCGCCTCGATTGCCGCTGACGGCGTGCTGGAGCTGATCGTGCGCCAGGAACAGCACAACGACGGCAGCCTCGGCATCGGCTCCGGCTGGCTCACCGAACACGCGCCAGTGGGCGGCAGCATCAGCCTGCGGGTGCGGCGCAACAGTGGTTTCCACCTGCCGAACGAGCCGGTGCCGATGATCCTGCTGGGCAACGGCACCGGGCTGGCCGGCCTGCGCAGCCTGCTCAAGGCACGCATTGCCGATGGTCAGCAGCGGCAGTGGCTGCTGTTCGGCGAGCGTAACCGCGAGCACGATTTCCTCTGCCGCGCCGAGCTGGAGGAATGGCTGGTCAATGGTGATCTGGCGCGGCTGGACCTGGCGTTTTCCCGCGATCAGGCTGAGAAAATTTATGTGCAGGATCGCTTGCGTGGGTCTGCGGATGAGTTGAAGAAATGGCTGGCTGATGGTGCCTTCATCTATATCTGCGGCAGCCTTCAAGGCATGGCCTCAGGCGTCGACCAGGCCCTCAACGATATCCTCGGCAGCGCCGAAGTCGAACGCCTGATCGAACAGGGCCGCTATCGCCGGGATGTTTACTGACCCAACACCATCCCCCTGTGGGAGCGAGCCTGCTCGCGAAGGCGATTTAACAGTCGACATTGGTGTTGGCTGTAAGTCCGCTTTCGCGAGCAGGCTCGCTCCCACAGGGGACGCGGTGCTCAGACCGGTTGGAGTTTCTGTTCGAAAACAGCGATGCCATCCAGATCCCGCAACACCACACTCATCTCGCCGCTCTGCCCTTCGATATTCACCTCGCCAAAAAACTGAAATCCGGCAAACGGCGAGGTGTTCTGTGCGGGCGGTGCTTTCTCGAAAACCACCTCTGGGCCAAACGTCTTGTCCAGCGGATTCGGCCCGAAACTGCCGGCATTCAGCGGCCCGGCGACAAATTCCCAGAACGGTTCGAAATCCTGAAACACCGCGCGGTCCGGATGATAGTGATGCGCCGCGCAGTAGTGCACGTCCGCCGTCAGAAACACGAAATTACGCACCTGCTGCGCACGCAGGAATCCGAGCAATTCGGCAATTTCCAGTTCACGCCCCTGCGCCGGGCCGGGGTCGCCGTTGGCCACGGCTTCCCAACGCGCAACGCCCGGGCTGACCTCGCCGTCCGGGACGCCCAGGCCGATGGGCATGTCGGCGGCGATGACTTTCCACTGCGCCGTCGACGCCTTCAATTCGCGCTTGAGCCAGTCCAGTTGCTCGCGGCCGAGAAACGGTTTTGCCGCGCCCAGGTTGGCATCGTTGGTCTCGCGATAGCTGCGCATATCCAGCACGAATACGTCGAGCATCGGCCCGTAACTGAGCTTGCGATAAATGCGCCCGCCGCCGTCCGCCGCTTGCAAACGCATCGGCGCATATTCCAGCCACGCCTGCCGCGCGCGGCCGACCAGCTTGTGGATATCTTTCTCTTGATAGCGCTCATCCAGCTGTTTGCCCGGTGACCAGTTGTTGACTACTTCGTGATCGTCCCACTGCCAGATCTGCGGCACTTCGGCGTTGAAGCGGCGGATGTTTTCGTCCATCAGGTTGTAGCGATAGTTGCCGCGGTAATCGTCGAGGGACTGCGCGACTTTGCTCTTGGCTTCAGTGGTGACATTGCGCCAGATGCGCCCACTCTCGGTGGTCAGTTGCGCGGGCACCGGGCCGTCGGCATAAATGGTGTCGCCGCTGTGGATAAAAAAGTCCGGCAAGCGCAGGCGCATGGCTTCGTAGATGCGCATGCCGCCGATGTCCGGGTTGATCCCGAAGCCCTGGCCGACGGTGTCACCGCTCCAGACAAAACGGATGCCACGTTTTGTCGTTGGCACGCTGCGCAGATGGCCGAACCACGGTTCGCTGGCGACGCCGCTCTGCGCATCTTCGAAGTGCACGCGATAGAAGATTGCCTGGTTGGCCGGCAGGCCGGTGAGTTCGACGCGGGCGGTGAAATCGCTGCGCGCATCGGCCAGTGGCGAGACGAATTTGCGCGGGTTGCCGAACAGGCTGCCGGTGTCCCACTCGACCACCATGCGCGCCGGGCGATCGCTGCGGCTCCAGATCATCGCGCGGTCGCCGAGCAGGTCGCCGGACTGCACGCCGTCGGTGAGCTGCGGACGATCCTTGACCGAAGCAATCACCGCCGGCGCCAGCCCCGGCAGCAACAGCCCGGCGCCGACCGCTTGCATGACGCGACGCCGGCCGAGGTTGAAATCGCTCATGGTGTTCTCCCTGCAAAAGGGAAAACTTAAGCATGCCTATATGAACTCGCCATGACACCAGACACCCCGTAGTTCCAATGTGGGAGCAGGCTCGCTTGCTCCCACCATTGATCGCGGTCCGTCTGAGTAACCGCGACTGAATGTGGGAGCGGGCTTGCTCGCGAAGACGTTGTGTCAGGCGATACTTTTTATCTGCCACTCCGCTTTCGCGAGCAAGCCCGCTCCCATAGGGATTTGGTGTTGTCCGGTCAGGCCTTGGCGGGTTCCAGCGCTAACTCGACAGCCTCAGGCCGTTTGAGCAGCGCATACACCACCGCCGTGACCAGGCTCCCCGCAACAATCGCCAGCAGATACAGCAGCGCGTGATTGATCGCGTTGGGAATCGCCAGCACAAACAAGCCACCGTGCGGCGCCATCAACTTGCAGCCGAAATACATCGACAAGGCGCCGGTCAGCGCACCGCCTGCGATGCTCGCCGGGATCACCCGCAGCGGATCTTTCGCGGCAAACGGAATCGCCCCTTCGGAGATGAAGCACAGGCCAAGCACGAAAGCTGCTTTGCCGGCCTCGCGTTCAGTCTGGGCAAACTTGCGCCGGGCAATGAAGGTGGCGATGCCCAAGCCAATCGGCGGCACCATGCCGGCGGCCATGGTCGCGGCCATCGGTGCGTAACTCTGCGAGGCCAGCAGCCCCACCGAAAACGCATAGGCAGCCTTGTTGATCGGCCCACCGAGGTCGACGCACATCATGCCGCCGAGCAACACACCCAGCAGAATTGCGTTGGTGGTGCCCATGCTATCGAGGAACTGCGTAAGCGCCGCGAGCATGCCGGCGACCGGTTTGCCGACCACGTAAATCATCACCAGGCCGGTGACCAGACTGGCCAGTAACGGAATGATCAGAATCGGCTTCAGCGCTTCCAGGCTCTGCGGCAATTTCACATAGCGGGCGATGGCTTTGGCGGCGTAACCGGCAATGAAACCAGCAATGATCCCGCCGATGAATCCGGCGCCCAGAGTGCCTGCGAGCAAGCCACCGATCATCCCCGGCGCAAGGCCCGGGCGGTCGGCAATCGAGTAGGCGATGTAACCGGCCAACAGCGGCACCATCA